>Ga0190363_1002424_pt1 | contig 10655 bp, 9 predicted proteins | sample 48721867_MG_FD_161272 | JGI IMG/M metagenome (GOLD analysis project Ga0190363, IMG submission 161272) | Hydrothermal vent microbial mat bacterial communities from Southern Trench, Guaymas Basin, Mexico - 4872-18-6-7_MG | ecosystem: Environmental > Aquatic > Marine > Hydrothermal vents > Microbial...
GTACATAATGATAATGTAATGTTTAAGCAAGAGATAAAATCGAACGATGGTTCTTTCAGTATTTCGTTTCCGCTTAAGATTAAGGGCGTATGGAAGGTAAAGGTGTTTGTAGAACCTCCTCAGTTCTATTTAAGCAGTACGTTAGAGAAGCGCTTTTATGTGGTTGAGTATGATTTGAAGACTCCGAGTGAGATCATAAGAGGAACGGAGAGAACAGTAGAGTTTCATATAGATCCGATTCCGGATCCAGCTAAGAGCGTAGTACTTGAAATTGTAAAAGATAATAAGGAATTTTTCATCTGTGAGAAAAACCTCACTCAAGGTTATATAACATTTGATGTAAAGATTGATGATACTTATAAGTTAGGGCCTTGTTCATTAACAATAATACTCAAATCACTTAATGAAATCCTGTGGTACCTGAATAAGACGTTCATTATAAAGGCAAAGACGGCAATCGATGTAGTGAAAGCCCCTTCAAGGCTTAAACCAGGTCAAAACTATACTGTTTTACTAAGAATAGTCGATGCATATTATCCTAAGCTGGGCATAGGTTCAGCTCGTGTATTAATTAATGGCGATGTATATATGAGCAATATTACAGGCTATGTATTGCTTAAAGGATACGTGCCTAAGAACTTCAAGGAGAAGAACGTAAAACTTGTTATAAGATGTACTGAATCGAAATACTACCTTCCTTCGCAATACGTATTGACAATACCAATAAGCACTTCACTATACAGGAGATTTTATGTATTTATACTGCCCTTCATCTTCATAGCTGGAACTAGCATAGCTCTCCTCTATTTATCGCGCAAAAAGAAAATCCTTATAACTACTCCTTCACATGCTAAAAACCCTCATGAGTTTAAATCATCTCCGCTTAGAATACAATTTCCTGATTTAGAGCATTTCATGCCCCCTATATGGAGTCCTGGCGAAGAATTCAGGGCACGCGCAATAATATGTGTTGATAGTAATGAAAAGCCTGTTGATGCTGTATTTCTAGTAAATGAAAAGGAGTATGGAAGAGGGATTGAGGTTAAATTCAGACTATTTACTGAAGGCGAATATATTATTGAGGCAAAAGCTAAGGTGAAAGGCAAAAATATAGTTACAAGGAAAAACGTAAGGATAGCCCACTATTATAAGGAGGTAGTTCGTCTATATAATGATATTTTTCTAGCTTGGCTTAAGAAATTGGGCTTGAATATAAAGGAGATGACTCCTGAAGAGATATTTTTCAAAATAGCCTCCGGCGAGTTTAAAGGATTATTTGCAGGAATACTTCACGATAAAGCTGACTTCTTAAAAGAGCTAAGGAACATTACGAACATATTTGAGGAGGCAAGATATAGTACTCACAATATTGACAGACATAAATTTAGATCATTCTGTCTAAGCCTTCATAGAATAGGTCTTCTAAGGGGTGAATTGAATGCCTAAAAAAGACATTAAGTATGCCTTTATTAAGATAATTCTCAAAGATATAATAATCTTTGTAATTATCTCATGCATATTATATCTGTTTAGCTTATACAAAATACTACTTCTAGACGTACTATTTACTCCACTCCTACTCTTACTTACGTTAACTATATCCTCAGTAATACTTAACGACATATCGAATATAATCAGTGGGGAGCTTAAAAAGCGGCTACTAAAAGCCTCCTCTATATGCTTAAGATTCCTTGCCATATTTGTCCTATTATGGGGACTGTCTAGTTCACGATATGAGTTAGTCTCGAGAACTAACATTCCATTGCTTGGGTATACTATAGAGCATTTAATGAAATATGCTCCATTCTTCATCCTTGGATATGCCCTTAAGAGTTTAAGTAGTGTTCTCGAGTTTCTCCTCTCTCCAGTAATGGTAGGAATAGGCGACTTTATAGTCATTTACGGAATCTATGTACTATCTAGGGATGTACTAACATCTCTTAATGTGAACAATGATGCCCTTATGGGTCTCTATTATGCGGGAATAGTTTTATTGGTCATGAGGAGCCTTGGAGTGTTGTGTTTCTCAAAAAGAAAGGAGATCTTCGAACTAGGGAAGTACCTTCAGAGGAAGGCTTTAAAATACTCTTCTATAGCCTTCTTAGCTGGAGAGTACCTATTTATTAAGGATTTTCTCAGAAGCACTCCGATCTATAACTATCTTATATTTATAGAAATGGTAGTAGGTATCTTCGTAGTAGCTATTGTTCTTGACGGTATTTATACACATTTTAACAAGGACTTTTATGTCGCCTGTATTGAGGAGGAATGGTCTAAACATAAGCAAAAGATAAAGTTTTTCGACGAACCTAATATTAAAGAGCTTAATGAGTTAGTTCGTGATTTCATGATGTTCGGTGATAAAGAAAGGCTTTTAACATTTTTGGCTTATCACTTAGGCAAGCTAGGTGTACCCTATGCTGAATTAATGTACGTCCTTAGGCCGCTATTAGAATATAATGAGGAAGAGATACCTATAATTGCTCTAAGAATAACGAAAAAGAGGTTTATAAGGAGGCTCTTCTCTATGAGAAGGCGGGTTTTAGAGGAGCTCGCTTCTTACTTATATACCGATCTTCATAGAGAATTAAGTGTGAAAAAGGAGGCAGGATAACGTGAGTATATCACAGGCATCCGAGCTTGCTCAAAAGATAATAATGGAAGTCTCAAACTACTTCTTAGGTAATATCCCAGTAGTAGTCAAAACTTTAGCTACAGCTTTAGTCAATGGTCATGTATTATTCGAGGATGAACCTGGACTTGGAAAAACTCTCCTCGCAAAAACCTTTGCTAAAGTACTGGGATGTAGATTCACTAGAATACAGTTCACTCCTGATCTCCTTCCATCAGATATAATAGGTGTTAAGGTATGGCGTGCACATGAAGGCACTTTTGAGCTTGTAAAAGGCCCAATATTTACCAATATTCTCCTTGCAGATGAAATAAACAGAGCACCTCCCAAGACGCAAGCAGCATTACTGGAAGCCATGGAAGAGAGGCAAGTTACTATTGAGGGAGAGACGTTAACTCTTGAAGAGCCGTTTTTCGTACTAGCAACTCAAAATCCTATAGAATATGAAGGTACTTATCCATTACCTGAGGCACTTATGGATAGGTTCGCGCTTAGATTGTCCACTGGTTATCCAGAGCACAGAGTTATGATAGATATACTAAAGAAGAGGTTAGAATGGAAGAAGGATGATCCTACCGTCGACATAAAGCCCGTCATTACTAAAGAGGAGTTCTTATCCCTTCAAAAGATGGTAGAGGAGAGAGTATACATAGATGAATCCCTCCTTGACTATATAGCTAAGCTTGTAGAAACTATACATAATGATCCTAGGGTAGAAGCCGGCCCTAGTCCAAGGGGAGCGTTAACACTAATGAAAGTATCTAAAGCCTTAGCGTTAATAAGGGGAAGGGATTTCGTAATACCTGATGATATTAAATTCATAATAATGGATGCTCTTGCTCATAGGATAATCCTTAGAGCCGAATACGCATTAGAGAATATATCCCCCAATAGTATAATAGATGAAGCAATAAAGAAAGTACCTGTGCCGAAGGAGTTTAAGAATAAGGTATGAGGTATCATCATGAGTGAAGTAAGGTTTACCTCGCCTATGACTTCTTTCCTAATGTTCTCAATCGTGTTGTTTATTTTAGGATTCATCTTTATGATCCCACTTCTCTGTATGCTTGCAGTACTTCCACTATCAGCTGCTATCGTTTCACTATTCATCCCGCCACCTAGTGAAATAAAGATCGAAAGAGATCTCTCAAAGACGAAATGTAGGGTAGGAGATGAAGTAGAAGTAGAGATTCATGTAAGGATTAATAAGGGGATTGGATTTATTATAATACGAAATGAATTACCAAAGCCTTTTGAATTAATAAGAGGAAATAACATCCATGTAGTATTTAAAGGCCTAAGAAGGGTAAATCGTACTATAACGTTCGCTTTTAGGTGTACTAAAAGAGGGGAGTTTACATTACCTGCACTTGACGTAGAGATATACCATATCCTTTATATGAAGGAGCCCATAAGGTTGAACGTGACGAAGAGCGTAAAATTGCAGATATTACCGCCCGTATCTACACTAAGGAGGATGAGATTTATACCTACTAGGTCACGGGTCTATATACCATTAACTAGTATTTCCAGAATGGGGCCTGTAACAAGCGATTTTAAGGAAATCCGTGAATACCGACCTGGCGATCCATTTAAGTTCATAAACTGGAAGGCTACAGCTCGAAATTCAACAAATACTCCTATGGTTAATGAATTCGAAAGAGAAGGCAAAAAGAACATCCTTATACTACTCGACTGTACGTCCGTTATGTTGCCAGGAACAGAGCTAGAAAATCCCTTAGAGTATGCAATAAGCGCTACTGCTGGCCTAGTTTATTACCTCACTAGAAGGGCATTTAATGTAATGCTGGGTATTATAGGTTATGGAATCGTAATTCCACCAGGAACAGGAGCAGAGCAATACGTACGAGTGATCAACACGTTAGTTGGAATAAAGGGTGTATCGAACAAGGTTTCACTTGATAGATTATTAAAAAGCATTGAACGATGGATAGTTGAATGTATTCCCCTTACCATAATAATAACCAACCTTACGTATAATAACTTGCCTGAAGTAGTCAACTGTATAAAATTCATAGGAAGCCATGTGGGAAAGTTCTATAGGAAATCCCCCTTCCTACCAATCCTAATAATTGACGTATCTCCTTACTATCTGATTGCTAAAAGTACCGATGAACAAAATATAGTATTGGCTTATTCATATTACATGAAAAAGAAGATGTATTCCCAACTGAGGAGATTAAAAGTGATGACCATTAGATGGGATATCGGCAGGAGGTCGTTTAATCAAGTAGCTTCATTATTATTGAGGATGATAAGATGATCCCAATTATAATACTTTTCGTATGCGAGTTTATTAGCTACTCGATAACTCTCTATGTAATAAGTAAGCTTCAAGGCTTAGACAAATTAATTCTTTATCTTGCAACAAAGTTACACATATTAAGGTACACAACTCTAAACGTAATTAGGCTTTTAAAGTACTTTCTGCCTTCATTAATATTCCTATCGTCTATATATACTATGATTAGACAAAAGGGCACTAAGAGAAACCTTGTTTTTGCTATTCTAACTTATACCTTTATACTGCCAATAATATCGCCCATCTCCTCTATTTCTGCAATCATGAAGACATATATACTTGGTTCCAATAATATAACACTTATTGAGATATTAACGATCGGCATTGCTCTCTCAACTCTTTACATTATCGAAATTTATGTTATACGCATCAATGAGTACTCTAAGCACTTCAGGGAGTTAGGAATAGACTGCGCTGAATTAGCATCGTTATTGAGAAAGCAAGTAGTCCTTATGTTATCTATTACGTTTTTTGCATTATCTATTACTCTACTGTTATGGTACATTTTTCCTCAGCCAAGGCTATCAATACTAGAAGAGTATCTCTACTTGGGCGTTATATTATTAGCCTTAGCAGGGCTCCTAGCTCTAATAGAGTACAAAGAGCATATATAATATTTTTGTTCTATAGAATTATTTTATCTATAAATAAAATGTTCTTAGGTTATCGAGTTACTTATATACAAATTGCTAATGAAAAACTATGCAAATGCATCGTTTTCAGCATTTATTTAAATTTAAAGCGAAGTTCCCTTTTACAAGTCATCAGCTAATGTGAGAGATAAACATAATTGTTTTATTCCATATTTCCCTAGAGAGTTCTTAGGGGTCTATATGGCAAGAAATTATATGAAGGCTGCAATCCTAGAAGCGCCCGGTAGATTAGTCCTGAAGAATGTTCCTATTCCTTCTCTAAATACAGATGAGGTTTTAGTAAAGGTTCGTGCATGTGGCATTTGTGGAAGTGATGTACGGTATTATTTAGGTGAAAATCCTTGGGCTCTACATACTCTTGGTATAGATGAAAAGATGCCTCCTAACATAATTTTAGGTCATGAAATAGCAGGTGAAATAGTAGATGTTGGACGTAATGATCTTAAAGGTAGAATAGGTGATAGAGTAGGCATTATTGCCTTTAAGTCATGCGGTAAGTGCTATTATTGTAGGAAGGGTCTGCACAATCTATGCGCTGACATGCTTCATATAGGACATGATGGTAGATGGCGTAATGTAGAATATGTACCTGGGGGCTTTGCTGAATACGTACCAGTATGGGATGATAAGGCGCATAGTATACCAGATAATATAAGCTTTGATGAAGCTACACAGTTAGATGGTCTAGCCGTAGCAGTTCATGCTAATAATAGAGGACGCGTTGAACCCGGTGATAGTGTTGCTGTAATCGGGCAAGGTCCTATCGGATTGATGATATTACAAGTGGCGAAGGTATTAGGTGCAACTATGACCATAGCAGTAGATGTAAGGGAGTTGCCATTAGATGTAGCTTTAAAGCTAGGTGCTGATGTAGCTTTAAATGGCAAGAGAGACGATATCTTTAAAGAGATAATGAACTTGACGAACGGACATGGTGTTAATATAGTGTTCGATACCGTTGGTACAGCAGATACCGTTAAAAGTGGCTTAAATTTGTTAGCTCGAGGAGGACGCCTTGTCCTCGTAGCATTATCTAAAACAAAGCTTACAATAGACTTGACAATGTTAAGCGGAGAAAAGAGCATTACTTCCTCAGCAAATAACTTATACCATGAATATACCATAGCGGTTAATTTGCTGGCCAGCGGAAGAGTAAAGGTAAGGCCGTTTATAACTCATATATTCTCTTTAGATGAGATTCATGAAGCATTTGAAATAGCTCTTCATAAGGATAAATATGATGCAATAAAAGTAGTGGTAAAACCATGACGAACAGCGTAAGGTAAATAACTTAATCATTTACTAACTACTCTTCTTTCTTCTTCGTACCTACTCCTCCACCTTTACTTTTTGGCTCTATGAACTCCTTAAAGTACCAGCTATGCGCCCTCTTTATATGCTTTAACAGCGATTTGTATGTAAACATACCTCGGGCGCAGACAGGACATGGTCTTCCCATGCGCATCCCCCGATACACTATATTTATAAAAAGGTCTATTTGAACATAACTCTTGACTACGACAATGATGTTATAAATCACGATGTAAATGGCTACTCAGTAGATATATTACATACAAACTTGATTGTAATATACCTTGCTTAGTGGCATATAATCCTTGTCTCATTTCTCATGACGTGCGACAAATCGGTGTATTACTTAGGATTTATATTTCCCTTTTCATCGCTTAGCGAGTATGGAATTTCGTATACGTATATGTTTTGCTTTTCATCTTTAACTAAAGGCTTCCAACCAACTATCGGAAATATATACGTAACTACCCTAGCACCATGTTTTAGCTCTTTGGCCATCTTATCTTTGAGTCTCTCATTAGCGTATTGACTTAGATATAGGAAGACCACGTCGGCTTTATGTAAGTTTATATTGAATAAATTCCCTGTTATCACCTTGACGAATTCCTCTACGTTTGCTCTCCTTACATTCCTCCTAGCTATCCATGCTAGTAGCGGATTACACTCAACACCTACTGCAAAGGCACCATATTCTATGGTTGCCAGAATTAATACTCTCCCATCTCCGCAACCCAGATCGTATAATATTTCGTGGGGCTTCAGTCCGGCAAGAGATAGTGCTCTTCTAGCAATTTTTATTGGAGTTGGCACATATATGGCACAAGGAACGCCAAATTTCAATATCGAGATTATAAGGATTATTAAACAGATAAACGTGATGATAATCAAAAGCTGACCTACTGCCACTCTCTCATTCCTTATATAATCTATAGCGATAAAATCATATTTAGGTGTCATAATGCCTAGAGAATTGCTATTGGTAGCTCCTCGAAAATTAGTTATAAGAGAGTATGAAGAGCGTCCTTTAAAGCCAAACGAAGTGAGAATAAAAAGCGTATTTTCAGCTGAAAAACATGGTACTATGATGGCTTTCTATAGAGGTGAGGTACCTTTCATAGATAAGGAATTCAATGAGCAACTGCATCTATTCATTAGACGTAAGGAGAAGAAAAGCATCTATCCAATGTATATGGGGAATATGACTGTAGGCGTCGTTACTGAAATTGGAACAAATGTGAAGAACTTTAAAGTTGGCGATAGAGTATTCGGTTATCTCCCTATAAGAGAGACACATACTGTTACTGAAGATAAGGTATGGCTTGCTCCCCCTGAACTCAGTGACGAAGAATTAGTTTGTATAGATCCTGCTGTAGTAGCGCTCATGGCTGTTAGGGAAGGCCATATAAGATTAGGAGAAAAAGTTGCAATATTTGGATTAGGAGCTATTGGTTTAATGGCAGTCCAAATGGCAAAGCTTTCTGGAGCCATATTCGTAATAGGTGTTGATCCACTAGAGACCAGAAGGAAGCTGGCCGAAAAATATGGTGCAGACGCAACTTTAAATCCATTTGAATGCGATGTTGGATTAGAAATAAAGAGGTTAACTGAAGGTAAGGGAGTCGATGTATCCCTTGAGATAAGCGGTTCTTACCAAGCTCTACATCAAGCAATTAGAGCTACATGTTATGGTGGAAGAATTGTTCCTGTCTCATGGTATCATGGCGAAGCTAAAGGACTTTTCCTAGGTGAGGAGTTCCATTTTAATAGGCAAGTGATAATTTCTGGAGCTAGAGTAGAGAGCGAGCCCTATCGTGAATATCCATTGTGGACTAGACAAAGGGTATACGAGACTGTAATTGAGCTATTTAAGAGGAAGAAGCTAACAGTTAAAGGAATGTTACATCCTATAGTACCCTTTGATAAAGTAGTAGAAGCTTATGAATTGATAGATAAGCACTCTGAGAAAGTAATTAAATTGGGAGTGAGGTACGAATGATCTCTTAAATTTTATTTACCTATCTCACCTAACTAGCAATATAGTGATTATTTATATAAATAATCACAGACTTTTCAAGATTTAATACTTCAAACTCCTCCTGTTATCTTTCTTAACGCTTTTTGTCTGGCTTCGATATGATACATGTCCCATAATGTCCTACTGTAAGGACACGCATATATGCACTTAGCACAGCTATGTCCTATTTTACGCCAGTATTCATAACAGCGAACTGGATCTATACTCCATTTAAGTACTCCTATCTGTCCAGCTCTACTTTCCCAAGATGGCGGTCCATATGGTATGGCTCCTGCAGGGCATGCATCAGCACAGAGGTTACAGTTCATGCATTTATCCCACAGACCAAAGCTTATAGGACGATCTGGTACAAGCGGTGCATCAGTAAGTACTTTAGCGAGTCTAACCCTAGCGCCAAACTCTGGAGTTATTAATAAGCCCATTCTTCCGATCTCTCCTAATCCAGCTAAAACCGCAAATGGTATTGTTAGGCTACCCTCGTTACCTTGCGGTAATGCATTGTAGCCTAAACTTCTAATAAATTCTGATACCAGTAATGCCGTAATCGACATCCTTGAATAATTCAGCCCTACTTCTGCTGAAAGAATAATATCATCCCTATTAGCGCCTATATCCATTTCAAATCCTAAAACCACTACATATCTAACCTTAAATGGGGGATCGAATTCTGCATAAGCCCATCTTTCGTCATATGGCGCTACTCCAACTAGATCAGCACCATAAAATAGCGACGCCCTTTTTATTACCTTAGTCAGAAGGTCTTTATCGTAAGCTTCAATTTTCGCTCTACGTGCCCTCCAACTCCTCATCATATGTATGTTGTGAAGCATCCACGAAGTCCTAATCAATCCTTCTCCTAAGACATCCATATTATCTAATTTCTCTTCGAGGTATCCTTCTTTTCGATACCTGAAGAATACTGTCCTTTTACGTGAAAATCGACTATAATCTTCTCTTATTCGATAAGGTATTTCGTTTACGTTTAACTCCTTCACGCCAAGAGCATTTCTAACAAGTCTTGAAAATTCTTCCTTCTCTATTACTCTAGCCACACCAAGTCCTTTTAGTATCTCTCCTAGACATCTTTGATTAAGATGCATTAATATAATGTTATCCGGTACTTTTTTAAACGTTTAACTACGAACATCTGCTTAAGTACTAACTAATATGCTTTGGGTGTGATCATGTACCTATATCCATATCCTAGACGCCGATATGGCGTGGTTAGCATAATTGAGGCGTTAAATAAGAACGAAGTGCTTGCACTGATGATATCCCTCCTAGCCTTAGCTTTCATCTATACTGGTGTCTTCTCTCTCATTCGTAGAGGTCTAGGGTATTTCATCGTAATTCTACTTCTTACCGCTCCCTCCTTCCTCATACATGAACTTGCTCATAGACAGGTCGCCCGTCATTATGGATACTTAGCCCGCTATGTGATATTCCCGTCGTGGTTTTTAGTATCCCTCTTAACGGCCTTTTTACCGTTCTTCAGGATTATTGCCTTAGGTTCCGTAATAATCTATGCATACGTCCTACCAAGAGATGTAAATGTAAAAATTGCTCTTGCAGGCCCTCTTTCAAATGTAGTTATGGCTGCTATTAGTATCTTTTTCTCTCGAATTATCCATTATCCCATCTCTACATATCTATATGTCTTCTCGAACATAAACGCTCTCTATGCTCTATTTAACCTTCTTC
>Ga0190363_1002425_pt1 | contig 10653 bp, 3 predicted proteins | sample 48721867_MG_FD_161272 | JGI IMG/M metagenome (GOLD analysis project Ga0190363, IMG submission 161272) | Hydrothermal vent microbial mat bacterial communities from Southern Trench, Guaymas Basin, Mexico - 4872-18-6-7_MG | ecosystem: Environmental > Aquatic > Marine > Hydrothermal vents > Microbial...
ACATGCCTTTACACGAATTAAGACGTCATCTGGCCCTATGGATGGCGCAGGTTCATCTTTTACTAAAAATTTTTTAAAATCTATTAAACATGCGATTTTCAAACGACATCCCCCACCCACCAAATTGTAAGGGTTCCTCTTTAACTATGTAATCTAAAGGACGAACTATTTCGCCCTCTGGGGGCACCAGATCTGATCCCTAAAGTTTACAGTATTTTTTTATATTTATCCTTTTTTATCCTTTATTTATCTCGAAATATTGTTCTCTGAACTTTATGGTCGGTTGTTAAGAACTTGTGGGGCAGCATCTCTGCGTAACCAAACTTTCTCGATGATGGGACATATGTTCTTATAAGATCCGACGATTTTATGCTTCATGATTTCCACTTCTCCTCTCCGCAAAGAAACATGGGTGCTGCGCCGTAAAGGTATATTAAATAATGATAAATCCTTATTTGTGCCAGAGTTCTGGAATGCGATTGTTGGCATCCCCAGTACCCTTCCTTTTGAATTGCTGCTCCAAACAAGGCATGTTGAGGCTAAGTATTACATTTGGAGGCGTTCATATGGGAACGTTTAAATCTCTAACTGGGTAGAGGACTCCCTTATTACGTGGTAGCGCTATGACCCCCTCCATACTCATCTGCTCTAATAACCTCTTTGCGTGGAGCTGCTTCTACAACTTCTTCGAAAGTGTATTCGTCTACTGGAATCTGTCTCCAGATATGTCCTGTGGCTTTATTCAGAACTTCCAGACAATCATTTCCCTCATTAAGATCGACTTTAATTCTCCTGTTTCTAAAGCTTTCACATAAAGTACCCCTGTTTATTCATAGTAAGCGCACTCGGCGTGCATCATATGCTATCAGCTTAACGTTACTTAAAAGTCCTGAGGGGGCTCTTTTTCCAGTAATTATGTTAGTAGCAGTATTTGTTACTTTAAGTTTCAGCCGATTATTTCCAGCTTTTAATTTACCAGTTAGATCTATGGTGTAAGGACGCCAGAGTTTAATTGCGACGGGTTCCTCATTTACTATAACCTCTAAATGATCTCTGACGTCTCCGCAGTCCAGCACGATCTTCCTTCTGAGGAGAGATGGCGATATATGAATCTCCTGTTCATAGGTTATTGTTCCGGAATAGTACGGGAATCCCTGTTCCGTCCAGGATTTCCCGACAAGCAGCTCCTTGCGTAAAGGAGTCAAAACAATCTTTTCCGCTTTAGTTTGTACTTCAAAGGATCCTAAAAGGCGTATGGGATCAAGCAATCCATCCTTCAATGAGGAAGGCTTAATCAGTATGGCAATAACATTTTCGCCTTTACGTATCTTCCCTTCAACATCAACTTCAGTTATGTTTACATCTAACTTACTGCTTTTAACCTTCGGCTTTACGGGTTCGCCGTTTATGAAAATATCGTATTTTAGGCCGCTAATGCCATCGAGAAGCATCTTTTTAACCTCTCCTCCCTCAACAATAAACCTCGACCTATATAGAACAGCTTTTGGCAATTTATCACAATATGCTAATAGAGGACCGCATTGAACCATTCTCCATGTAGAGTCATTATATTGAACCTTAAACCAATCTTCACCAGGGGACTCTTCGTTATCCACTAGTTTAATCTTCCACACCTCTAATAGGAGACAGTTATCATCTTCGAGCGCAAATCTCCATCTTTCAGGCATACCTATTATCTGGGGAGCTTTGAAACGGCCAAGCGAGACTCTCTTAAGCTGGCCGTCATGAGAGACTTCGATATACGCCTCACATGGCTTTTCAGCGTAAGCGGTAACTGTTAAACCTTTTCCTCCGGTTCTCTCAATTTTGTCCACAAGAATATTTGTTTTTGTTATGTGAGGTTCTTCGCTTTTAGGCTTTAGAACAAGGAAGACCGAGTTATGTCCCTCAAGACTTAAAGGTATCTTAGTTCTACCATTCTCAATCCTATAGACTGGAACATCAGTTATTTCCCCGTTTTCCGGATTCCAGATCTCCGGTTTGCCCTCTTCTTTTAAGTCAACGGTGAATTGGCAAGTCTTCTCGGAGAGATTTGTGATAAAATAAAGATGTAATCCCCCCTTATTTTTGTGTAAATAAAAGACATCAGGGCAGTCTATCTTGACATCTTCCTCAACAAATTCGGAGAGTATTTTTTGAATTAACTGGATCGGGTTAATCATGTGCAAAGGTAGAGAGGTTTTTATAAAGCATGCTCGTCCACCCTTTTCATTCTTGTTTTCAAATACATGGATCTTCTCATCCCTTTCACTGTTCAATTCCTTTAATATCTCGAAAGGCTCCACCCCAAAAATCTCCTTAAACATCTTAGCTATTTCCTTGTCTTCTCCACATTCTGCAGACTGAAAGGGCAGTAAAACGGTAGCCACTACTTTCCCACCTGACTCATAAAATTCCTTTATCTTTTTTGCCGTGCTTGCTTTTACAGTAGTGATTGGGGGTAAAAGCAGTATGCTGTAAGTTTCATTTCCTATTTTAATCTTATCATTAACTATTTCAGCATCTTTTAAGACTTCTTCATCGACGTAGTCGTAGTCCCTATGTATTCTGAGCAGAGCGTCAGTAAGATAGTAAAAATCCTTCTCTATAATGTCGAAGAGGAAAGTTCTCTCTTGCGGAGTGTAATTGGCCCAAGCGCTCACGATCGGAAACAACAAGAGCACATCAGCAACGTGGCGACCCCCAGACAACATGTATGTGAGCCTAGCCACGTATTCAGAGAACCTTCCATAGTACTTCCAGAATGGATGGTGATAAAACTGGGACGGCGGCCAGTCTCTTTTTCTATCTCCCTCAATTGAATAGTGGAAACCATGAGGGTTGAGAAGGTTTATTCCGAGAACGTACTCCCAATCCGTAAGCCACTTCATCCTTTCAAAGTTTGTATCCCAATAGATCCCTCCGAAAGATTCACATAGACACCTTGGCGAACCGCAATGATGAGCTGCTGAACTGGCAATTTTCGGTGCAACATGCTCTTCCGGTCGATCGGGCGTCCCAATCCTTGGATATAAATGGTCAACCCCAACTATGTCAAAATATTTAAGATGCTCAAACACATTCCCTTCGCATCTCACATGTCTTCTGAGGTCATCTTCAAAGAGGAGATGTCCCGTAAATAAGACGCCGTGTTGATGGCACCATTCGCTTATCCTCTTGTAAAATGCTTCCGCATAAGCTTTGGTGATAAACTCCCAAAAGTCGCATCGTATCTTGGCAGTTTTCTTTCCTACATCCAGAAAAAGGGCGGGCAGAAATTCTTTTAGATCATATCCTTTCTCTTCTAAAAATTGTTTGAGGAAGTTTTTCGACCATGGGATAGCGGGAATATCTTCTCCAGTCCTATAGTAATAATAGGCAGGCTCATCAGTGTAGAATCCTAAAACATTGGAGCCAAACTCTCTTCCTATAGTTTCATAATACTTTTCATGTGTGAGTTCTATAAATTTTTTTACGGCATTCTCATCAAATGGATCTATATACCACTCCACTTCCTTCTCAAGAAATAATATGAGGGTTATATCTTCGTCTGGACTCTCCCAAGATATTGCCTCCCCGAAAGAGAAACTTGGAGTGAGATCTATAAGGCTTATAGGTAGCTTGTTAAGGTCCTTAGTTGGCACAGCAACAGCGTGGACGAGCCGAGCATCCTTAAGATTCATATACCTTGAATCTCCAAGCGTGGGAAAAACAAAAATGGGGCCTCTGAACCTCCATAGAACCGCCTCCAAAACTTTTCCTCTCAGTTCAGGGAACCTCTTAGGAACTTGTAGCCCAGCGGTACCACTAGGCCAGTTATATTCGTCGTATATCCAAACCTTTAAACCAAGCTCCTTAGCTCTGCTTACGGCATACTCAACTTTTCGAAACCATTCTTGAGAGAGATACGGCACCTTTAATCCGAATCTGCCATGGATAAAGAATGAGGTTATACCCTTATCCTTGAACTCATTAAGCTCCCAATTGATTTTTTCCTCATCCATTTCATCGTTCCAAAACCAGAAGGGAATGGGCGAAAACCTCTTAGGAGGATTCTTGAACGTTTGCTCATCAAGATTCTCCAGCGGTTTCACATAATCCCAAGGTAGCATCTCCATTCCTCCATATCCCATTTTTCATTTATCATAGCTAGTACGGTAGGATCCATAATGATTTTGCGATTATGACTAAAGTGACACTTAAACCTATCGCTACGCCCTCCCCCAACGTTATCCCCCCTACAAGGATCGGTTTGATATTTTCCCATTTATCGCCTAGCTTCCTTTTAAATATTAAACGTCCTATCGCGTAACCAACTAACCAAGCTAATGAATATGGTGGCAAAGTATATAGTCCTATGACTGTTCCAGTCAGAGAGAATGGAACCTTAATCAAATGGAAAATAATTCCCAGAGATGTCATAAATGCCGCTGAACCGAGGATTAATTCGGGTCTAAAAATGTTAAGTTGCCGTGTCGCCCAAAGACCAGTATTTATCGCTGTTATGGGCCAGCTAATTACTGTAGCAGGGTATGCCGCGGAGGGGATCGGACTCATCCACCAAAAGAGAGAAACATATATAAAGCTCGCAGTAATTGATAATGGAAATACGAGAATTAGAGCCTTAAATAAATCTATCGGCCTTGTTTCTGTTAACTTGCAAACCTTGACCTGATAGACGTTAATTGCTGCTCCATCACCGCTTGTTCCAGCCTGTCCAAGAGGGGCGTACCATGCGTTTGTGGATAGAGGACTAATGAACCAAGCGTCCACTTTTGGGTAATTGACCGCTAGAATGGCACCTTGCCAAACGTAGGGAATTGAGATCGGAAAACCTACTTCACCAACCATCCGACCTGCCACCATTGTTATGAAGAATGGGTATCCAACCGTTAATATAGCAGCTACCCAAAGAGGAAACTCCGGTACTAGATAATGGAAAATAGCAATTATGCCGCAAGCCGACAAAATATACATGGGAAAAAGCGCCTTTAAGGATAAATATCCAGCCTTTAAACTGGAGGAGGGAATACGCATAAGATTTTTGAATGAACGTAGGATGGTTTTACGATATATTACTAGTGGAACTATACCTGAGGCTATTGCCGCACCGATTTGGGGATTAATCCAAACCCAAAGTGTGGATCTTTGATATATTAGGGATATGGACATGCCTTGCGTCCACTCCTTCTGCCACTGTGAAAAGTAAGGCAGAGTTAAAGCTAAATGGTTCCCAAAGAACCAAGCGGCAAATGAGCCGATAAACATGCATAAAACAATATTTGCTGGAAGGAAAAAACCCCACGTATATGCAGTAATATCCGTAGCTAATCCAAGCGAGGCGCCAGGTAGCCATTTTTCGATGTATCTGTTTAGGTCAATGTAAGGAATCGGTAAAATTTGAATTGACTTCTTGTAAATCCCCCCAGTTATAATCGGCACTCCGTAGAGTAAATAGCCCCAAATACAGCCGAAGAAAGCGGATAACATCAAGATTCTCATTCGAGACTCATCTCTTTCTCCAAGTGTTGTGCAAAGAGTTGCTTCAATGGGTGCAAATGGAAACGGAAGTTTTTCAACTTCCACATATATCTGACTAAAAATCATTGCAAGCGAAATCTGCATAAATAAAGATAAAGTTGAGTAAAGAATGAAAAACAGAATAGGAGTGAGCCAATCAATATGAACGAATGTTCTCAATAAATAAGCGTTTGAGCCGGATGGTGGAGCAAACCATAAGGGGATCGCTTTCGAAAGAACCTCTCCCGAATAGGGATCCCTGAATAACCTTGTAATCGGACTTGTGGCTATATAACCCTGCTGCAAAAGGATTAGAAAAGTTGATCCTACAGAACCCGTACCAATAGCATACCACATAATTGTTATTTCCTGTTTCGAGAGAGGTTTCCTAATAAACCTAAATATTTCACTAAAAAGTAACACAGTAATCCATGGAACCGCAGCTAACCCTCCGGCGCCTAACAGCATTGAATAAATAGCGATTGGTGTAAGAAAGAATACTCCAACTCCGATTGCCGTCAAGCTTCTCCATGTTAGACCGGGTTTATACATTATTTGAAGCATTTTTTTCTTTTCCATTTCACTCACCTGTCAGTTTCAAATTTTCTTTTAGCATATTGTCTCTTTTCTTCTGGTTCTAGAGTGTTCCATAAAATAAGTTGATTACGAATGGAACGAACGAAATCCCTGTTTTTGCTAACCCATATTTGTGAACTGCCTCGAATACGATTAAGGGCAACATCTAGGGAAAATTCCTTTCCTTTAGGATCTTTTTTAGCAATAATTTGGACAAGCTGGGCGATCCCTGAATCCCAAGGAGCCAACGCTACCTCCGCGCTCAAGATCTTAGCTGGATTGCCTTCAATCTCAGTTTCTTCATAGGACATTTTTGAAACACGGAATATCCCTACGTCTCGGGCGGTATGTATTTTAAAGTACTCGTAGAGGTATGCCATAACTCCGCGAACCTCATCTTCAGGAACTCTAAAAGGCAATGGAATATACCACTTATTTCCCACGGGTTTAGTTTTAACTTCCCATTTGCGGGTTAGGGATGGCGTCACAATATGGCTAGCTTTTAAGGACGGGTATAAAGCTGCTGCCATCACGGCGAGAGAAGATATGAAGAGAGTGAATAAAGTTGCACTTGATGACAAATTTACACTGAATCCTGCGGGAACTAATTGTAGGCAATAAAGAATATTGATTAAAACCATACCTAGCATGTAACCTAAAATTGTGCCTATAATAGCATACATAGCGAATTCAGCTAGAAAAATACCTGATATATGAAGAGGAGATAACCCCAATGTGCTCAGTGTGGCAATTTCACGAAGCCGTTCATGAATTGAGCCTAGCATTGTAGTGAATAAAGTTAAACCAGCAATGACGATAGCTGGGATAAGAGATTCCCAGCCTTTAAATACTAAGCCAGCGCTCAAGCGGTAAACATCAATGATTCCATCGGAACCTACATAAATTTCCAACATGCTATAAGCTCCCAAAATCGTTTTCTTAGCAACTTCCTTAGCTTTAGTGAGATTATTTAACTTAACAGCGATAGAATTTATACGCCCGTCAAAGTACTGCGATGCTAAACGATAAGGTATTATCAGGCAATTTTTCAATGACATTGGAATGAAGGTTGTTGCTGTAGCAAAGGGCGTTGAGGACACATCCATCGGGTTTAAGCCACGTTGATCCAAATCCTTTATATTTTCTAGACATAAATCATTAATGATCCCGATAATATGCAATTTCAAGCCCATGAAATCTAGGGTATCGCCAACATTCACATTTAATTTATCCTTTAGATCTTGACTTATTATAACCGCGTTAATATCATATTCGTTAAACCATCTTCCCTTTACCAAACAGCCATTTATCCCTGTTATTTTTGCCTCTTCAGGTTGAAGCCCAAGAAGCCCTTTAATTTTAGCTTGAGTCCCGTTTGGCCCGTAAATCGTCAAAGGAGGGGCAACATTCTGAGTTCTTCCTATCCAAGAACCCATGCCAGCTCTCCAAGAGAATAGCCATTCTTCTCTACCAGCTGGCGGCGGATAAATCCATGATCTTACAGCTATCGTAGCATTCTCCCCTAAATATGTACGTAAAAGCTGTATTATTCCCTCCGAGAATGGTGTTAAACCAACATTCTGCTTTAATAACATTCCGTTGTACATAGTTTCACCTGTAATTGAAAAGCTGCGTACAATTGTATGCATGGAGAATGAAGTTAAAGAAACAAGCGCTGAGGTGAAGAGAATTACGGTCACAAGATTAAGGGTTGTTCGTAGGAGCCTCCGCCTCATGTTAGATAAACCCAGAGATAATGAAAGAATAAAGGCGCTTCCACGGCTAATTTCGGAGAAATGTGCTCTTAAAGATAGTTTGCGAAGGAATTTTAGAAATGAAATTATGCCGAAAAATATGATTGATTGTACAGGTATAATCAGTATTAAAATAGTAATTCCTAAAATGCTAACAAAAATGTTGGACGCTATTTTGAAGCCGGGGAGCATAAAATACGCTAAAAGGGTGAAAAAAGATAGCAATGCAATTATAATAAAAAGACGTTTTCTCCCTCCCGCATTAAATGCCAGTCTTTCGAAAAGATACGCGAAAGGAATTATAAGAGCGTAAAAAACGATTGTAGCGTTAACTACGTCATGCGACATTTGCGTAATCTCGCGATATGCATTCACCGCATTCTGCCAAGCCATATAAATTAAGGAGTAGGCTTCAGAATATTTTTTTTCTTGAAATTTCCTAATTGCGATCTCCATGTATTCACTTGCTAACGTATGATAATTGTTCGCCATTGGATTGATGAAATGATAATCTTTTAAAATCGATAGACGATGCTCATTAATCCACATTAGATCCCTAACGAAGCTGAAGGCAGTTGCAGGAATCTCATCAATTTTAGAAGAAAATCCCGCTCCTGCAGGATGATGCTGACTGGCATTATTTAAAACCCCTACAACAATGCCAGTTGAAGTAGTAAGCGTTAATTCAAACGTGATGTTTGAGGGCAAAAAGATCATTTGTAGACCTTCAGGATAGGAAATCAGTCCATAAAATTCTGGGGGGTGATGAGATAAAAACTCATTCACGGTAGTGGAAATGTCTAACATTACAGCGTCAGAAGTATAAAAATGCGAAGCTTTCCGCGGGATCTTTATAACTAATGGATTTAAAATATCAAATAATGTTATACTTTCACATCTAAAAACAATAGTCTTTAAGAAGAATGGATGACGATCAAACTCTATGTTAAGGAAATGATAGCCGCCATAAATTCCTCCGCCAGCCCCATGTAAACCTAGGTCAGGAGCATAAATTATTGAACCCGAATTAAGATCTAAGACATAACCTAAAACATTATAGTATGCAAACAAAGAATCAGCTGCAAGGCCATGTACTACAAACCTTCCAGAATCGTCAGCTCTAGTGTATATGTGAGTATAAGGATTAAGCATATTTGAACGCGCCGCCTCACCCACAGCTTCAGTTTCCATAGAAGTGCTGAGATATACTTCTACAAAGGCATTAGGCACAGGCTTATAGAAGCCTGTTGTAAGCTCATACTCTTCAACGCTACCAATTAAAGTGATAAAACCTGCCTGCCCGGGCCCTATATCCGAGCCCACCCCAGTAATTATTCTGCGACTTGGAGGTTTCCAACGCGTAATGATGGGGTTTCCCGAAAGGTTTTCATTTATTAAAGAAGAAAAGATGTAAAAAATTATTTTGAGCTGAGTATTTACATTTTTCCAATTTATTTCTTCTATGGTATTTAACGGCGTTTGCCAGTTTAACTTTAATGTTCGAGCCGTAAGAAATGTTAAGCTTAAGATACCGGTTGCTGAGATCGGTTCGCTATCTAAAATTTCTGACATAGTAGCAAAAGAATCTGTAATTGGATTAACAATGAACCTGAAGGGGTCCTCATTCAAAATCTCATGGAGATTTGGAATATATTTTTGAAAAAGAAGATTGATTAAACCATCCCATCCATAGGGTGTGGACTCCTCAGGTTGCAAGTACATGTCACCGATATTCGTCCATGATATTAGATTACTCTCCGATGAAAGGTAGATGCTAAGTTGAAGCAAAATCTTCTTTTGCCCGCTTGAAAAGGTAGCGTTTTGAAAGAGGTATTCTTCTGCGAATTCTCGAGCGCCAGCTAAGGCTTGCCAATGTCCTGAATAGAAAACGAACCAAACTGTCCTTTTAGGCGGATGATTGGATAGAACCCTGGCGAATTCAAGCAGAGATGCTGGCGAAATTGCGTCTTCAGCACCAGGCGCTATCGATGGGACAACAGACCAAGAGTCGTAGTGAGCGCTGAAGATAATTATCTCATCTTGAATTTCTTCTCCTGGTAAAATCCCAATTATATTTGGAACTGTTACCTCCTGCCAAGTAATATTTGACTTAACGCTAACAATAACATCGCTTGATAAAGCTATATGCTTAAGTTTCAATCCAGTTTTCCTATCAATATATAATCTTGGAACGTTTAAAGGAGTTAATAGGAATTTCTTCTCAGCCTCAATTCTACTTGTATCAGTAGGCTCAATAAAGATAATAGCTTTTGCACCGAGTTTAACAGCGTTCTTCCAGTTATCCATCGAGTTAAACTCTAGCAATACTATAGAGCCCGAGATTTCCTTTCCATCCAGATCCTCAAGAGAGCCGGAACCCCCATAAACTAAATGCCCATTTATGCCATCCTCTGGCGTAGAGCAAGGTTGAATTCCATTCGGCCAAAGAGGGAAAGCCTGAAATGTTAAACCCAACTCTGGCACATCAATACTTGATTTATAACTCATAGGAATCATGACGCTATAATTTTGAATCTCAACCCTCATTCCAGGAAGACTTCTCAGGTATCCTATAATATATTCAGCCGCATTATAAAAGCCGGGATAGCCTGTAACACGGGAAGGGAAGGAGGACAGGTTTTTCACATGCTTCTGGATATTTTGAATATTAATATCTTTAGTAATATCTTTGACTAAATCTGACACTTTAGTTTTTGCTGAAGAAGGGAAAGTAGAAAAGAAGAGTGGCATTACTAAGCATATCAATATCAGAATTGATAACAGTTCTCTCTTACTTAACAAG
>Ga0190363_1002426_pt1 | contig 10647 bp, 10 predicted proteins | sample 48721867_MG_FD_161272 | JGI IMG/M metagenome (GOLD analysis project Ga0190363, IMG submission 161272) | Hydrothermal vent microbial mat bacterial communities from Southern Trench, Guaymas Basin, Mexico - 4872-18-6-7_MG | ecosystem: Environmental > Aquatic > Marine > Hydrothermal vents >...
AGTATTTTACCTCTTTCTCCCACTTTTTGCGACCCTTAATTAGACTTTTTGATTTTTTACACAACCCATCTCAGTTTTTCAATCTTGGTTGTCCAGTAGTTTCCAAAACACTAAACCAAAGGGCACTATTGGGGTCTATGATTTTCCTTTTAATAACCGCTGCCTTAATGGGAACATGGACATATACATTGTGTCGACAGGAAACAAGCATGGCTGTTTTTCCTCTCATTCCTGCATGCACTGCATTTTGGGCCAAAAAACCACAATAGACATGGTCATTGGCATTAGCAGGAAGACTACGAATTATATAACTAGGGTCAATATATTTAAGGGTAATGGGCATCTTGATGGAAACAAAGTATTCTTTAATTTTTTCCACTAGGAACTTCCCAATGTCTCCTAAACGAGGATTACCTGAAGGGTCTGTTCCTAAGTCTTGGTCAGCAAAAAATTTCTGTCCTGCTCCTTCAGCCACCACAATGACCGCATGTCGCCGTTTTTTTAAACGTTTACGTAAGGCTTCTAAAAATCCATGTTCACCTTCTAAATCAAAATCTACTTCTGGAATTAGAGTAAAATTTACCTCCCTTAAGCCCAAGGTAGCATATGCAGCAATGAAGCCTGAATATCTTCCCATAAGTTTTACTAGCCCAATACCATTATAGGCGGCAATTGCTTCTGTATGGGCAGCACGGATGGCTTCGGTAGCTTTTTCCACAGCAGTATCAAAACCAAAACTTTTTTCTACTAAATAAATGTCGTTATCTATAGTCTTGGGAATGGCAATCACACTGCACTTCAAGCCCCGATGTAAAACTTCTTCAGAAATTTTAGCCGCTGCTCTTAAAGTGCCATCACCACCAATCATAAATAAGATGCCAATGTTCAAGCGATCTAAAGTATCCACAATTTCTCCTATATCTTGGGCACCTCGCGAAGTACCCAGGATAGTGCCACCCAATTCATGGATACTAGCTACCCTTTCAGGCGTCAATTCTACAAGTGGATGCCCATAACGGGAAATAAATCCTTCCAGACCATATTGAAAACCATAAATGTTCCTTACTCCATAGACATGATACAACTCCATCACTAAGGCCCTAATAACATCGTTAGTGCCAGGGCATAGACCGCCGCAGGTAACCACGCCACATTTTAATTTACTAGGATCAAAATAGATTTTTTGTCTTGGTCCAGCTACCTCAAATGAAAGAAAAGACTTTTTATTTCTGATACATTCTTCTATATAACTCTGGGTAATGTTTACCATTATGCGCTCATTTTCTGCTACAAAATGTCTAGAAACATCCTTTCTCTTACTCAAAATAGGAGAATCTATTTTTGAAGGACCCAAGCTAGCTATTTTTGTTTCTATGGAATCCACAAAGTCCAACATAAAATCACCCCATATTTTTTATTTATATTTTTGTAACCATGATTTCAGGGTATTTAAATCGCTCTCTGTGACAATTTCAGAAAAAGGAGTAAAAATTTCCGATAAAATGCCCATTTCTCTTAAGGCCCATTTTAATATGGCAGGATGATTCTGACAAATGACACATAATTCTTTAAGTGCTTCTCCTAGAATAAAAGTTTCGTTTAATTCTTCTTTTTTCCCTTCATTTAAATTTAATACTTTGGTAGTTAACTTGTGCCACATTTGGGGCACAAGGTTAGCTGTTAAGGCCACCACCCCATCATTAGTAGGTTGTTTCAAAAAACTGATTTCATCTGCTTCGTAAAAATAAAAATTCTTTCTCCCCCCTAATGCCCTTTGATAATTGAAAAATCTGTTCAATTCTCCTTGAAAAATCATTCCTTTAATAAAATCATATCGTGCTAGTTTTTTAAAAACAGCGGTGCGAATATTACAGTGTTTAAAGGCCCTTTTTTTAGTTTTTACCAATCTAGGATGGTTGGCTACTAAAAAAACAGCCCCTGTTTGGGTATGGAGTGCTTCAAGGGATTGGGGAAGTCCCCGATTGCCTCTATACCATAAAGGCAATACCTCTATAACTAGTTCATCAAACTGTGACCGCAACAAATCAGCACTGAACTGGGCTAACTCAAGCATAGATGCTTCATCAGAAGTAGTGATATCAAAGTAAAGTGGTTTATTACCTTCCCATAATCCCAAAATGAGCTTAAATAAGGCTTTTTTATCTTCATAACTTAGAAAAACACCTTCGATAGAAAAACTGCTTCCTACAGAAATACCTGCTACAAAGGGATTAACATACTCCCATAATTGTCTTAAGCCCACGGCATCTATCTGACCGTCTGCTTTAAAAGGTATTAATAGAGGACAAATTAGACCTTTAGGTAACATTTATATTACTCCTGAAGAAAGGAAAATGTGGCTTTTTTTAATAAATCTTTAAGGAAAACAGCCCCTACAAAATGTCCTTTTTCATTCACAATTCCTAGAACATTCAATTCCTTTTCACGCATTTTGTCTAAGGCCTCGTTTACAGAGGTCTCAGGATTTATGACTTCTATGGGCTTGATCAAGTCTTTAACATACATTTCCAATTTGTTTTTTTTAATAAATAATTTAATTGTGGTTTTAGCATCTATTATTCCGTGTAAGCGTCCCCTAGCCACTACCCAAAGAATTTCATTCTCGCCTATTTTAGGCAGAATATTCTTTAATTTTGTCCTTGGTCCCACCTTAGGCAACTCTTGGGATTTGTGCATAATTTTTTTTACTTTCCAGCTTAACTTTTTCCCTAAATAGCCTCCAGGATGGAAACGCCGGAAATCATCAGGAGTAAACCGCCTTTGTTCCAACAAAACAACAGCCAAGGCATCTCCAGTTGCTAAAACAGCGGTGGTACTGGCTGTTGGAGCTAAACCCAAAGGGCAAGCCTCTCTTTTTACCCCGGTATTTATAACAATATCACTATGCCGACCCAAGGTTGAATCAGGATTTTCTGTAAATGCAATCAATGGGGCCCCCAAACGCTTAAAACTGGGAATAAGAATGGTAATTTCTCCGGTCTCCCCACTATTAGAAATGGCTAAAATCACATCTTTTTGGGTTACCATTCCTAGATCACCATGCATAGCCTCTACGGGGTGTAAAAAAAGTGCAGGGGTGCCGGTGCTATTTAAAGTAGCCACGATTTTTCGGCCAATAATCCCTGATTTTCCTACACCAGTTACAATTACCCGTCCTTCTGCCTTAAGTATAGTTTTTACTGCCTCTGCAAAATTAGAACCGAGCTTATCCACCACACCCAAGATGCCTTCGGCTTCAATTTGTAATACTTCTTTAGCCCTTTTTAATATATGACTAATCTTATTAGGCCCCATGCCTTTCTAACCAGGTTTTAGAAAACTCCCTTTCTAAAAGAATGGGATACTCACCATTGAAACAAGCTAGACAAAGTTGCTGTTTGGGAATATCTGAAGCTCTAAGTAAACCATCCATACTTAAATAGTGTAAGCTATCCAAATTCAAAAATTTCCTGATTTCTTCAATGCTTTTGCTGGCAGCAATCAATTCACCCTTAGAGGAAAAATCTATACCATAGTAACAGGGGAAACAATGAGGTGGGCAACTTACCAAAAGGTGAATTTCCTTAACTCCGATTTCCCTCAATGTTTTTATCCTACTCCGGCAGGTAGTCCCCCGGATAATAGAGTCTTCTAAGATAACAATGCGTTTATCTTTGAGTAATTCTTTTACTGGATTGAGCTTTATTTTTACTCCAAAATCACGCATTGTAGGAGACGGTTGAATAAAGGTACGGCCAACATAATGGTTGCGAATCATGCCAATCTCAAAAGGCAAGTTGGCGGCTTGGGCATAACCAATGGCTACATAATTACCAGAGTCAGGGAAGGGCATGACCAGATCTGCTTCTATTTTTGTTTCCTTTGCCAGTTCTTCTCCCTGGGCTTTGCGAAAAAGATAGACATTGCGCCCAAAAATGCGGCTATCTGGACGAGCAAAATAGATCAATTCAAAAATACAGTGTGAATGCCGTGGGGCTGGAGGCAGATAAATAGAATGCAGTCCTTTATCATTGATAAACAAAATTTCACCTGGTTCTACATCTCTAATATATTTAGCCTCTATTAAATCTAAGGCACAGGTTTCAGAGGCAATGATATATCCACCATTTTTTAGCTTACCTAAACACAAAGGACGGAATCCGTTGGGGTCTCTAGCAGCGATAAGGGTATCTTCGGTCATAAGGACTAAGGAATAAGCGCCTTTTACTTTACTTAACGCCTTTGCTAGTCCTTCTTCCATTCCTAAATAAAAATAATGGGCCCAAAGATGAATAATGATTTCACTATCCATAGTAGATTGAAAAATAGCCCCATCTTCTTCCAATTGTTTGCGCAAGTCATAGGCATTTATTAAATTACCATTATGAGCAATGGCTAAAGTCATTCCTAGATGGTAAACTACGAAGGGTTGGGCATTACGCAAGAGGGAGAAACCAGTGGTAGAATAACGCACATGCCCAATAGCAATGTGTCCAGGTAGGGAGTTTAATATACTTTCATCAAACACTTCCGGGACAAGCCCCATACCTTTATGCTCATGGATTTCTTTTCCATCAGAAACCACTATACCTGCACTTTCTTGCCCTCTATGTTGTAAGGCATAAAGACCAAAGTAGGTCAGCTTACTTGCCTCTGGATGACCATACACACCAAAAATGCCACAATTTTCTCTTGGGAATCTTTGCATGATGCCGTTTTATAAACTATCTCTCCGAGAAAAGCAACTTTGAAGTTGAAAATAATGAACCTTGACAAGAATTTTATATCTCATTTGCATTAAAAGCTTAAGTGATCTGCTTTTTGTGTGCCTAACTGCAAAATTGGTGCTTTTTCAAAAAAGGTTTGATATAGACAAGCTGTTGAAAAGTAAACTTATATTGAGAGTTTATTTGGTTTTTCGAAAACACTCTTGCTAATAATATTTCGTTTTTGTTAGCTTATGAACTGGCCTGAGAAAAACGACTTTTTCAACACCCTGTGGAGATCTAATCTCTCAGATAGTGGAGGGTAAATTCCTATTTGTTCCTCCTACTCCTTTACTTCTACGAATATTGGCTCTTCAGTTACCTTTAGAGCTCCAGATGTAGAAATATATTTATTACCCTTACCATCATACACTTGGAGTTGGCCTGGAATTTGGGAGGAAAAGTCAACGACCTGCTCGCCAGTCCATGACCACAGCACATATATTGGCAAAGCATTCTCTCTTGTGAACCTGTAGCATGTTAGAGTACTTCCTAGGTCAATAACCGTATCATATTCTGCTTCTCTCAGAAGGTTGGGCATATCAGAATAGGTATAGGGATAGGGTTCTCCTTCTTCCCAACTAAATGAACTTTCATGGGGATGCTCTGTTTCCCATTGGCAAAACTCTTCGGCAATTTCTGTGGCTGTAGCGTATTCCGCAATTATCTGCCCGGTTGGCGTCGCCTTACCTATGAAGTTCTCCTCAAGCCACGCAAGCATTGCCTCGATATCACCCCTGTTTGGGTTGTTATAACAGTCATGAGTAGCAATTCCAAAGACCCACACCTTGGTAGGAAGGCCATTTCTTTGCCAGTGAAGCCATTCTATATATTCCATTATGAAATTCTTCTGGTTGGTCCCCAGTGATCTAGGCCCTGATGGTCCTGGGTTAGGTTCCAATTGGGGATAGTGGGGAATTAAAATGTATTGGGTCTGATTTAAGTCTTCCTTGAGAAATTTTCCTGTTTCAGTGGAAGGACGAAATGGATTCCATGGATAGTGACCCAGGTTTTCCCAAGCCATTATCCCCGCTGGCTCTGTAAGTGCTGTCTGAATGACAAACCCATGTTCCCCCATCATCTTGGCCAGAAGAGGCTGAGCGCACTGATAGGGGGCTACGCCGTAGTTATTTTTGGTGCCGATTACTGAGTTGACAGCATCAATGTTATCTTGCCAAATCCTTCTGACGAGATCCTCAGAGACGTCAGGAGACTCAAGAACCCAATCATGTCGTCCTCTCCTCCAGAGGGGATGGATATGGGTTCCCCAGTTGAATCCTGCATCAAGATAGGATTGTACAAGTTCTTGATCACCAAAGTCCTCAACAAATTCCATAAATTCACCGTTGGAAGCAACTGTCAATTTAGCCCCGTGACTCAAGGCTAGATCTCTCAACCAATACATCTCTTCCCGTCTGGCACCGTAATCGAATCCAAACTCAGGCAGAAAGGGTTCAATGTGGACTGCAAACAGAACTTTGATTGATTCTTGTGTTGTTTCTATATTAAACACAGCTTCTTCACAATAAAGGCTATTCCAAGTAACATTTCCATCCATAACGGTATCAACACCAAAGTAAAGGGTATATGTTCCTGCTAGAAGTCCTGAAAGAGGAGTGTTTAATACCTCATATGAATCTAAGTGAAAAAGTGGACCTTGATATCCTGGTTTCCATTCGGTTGTCCATCCATTAAAGGTAAAAAAATAAAGACCAAAGGGTGTATTCACTGCTAACCACCAATCCGCATTATCTGTTTGTTCGTTATTATCTAAGGCTATAGTAATTGTTAAAGTGTCTGAATGATGCAGTGTAATTGGTCCATCTGAGCCGTTTATTTTAATATCACAGATAGGATTTTGGGAAAAAGCAGTATTTCCCCATTCCAACAGCCCAAGGAATACGACCGAGATTATAATAACTATATACTGTCTCACTTTCTTCTCCTAAGGTTCAAATCCAACGTCTATATCCTTTACTGGAATAGTTTAATTGTATTTTACACCTTTTTACTATTTTTTCTACTTTGTCAAATGGGAACATCAGACCCCTCAGATTTTTCCCCTTTATTTTAAGATAAAAAACTTTGAATAGAGGTATGATTCCAACAATTATTTCTTTAATAAACTGTTAAGAATAAATAGCTTGTTGAAAAGACAGCAAATGTTAAAATATTAATTTTGAGTCCTGAAAATTGTTGTTATTTAACAATTTTCAAACTTCTATTTTTAGATTTGTTAAAAAATGATTTTTTAACAACTTTTTAGAATGTAAGTTAAAAATAAAATGTTTTACTGCATTTGTAAATGAAAAAATCTTGACTTTGAAAGGGAAGTAAGATATGTATAATAAACTTTTGAAAGGAGCAGAAAATGAGTGAAGAAGCAAAACAAAAAATTTTAGATTTTTTGAAGGGTGTTAGCGGAAAAGGGGTAGCTACCCAGGCGGATATTAAGAAAGGGACAGGGTTAGACAGAAAACTAGTGATGAAATTAATCAGAGAATTGGAGCAAGAAGGAAAGATTGTAGGGGCAGGCAAGTCTGCTGGGGTAGGAGGATATAAACTGGCAGGTTAGAAAAAAACAACTTTTTAAAATAAATTTATCTCAGATTTTATTCAAGAAGGTAGAGGAATTTTCTCAGAAGAGTGAAGGTGTCTGCAAGTTTGAAGTGATAAAATAGAAAAGTGGAATGTCCAAACAATTTATTTATTGACAGGTTCTAAAACTGATGCTAGAAAAATAAAGGCCAAGTTAGAAAGTGGCGGATTTTATTTTGGAGGAGGATTAGATGAAGTTTAAAGGTAAGGTGAAGTGGTTTAATGACAACAAGGGCTATGGTTTTATCCAGCGTGATGATGGAACAGATGTGTTTGTGCATTTTTCAGCTATTGAAGGTGAAGGGTATAAAACTTTAAAAGAAGGACAAGAAGTTGAGTTTGAAGTAGTAGAATCTCCAAAAGGATTGCAAGCCTCAAAGGTTATTCGTTTATAGGCTCAACATAGCTCTAAAAAGCCTGCCTTTGGGCAGGCTTTTTTTAATTAGAATCATTGACAACCTCTCTTTCTTTTTGATAAAAATGATTCTGTGAAAGAAAAGGTTAAAAATATCCTTAAGATACTGGATGAGCATTATCCTAATGTAAGGGTGGCCTTAAATTATACCAATCCCTTAGAATTGCTTATAGCTACTATTCTTTCTGCCCAATGCACTGATGAAAGGGTTAACCAAATAACTCCTTATCTATTTAAGAAATATCCTACAGCCAAGGATTATGCTACGGCTGATTTAAAAACACTGGAAGAAGATATTAAACCCACAGGCTTTTATAAAAATAAGGCTAAGCATATAAAAGAGTGCTGTCAGGTGTTGGTAGAAAAATACCATGGTCAGGTGCCTGCAAATTTAGAAATATTGACCAAGTTGCCTGGTATAGGAAGAAAGACGGCCAATGTAGTTTTGGGGAATGCATTTGATATACCAGGAATTGTAGTGGATACTCATGTAAGGAGAGTAGCAAAACGATTAGGACTTACTAAGCATCAAGATGCTTTAAAGATAGAGAAAGACTTGATGCAGTTAATTCCTAAAGAAAAATGGACTAAATTTTCCCTTCAATTAACCTGGCATGGCCGCCGTATCTGTAAGGCACGAAAACCTCAGTGTAACAAATGCCCCTTGCATAAATGGTGTGATGAATATCAAAAAGTCTAATTCTCTATGTGCAGGTGAATTACTTCTGCATCTAAGAAAAACTTACTCTCTTCTACTTTTTTCTTTAGAGACGAAAAAGTGATGAAATACTTAGTCTTTGCCTCTATGGCTTTAAGGGTCTTTACACCACTCAAGGTAACTACTGGGGCAACCGCAAATCCATAAACAATCTCTCCTTTGTTATTTAAGGCTACTAAGGCCAAAGGTTCTTCCGACCTATGTGGTGGCTTATAATTAGGGACAGGGATCAATTTGTTTTCCCAAACCCATTGAAATAGGGCACATTTTATAGTTTCAGCCACAATGGCATCATGTCGTAAAAATTTAGGAAGTGCCTTTAAGGCCTTTTTTATGTAGATTTCAATTTCCTTGATCATGACCTTTATCTAAAGCCTGCTTAATTATTTGAGGAATAAGCTTTAGCTCATCATTTTGAATAGTTCTCACATCCAAACATAGAAGGTCTTCTTCTATACGCGCCACCAAAGGGGGTCTAGCAACTCGTAACCTTTGTTCTAATTCTAACACAGAAATATGAGCAGGCTTGATAACCACTACAAAAGTGGGTAATTCCTGTCCTGGTAAAGCCCCTCCTCCTACTTTAGAGACACTGCGTTTAATCCCTACCTTGAGTATTTTTTCATCAAAACTATTTTGGATGAGTTTTTTTAAACGGAATGCTTGTCGTCTTAAATAAGCTGGAGGAAAAGTGAGAAGGCGTAAAGTAGGAATTTCTTTTAAGGCCTGTTTTTCATCCTGATAAAGTCTTAAGGTGCTTTCTAGACCTGCCAGGGTAAGTTTATCTATCCTTAAGGCCCGATTTAATGGATTTTTCTTAATAGGCTCAATAAATTTCCTTTTACCCAAGATAATACCAGCCTGGGGACCACCCAAAAGTTTATCCCCGCTAAAACTAACTATATCTACTCCAGCGGCTATGCTTTTCTGAACCAGAGGTTCTTTTTCTAAACCATATTTAGTTAAATCCACAAAGTTACCGCTTCCTAAGTCTTCAATTACAGGCAAATTGTGTTTTTGTCCTAAAGTTACCAATTCTTCTAATCCTACCTCTTTAGTGAATCCTATGATTTTATAATTACTCTTATGCACCTTCATAATAAGGGCAGTTTGTTCATCAATGGCTTGTTCATAATCATAAATATGGGTGCGATTAGTGGTGCCCACCTCTGTGAGAATGGCCCCACTTCTAGCCATTACATCAGGAATACGAAAAGAACCTCCTATTTCTATCAATTCTCCACGAGAAACAATTACTTTTTTACCACAGGCTAAAGTATTCAAGGTCAAAAACACCGCACCAGCATTGTTATTTACTACCATAGACGCTTCTGCTCCGGTAAGTTCGCAAAGCAAGGTTTCAACATGGCTATAACGACTACCACGTTTACCTTGTTCTAAGTCGTATTCCAGATTATTATAGTGCTGGGCAACTTCTACTAAATGTTCAATGGCCTTTTGGGCTAACAGAGAACGTCCCAGATTGGTATGCACTACCACTCCAGTAGCGTTGATAACAGGTTTAAGTTGGTTTTCTCCTTTTTTCTTAACTTCAGCAGTAATTTGACTTAAGATTTCTTGGTGACTTATGGTAACTAATTCCCCTCTTAATACTTGTTTTCGTTGTCTATCTAAAACTTTTCTTACTGCATCTACTACCATCTGTCGAGGATAATGGTTTAGAATAGACCTTAAGGATTCCTGTCCCAAGACCTGGTCCACAGAAGGTATTTGTCGCAATAACATATTTTTTGCTTCCATAACAAGCTACATCATATCCTTTTCAGTAGCCTCTATGGCCTTATCTAATTCAGCCTTTAATTCTGGTGGTAAACCTTTTATATCCACTCGCAAAAATCCCCTTACAATAAGAGAAGTAGCTTCGCTTTGGCTTAATCCTCGAGCCATTAGATATTCTATTTGCTCCTGCGCAATTTTCCCCACAGCCGCCTCATGGGACATTTCTACTCCAGAAACACGCCCTTCTAGTTCGGGAATGGCGTGAATAACTCCTTTTTCAGAGAGAATGAGACCTTTACATTCTAAGTGGGCTTTAATATTAGGAGTTTGACCAATGAGATGTCCTCTAGCAATAATAGTTCCCCCAATAGTTATGCTTCTAGAAACCACCTCTGCGCGGCTATTTTCTC
>Ga0190363_1002427_pt1 | contig 10640 bp, 9 predicted proteins | sample 48721867_MG_FD_161272 | JGI IMG/M metagenome (GOLD analysis project Ga0190363, IMG submission 161272) | Hydrothermal vent microbial mat bacterial communities from Southern Trench, Guaymas Basin, Mexico - 4872-18-6-7_MG | ecosystem: Environmental > Aquatic > Marine > Hydrothermal vents > Microbial...
TTCTTTCTCCAATTCCAAGAACATAAGACTCTTCCAGCCTATTTATTGCCCTCTCCAACTTAATATCCCTCTCAGCATAAATGGTTAGGAGAGGATCGCCCTCTCTAACAGCTTCACCAATCTTCCTATGAAGGAGAACTCCAGCCCCTTTATCCTTCGGTGCACCAGCAAGCCGAGCTATCTCCACTAGAGACGCATTATTTATCCATAATAGATAACCACTTCTTTCAGATCTCAAAGTGAAAGCCTCATCTCCCACATGTATCCCCTCTGGTTTAATACTGGAGTCTCCGCCTTGAGCCTCAATGATCTCCCGTAGCTTCTGCTCTGCCTTCCCAGATCTCAAAATCTCCATCGCGATAGCCTTTCCGTTCTCCTTTCCACTCATCTCCAACAGCATGCCGGCTATATCCGTCGCCTTATCTATAAGGTCGGGAACATAAGCTTCTCCCATAAGGACGCTTAAGGCTTCACGTGCTTCTAAAGATGGCCCAATAGCATATCCAACAGGCTGCTCTCCATACGTTATAGCGCATCGAACCTTAATGTTCAATCTACGGCCGAGCTCCATGAAATCCTTAGCCAAGAGCTCCGCGTCTCCTATCGTTTTAACCTTTGTTCCTCTTCCCGTCGGAATATCTAGAACAAGCAAATCCGCATTTACAGCCTTTTTCTTACTCATGATCGAGGGAAGAAGAAGCGGATCGATAGAGAGGGGATTCTCTATTCTCACAAACATGTCATCTGCTGGCGCGAGATTGAGTGAGCCGCCCCAGACCATACAGCCATTAGTCTTTTCAACAACTCTCTTCATCTCTTCGATGCTTAGGCTTACGGGCATAAGAACCTCCATTCTATCAGCTGAGCCCGCCGCGGAGGTTATTGCCCTTGAGGATGACTTAGGTATCGTTAATCCCGCCGCCGCGATTATTGGGACTACGAGGAGGGTTGTCTTGTCTCCCGGCACTCCGCCTATTGAATGTTTATCTACGATCGGATGTTTATCGATTTGAAGAGTGCTTCCAGTCTCAACCATTGCACGTGAAAGGCTTGTCGCTTCATCAAGATCTAACCCAAAGATATGAAGGGCAGTGACAAACGCGGCTATCTCTATCTCGCTAAGGTTTCCTCTAACCATGTCTCTTATAATCTCACGGATCTCTTCATAGGTCAATTTCCTCTGCCGAAGCTTATTCCTGATGAAGTAGACTGAGCTAGGTAAAGGAGCAATCTCAATCTCAACTTCTTCCCCCTCTTCTAAACCTAAAGAATTTCTAACTTCCTCATAGACTCCTACGGTTCCTTTCTCAATCAGCTTTGTAGCGGTATTTACTATCGCAATAGCCTCCTTATTGTCCTTAGACAATCTGACTCTTTCTAGACTTGAGACGTTGAGATCTTCAGCGTCCTCCTTGTTTAGGACGACGACAGATTTCCCTCCAGCTTCTAGGCCAAGTATTCTTGCTCTAAGCTTCATCCGATTAAAATCACCTTCACGTCATGATTTACAATAATACTTGCAAGTATAATCTCTGTCAGATTTAAAATTTCATGAAAGAACAAGATATATTGTACCGCATAATAGAAGTTAGGATAAGATGACGCGTGGATTCAGGGATAGAGACTATTTAGAAACGATTGAAGGATACCTCTTCTGCGTAGTTGATTCCGTGCATCCCAAAGATCGAGTCATAGCATATCTAAAGTATATTCCGAACTCTTCAGGAAAGTGGGGTAAAGAAAATAAAAGGATGAAGCGGATTCTTAAAAATTACACAATGCAGAATCTTTTAGAAACCTTTGAATTTTTAGAAAAGAATCATCCTGAATATCTCTATTACTCTTCCGTTATGAACATCAAAATGTCTGCTGTACCACTAAATAGAATCTCATATCATTTTAAACCAGAGGAAAAATTGCTGCATCTAATAAATATGGAGAAACCAGATACTCTCCAAAGAAAGGTGATCAATCTAGTTCAGCTGCTCTCCGACAAGAGCGGGGTTCCACTTAAGTTCTTCGGAGTTACGGGCTCCATACTCCTAGATATTCATCAGGATTTTTCAGATATAGACCTGATAGTGTATGGAGCTGAAGCAAGCAGATCAGTAAAGGACGCGCTCATGCAATTCTACAAAAGTCGAGGTTCTCCAATTCGTAGATTTGGGAAGAAGATGATTCATGAATGGTGTCTGGATAAGGCTAGAGTGTATCCATTGACGTACGAAGAGGCTGCAAGGATTTTTAAGAAGAGGTGGAACCGCGGAGTATTCCGAGAAACACTCTTCTCTATACATCCTGTGAAGCTAGAAGAAGAGAACGACGAAAAGTATGGTGATAGAATCTTTAAGCCGGAAGGAATGATAAAGATAAAAGCAACGATTTCAGATGCTTCTGAAGCAGATTTTCTGCCCGCAGTCTATAAGGTTAGGGATGTCAAGGTCATTGAAGGCCGGAAGGTCAAGGACATAACTGAAGTAGCATCATATGAGGGTCTATACGGCAGTTTAGCGGAGGAAGGCGAAAGAATATTATCCTATGGTAAGCTTGAGAAGGTTATTGATAGAAGAATCGGAGAAGAATACCACCGTGTTCTAATAGGCTCAAAAGAAGCTAGGGGAAGCGACTATATTAAACCATTAGATTAGCAAGCTAAGCCTGCTTGCTTAACATAAAATCTGAGGGTTTTGCACCTAAAATCAGCCTGAAGAACTCCGTTCCGTTCTTCTCTATAACCTTCTCAACTTTTCCCTGCGCGATGACGATCTCGCCTTTCCTAGCCTGCTCGCAGAATCGACCTCTAAAAGAGGCTATTTCTTTCAAATTCGGCACTTTTGTCCCCTCAAGAATTTTAACATCTTCTATTAGATACCGGCATGGCGTGAATATGGACTCCGAGTCATCCGCGATTTTAGCCTTTATCTTTGCGTAGCCTGAAGGAACGTAGATTCTATCGCCATATTTCTCGTTAACCTCATTCCAGTCAGGAATGAACCTCATAAAAAAGTCTCTACCTCTAAATCTTCCCTGCATAAATTTTCTACGTTCCATGCGAATGAAGTCCTTAAGAGGCATCCAAGTATCCTTTGAGCGAAACTCGTAAAGCTTCTTCAGCCCCTCCAAATCGTACTTTAGTATAGGCCCGCTTTCCCGTCTCATTTCTTCTTCTAGTGCTGCATGTACGGATAAACAGTTTTTCTTTCCATAAACAATCACATCGATGTCTGAATCCTCCTTATAGAGATCTACAAGTATCGATCCAGATATTCCCAAATTCTTAAGATCGACATTAGATAAATCATGAAGAAGACTAATGAATCCCATAGCATCTCCTTCAACACGATCCAAACGTGGCTTCTTTAAGAGTTCCGAAACTTTATTCTGTGGTTTGTAGATTCTCAAAACGCGTCTATTAGGAACCTCCTGCATATAATCTCCGAAAATCGGATCATAACAGAGATATTCTGGATACTTCTTCTTTAAGACTTCTTCTCTTTCGCTAAGGGAGTACACTTTAATGTAGGTCTTTCCTCCCTTCCTTCTATCTCCGTTGGGGCTTTCAACATAACGAAGATATGCTACTATCCTGTTAGGAGGATGAACAAAACCTTTAACGTCGAAGATTAAACTTTCAACTGTTTCAACCATGTCTCCTTCTCTAGCTCTCCGCATCATTCCAAATCACTAAAACTTCAATCCAGATAAAAGTGCAATCATTAATGAAGATGCTGTTAAATCAGCTGTAGTCCCGGGATTATAATCTCCTCCTAAACTTTGAAGCTTATTGTCGAACTTCCAAAGGAAAGACGTGCCTTCTTTAGTAGTTAATCCTCCTAAACTAAGGGCTTTCTCAGCCATTTCAGATATCCACTTCGTCTCCATCTTACCTATCCTAACCGCATCCTTTACATCACTAACCCTTTTAAGCCCAATCTTCCTCGCGATAAATGTATCTGGAACCTTTGAGAGAATCCTTAAAAATGTATGCACCGTCGCCGTGTTTATGTCGCGAGTACGCTGGAAGGCCTCAACAAGCTCTCTATACCCTATCTCAAATGATACTTTCAAGCCGGTCGTCAACTCGCTTGCAATAGTATCATAAGATGACGACTCCTTCATAACATCAAAGAGAGAGACTCCTCTTTCAAGAATCCTCTTACGCGCCTGTTTATCGTACAGATCGGGAACCTCGCCTCCCTCAATTCTACCCAATACCCGCGGAGAACATACAAGCGTTACGGCATCATAAACTTCAACGGCATCAACTGGGGTTGTCGATCGCATAATCTTATCAACATTGCTTCTTAAAGCATCTAAGAAGACGCCTTCCTTTTTAGCAAAGACCTTCGCCGCAGCCGCAGCTAAGGGTACAAAGAGCAGACAGATGCCTAGATGCGTGTTGCCTCCATAATGAGACTTAGCAACATCCCTAACAGCTTTCTTTACAATTTTTCCAATGCCTATTTTTGAAATACTTATTTTACCCTCCGCGGCCATTGCTCCCTTAAATGCGGCTTCCTCAATTGCTGAACCTAAAGCTATTGATCCTGCTAGAAAATGTTCATAACGAGTATCTGGATGATCCATCGTCCTATGGACGTTACCTGGCTTCGGCCATCCGCTTGCCTCCAAAATAGCTGCGAGCTGGGCGGACATCCTCACATGCCCAATCAGATCTTTAAGTTTCAATAGGCTTTCCCCGCAAATGTTATTCGATAGAACTTGCCGGTATGTCACATATCCATTGTCGTCTGAGATATTTATTTTGGGGCTTTTTCCTTCAAATTAATCCCCCTAAAAATTCACAGTATATGATAAGATCCGTTAATCTTCTTTTTTAAAGGGTTTCTTCAGACTTAGCAAGTATCTTCGACGCTATTTTTCTAAGCGTACTATCCGTGGTGCTATGATAAACTATCTCTTTAAAGATCTCGATTCTTTTTTTAAGAATCTTAGCTCTCTCCCTATCGATATTTTTGAAGTGAAGAAGCTTCGAGTAGCAGATTAAAGCCTCAATTATAGCTGGGCCTGCTCGATTGTATGTTTTTATGTTTTTTTCCTTCGCTGTATCGATGAGCAGAGGCTTCAAAAAAGCTTTGACGAAGTCTTCGTGGATCTCTATATCGTTGATTAAGCATTCAACATATGCTTTGCAATTAAGTATTCTAGGAGACGAAACGCGCTTAGCTGATATGTATGAAATTTTTTCTTTCTCGAATATTGTATTGTAGAAAAGTACTGGATTATCAGTAATGTTTAGGACGCAGTCTTCCGCTCCATTAACAATCATTCTGTGTGTTCTCTGATTCCGATAGATCCTTAAGCAGATCTCTCCCTGATCATTCAGAAGCGCGCCCATTGGAGCTGAATTGACGATCTTTCCCAGCTTAACAGTGAGTATCACTTCGCTGTAAGTAGATCTTGAAAATCCCAGATTCTCCAAGATCATCTAGAACACCTAATGTTAAATCACATATTCTCATCGTGTTTCGAAGCGTCGACAATTAGGTTTAAGACCTAACTTAAATAAAAGTGTAGAAAGATAATTGGCGGCTTGTTACTTCATCAGTCTAGAAGAACGGTACTCTCTCAGAGTTAACCAAAATATTTAGTTTCTTTTTGTTCTCACTCATATTGTGGAGCTGCATATTGTTGATGTCGCTTAAGACTTGGTTGGAAAAGTATTCTGAGATAGCTAAATTCATGGGATATGATATAGAACGTGATAGAAGGGCAACTAGGATCCTTGCAGGAATAATCAAGACATATCGCCTAGATCCTCCGTTAGGTATGCTAAAAGAGCTATTGTCTGATAAGCCGACTATGATCTTCGGAGCTGGACCAAGCTTAGATGAAACGATAGACGGTCTACTCCAAATCTCTCCGGATTTTTCTCAAAGGTTCACGCTCATAACGGCTGATGGAGCTACCCAAGCTCTCGTTGAGAGGGAAAAGGTTCCACATATAGTAGTTACCGACTTAGATGGGGATATAGATGCCTTACTATACTCGGCAGAGAGAGGATCAATTATTGTGGTGCATGCACATGGAGACAATATAGAAAAAATAACGCAGTATATGGGTAAGGTAGCCTCGACAACTAGGCTCATTATCGGAACAACTCAAGTGAAGCCTGTTTCTCCTCTACAAAATTTTGGGGGATTTACGGATGGTGATAGAGCTGTTTTTATGGCTTCATATTATAAGGCTGCCCTCATAATCTTGGTGGGTATGGACTTCGGAAGGATTGTGGGTAAAAGATCTAAGCCTTGGTTGACGCATGAGACTATTGCTTGGGAGGATAAACTGAAGAAGCTTGAGATAGCCTATAAGCTGATATCTCAGCTTGCATTGGAGTTCGATCTGAAGATCTACACTACTTCGGAGATTGCGCCTCCGGGAACAAAGAGAGTATGTTTAGAGGAGATAAACAAGATCGTCGGGGGTCGTCATTGAAAAGAATTCTCTGGTGCATCACAGGCGCTGGCGGCTACTTACGCAGACTATTCCAGAAGTTCCTAGATCTCAGAAGCGCGTATCCCGGCTTAGAGTTGGGAATAGCAATTTCAAGAGCAGGCGAGGAGGTCGCTAGGATTTACGGCGTGTTAGATAATCTTGAGAAGATTGTCTCAGGAGGCAGATACGGAGGGCTCTATAGAGATTCTTCATGGAGCGGAATTACAGAGGATGGTGTTCCACTTGGCGGGAGGATTAGCTTACGCCGTTACGACGTGGTGATCGTAGCTCCTGCAACATCAAATACTGTTGCAAAGATTGCGCATGGGATAGCTGACACCCTGCCAACAATAGCGGCTAGTCAAGCGCTTAAATCTGAAGTCCCACTGTTGATTCTTCCAGCGGACTGCGCTGAGAGTTCACTCACCACCCTTCCCTGTTTCATTGACGAGCAAAGATGTACTTGCTGCTTGCTCTGCGTAGATGCATGTCCATTCGAAGCAATACGCCTTTTTTCAAAAAATGCTGTTAGGATAGACTATAATGAATGTAGAGGCTGCGGGAGATGTGAGAATGCATGTCCAGCCGGAGCGATCAGATGTTGGGAGGAGACCCGAATTACTCCAAGCTCAATAGATTTAGAAAATATAGCTAAACTCAGAAGAGTCAGAGGATTACATGTCTTAGAAAGTCCTGAAGAATTAATTGAGAAGTTAAAGAGTCTCCTAAAGATTTAGAGCTTCGGATTCTTTACTGTTTCAATATAGGTTCTAAGCAAGTTCTCTTTTGCCGCCTTCAATCTAGGATGGAAAACCCAGCTTAACACCGTGCCACGCGCATCGATTATCCGCATATGCTTTATTAAATCGCTGAATTCTCCGCCATATATTCCCTCACCAATCATAGCGTAGCCTTGAGCAGCTTCCTTCGATATTCTCGCCCCAGGAAGCATTCCAAGAGATCTTACAGGAGCTATTCTCTCCAGCCTTTCCTCAACTAATCTTCTAAACTTTGGATGTCTTGAATGTCTGCCTGACAAGACTATCTCTCTCGGCTTACTAACTGACGAGGTTAGGCTTCTAACGGCTTTTTCAACGCCTTCAAGCATAGACTCTATGGCTAACGCATATGGCTCTTCACCCTGCTCATATCTGTTTAACGCATCCTCTAGACTTAATACGCCGCAGATATCGGCTACACCTCCATGAAAAACATCGCTTCTAATCCATTCACGTCCCATCACAGATATTTCCCCATCAATAAAGCCTATTGAGAGAAATCCCGTTTGAATAAGAGTGCCGCCAAGACCATCGACGATCGTTCCTCTATCAACTGCTATAGCCGCATTATATCCGAATCCCAACTCGACAAGTATAAAATTCGTTTCTTTGTATTCTAAGCCGTACCTCACTGATTGATCGAAAACTCCCAACGCGGTTACAGCCATCTTGTCGGCCGTTCCCATATCCAGCTTATTAACCTTCCTATGTGGAGGTATGGTGGGCAGCAATATGCATGACGGTATATAACATACTGGAAGGTTTCTACGTCTAAGCTCAACCACAACTTTTGTTATAGCTTCATATACACGTATCCCTAACTCGCCATGTTCAATTCCAATCTTCAAATCTTCCTCTCGCGTGAGAAGAAGAACCTCCAACGCGAATTTGTAGGGATCAGTTATGTCTCGATTAAAAGTGACTGGCACCCCATATCCTGAAGGCCCTACTATAATATCGACTCTACCAGCCTTCTCAATAGCCTCAATTAAAGCATCTGGTCTTTCAGCAACTGTAACCGTGTCTATGCTACCTTCCCATACGACACGCTTTCCATCAATGAGAGTAAGGTCGAAACTTCTTGTTCCCGGATCTATTCCTAAAGCTCTCATTCTAGCTTCGCCTTTCCCTTTTCGTTTTATGTCCTTTCTAACTCCCAGTCAATCTTCTTTTTGATACTGCATAGACATAAGACCTTCTCTCTATGATCTACACTACGCTTTTAAGAGGCTTCCACATAAAGACTCGAATGCGGAGAAATGAGGATGAAAGTGGGAGTTGAGGGCTTCACTTTTGATTCCGCTCATTATACCGGCGGCTCCTCAGAAAAGTGTATGAGTCTCCACGGCCATACATTCCGATTAGATGTGGAGATTGAAGGTGATGTTGACCCGGAAACGGGTATGGTCATCGATTTTGGAATAGTGAAGGATACTGTAAAGAAGATTCTTGCAGACTACGACCACAAGGTCATTCTCCCCAAAAAAGATCGCGATAATGTGATTATCTCTGGACCTTTCCATAAAAGCGTCAAGACCATCGAGTGCCCGGAAGCAACAACAGAGTATATAGCCCTCGATATAGCCAGAAGGCTTCACGAAGAATTCGATATGAACGTAAAGGTTAAGCTCTACGAGGGAAGCCGAAACTACGTTATTGTAGAATATCCAGACAAATAAGATTACGTCACTTAAGATTCAATGATTCTGCATGAGAACCCCCTATTTCGAGGCTGAGCTATGAAAATCTCAGCCTCAACTCCGATTCGCTCAGTATATTCAACGATATAATCCAGCAGTTTCTCAGCCCTTTTCTGACCCTCGATTAGACCATAGGCTGTAGGGCCCCAACTACTTTGACCAGCACCGTAGGCTCCTCCCTTAAGTAGAGCCTTCACAGTCTCCTCTGTCTCCCAACAGCAGAATTCTCCATCTTGATATTTAGAAAAGTATCTGCCAACTAAACGCTGAACTTTACTGAGGGCCTTCCCGAAATTTCTTGCGTCCCCGCGTGCTAAAGCAGGAAGCATTTGCATCAATACAGTCTCGTGAAGTTCACGTTCAATACGATGATTAGTTTCAGGTGTTTCAAGAGCATATCTCTCTTCATGTTCATCAAGACCATGTATTCCTTTAGGTATTGCAACGATGAAACGCCAGCTTCGAGGCAGAGGTCTTCTAAGCATTACAGCCGGAACATCGCGTGGACTTTGGAGTTCACGGATCCCATTTTTGTCTAGAAGTCTACCGCTGTCAAGTATGAATCCTCCATGCTTAAACGTTGCTATGCCTATGCCTGAGACTTTTCCTCTCTTTAAGGTGAAGGCTAGCCGCCGAATGCTGTATCTTAAACCATAAATTTTTAATAACGCATATGCTACGCTGAGCCCAATTTGGGTTGTGGAGCCCAATCCGACGTGTCTAGGTATAGCCTTCAGAACGTTAACTTCGGCTCCGGGAATTTTCAGCTGCTTTACAACTTCTCTAATATCCTCTTCAACCTCAACTTGGGTCAAGTTTCTTATCTCGAGTCTATCTGCCTTTCTTGCATGTACAATTACCTCCGGCCTGTTTATTGCAAGACCCATGCTTCCATAGGCCATGCTGCTCGACAAAATCGTGTAAAATCCCAAATGAAGTCTCGCTGAGGACCTGATCTCGAGACGCATTCTTCTTCACTTAGATATTTCTATCGGCCTTACTGGTTTGAAGAGGCCCTCTTCTTGAACATAACTTTTACCGGTTATAAGAGCCTCCTCAGCCTTGCCGAGCTCTATACCTAAGTATAATGCGTGGGAAAGCATCGAGAGGAGTTTCCTCTCTAGAATCTCCCTATATATAGAGCTGGCTGTTTTTCCTTTTATCAGAATCCTACCTTTCCTACCTCTGTAAAGAACCTCTATTTTTCCATCTTTATGATTCACATTTATAGTGAAGAAGCCGATTGGATCTTGAGGATACTCCTTAACTTCCTCAGTAGCCTCAATAATTGTTGTATCATTCAGATTTATCTTCGATTCGACTCTTCTTTTATCCTTTAAGATCAGAAGGTTGAGACCTAAATCTTTAGGTGGAGTTTCTCTTTCTCGGGCGAGAGTAGCCATTTGGGCGGCTATCTTAGCCTCAGTAGTAGATCCTAAAGTTTTTGCGCTTTCTTCAACTACTAGAATGGAGCTGACGCCTATTTCGGCTGCTAGCATCGTTAAAAGGACATTAACGCCTATTGAGTCAACGTCGATTAGCTCTGCAACGTTGCAGAGCCCCATCATCATAGGCATTTGCAAGCCTTTCTGTTTAAACATGTGGTAAGCCATTAGTGATTGAAATGTCCCTGTTGATCCTGAGAGATTTATTGGTTCAAGCACCGGATCAGCGATGAGCTTCTTCAGACCATATTTAAATGCAC
>Ga0190363_1002428_pt1 | contig 10639 bp, 10 predicted proteins | sample 48721867_MG_FD_161272 | JGI IMG/M metagenome (GOLD analysis project Ga0190363, IMG submission 161272) | Hydrothermal vent microbial mat bacterial communities from Southern Trench, Guaymas Basin, Mexico - 4872-18-6-7_MG | ecosystem: Environmental > Aquatic > Marine > Hydrothermal vents >...
ATATATCCCAGTGCAATTAAAGCAGTATTGTTGTCACTTCCATCTACTAAAATTTGAAGAGAAGTATTTTTCCCTTTAAAAATATCACGGGAAAAATGGTCTGGAATTATTAACATTAATTTAACTTTTCCTTCACCCAGAAATTTTTCTAAATTGACATAATGCTTTGAAATAAAAGATAAATGGAAATATTCACTTGAGTTTATTATAGAAATTAAATTTCTACTTAAAGGGCTATTATCTTGGTCTATTATTCCTATGGGAATATGTCTTATATCAAAAGTAATTGCATAACCAAAAAGAATTAGTAATATGATTGGTAAAAATATTGCTAAATAAAGGCTTCTTGGGTCTCTAATTATATGAATAAATTCTTTTCTGATAATAGGAAAGATTCTGCTTTTCATTTTTCTTTTTCAATAGCTGATATAAAGACTTCCTCTAAAGTTGACTTTTCTGATTTTGTAAACTCTTTTTTCAAATCTTTGGGAGAGCCCATAGCTATTATTTTTCCTGAATAAATAATCGCAATCCTGTGGCATCTTTCCACTTCATCCATATAATGGGAAGTAACGAAAACTGTGGTTCCTTTTTCTGATAGATTATAAATTAAATCCCAGAAATCCCTGCGTGAAATGGGGTCCACACTGGCTGTGGGCTCATCTAAAAACAATATTTCTGGCTGATGAAGAATTGCACACCCTAATGATAGGCGTTGTTTCCATCCTCCTGAAAGTTCACGAGTTAAATAATTTTCTTTTCCAACAAGACCTGCCATTTTCAAGACCCATTTTTTTTGCTTCTCTATTACTGGAGAAGGTAATCCGTGAATTCCTCCGTAAAAATTTATATTTTCTTCTACAGTGAGGTCCTGGTATAGGGTGAATTTTTGAGACATATATCCGATTATCTTTTTTATTTCTTCGGGTTGAGTATTAATAGAATAACCACCTACCAATCCTTCTCCTGAGGTGGGCTTCATAATTCCGCACAGCATCCTGATAGTTGTAGATTTTCCAGCCCCATTTGGTCCTAAAAAGCCAAAAATTTCTCCTTTTGCCACTTTAAAGGAAATATTATTAACTGCAACAAAATCACCGAATTTTTTCGTTAAATTATACACTTCTATAGCAAACATTTTTATAAATTTTTTGTTTTCTGGATAAAAGAGAAAAAAACATCTTCAAAAGATGGAATGATTTTTCTGATGCTTTTGACATTAATTTTTTTACTCTCCAATCTGTTTTTTATTTTTTCAATTTCGCCTTTTCCAGCCTCAAAAACCAGATGAAGAGCCTCTCCATAGGGATATATATTTTTTAATTCTGGCCAGTCTTTTAACTTTGTTCTAATTTCTTTTTCTTCAGTGATAAGTTCTATAACTTCATTTTCCATTCCTTCAATTAATTTTTCAGGGTTTTCATAAGCTAATAATTGCCCTTCATGGATTAGACCCACTTTTTGGCATTTTTGAGCTTCATCCATATAGGGTGTGGTGAATAAAATTGTTACTCCCTGACTGTTTAACTGATAAAGTAATTCCCACAATTCTTTCCTTGAAATAGGGTCAACACCTGTTGTCGGTTCATCTAATAGAAGAATTTCAGGGGTATGAAAAAGACTGCAGGCTAAAACAAGTTTTTTCTGCATCCCTCCGGAAAGATTTCTTGCTAAAGTATTTCTAAAGGCTGTAAGTTGACTGAAATTTAATAATTCTTCCAGTTTTGTCTTGAATTTTTCACGGGGTATTTGATATAAATCAGCAAAGAATTTTAAGTTTTCGAGCACTGTTAAGTCTCCGTAAAGGCTGAAATGCTGGGGCATGTATCCAATTTTTTCTTTAATTTTGGACGGAAATTTTGCTACATCGATTTCTCTGAAAATAACTGAACCGGAGGTAGGCTTCAGGAGTCCAGCCAGTAATCTCAATAAAGTGGTTTTCCCAGCACCATCAGGTCCAATTATACCAATAATTTCTCCTTCTTCAATTTCTAAATTAATATTATTGATAGCTGTAACCTGATTGAATCTTTTAATTAAATTTACAGTCTTTAAAATAATCACTTTTTATAACAACCGACTCACCGATTCACCGACAAAAATTTTCACATCCACTGGCATTCCTGGCTTCAGCTCTCTTTTAGGATTTTTTAAGTACGATTTAATCATGAATACCAATTTTAAGCGTTCTTCTTTGGTTTGGACTTCTTTTGGAACAAACTCTGCTTCATCAGATATATAATCCACTTTGCCTCTAAAAACTTTATTGGGATAGGAATCAGAATACACTTCAACCAGATTTCCTCTTTTTATCAAACCAATATACTTTTCAGGAATATATGCCTTAACATATGTTCTTTTCAAATCGAGTAAAGTGAAGAGGATTGTTCCTGGTAAAGCTAATTCTCCAGCCTCCACATGTTTAATTTCAACATAGCCATCTATTGGAGAACGAATTTCAGCATCTTTCAATTGACTCAGAAGAAATTTTTCTTTTGCCTTGAGATTTTTTATCTCTGCTTTAACCATATTAATTTCTTCTTTTTCTCTTCCTCTAAGAGCAAGATTATAATTTTCAAGTGCGCTTTCATATTTCTCTTTAGCAAGTTTCAATTCTAAATCCGCTTTTTCTTTCTGGTATTGAGATACTGCTCCCTTTTTAAGAAGTCTTGACATTCTTTCCTGATTTGTTTTAGCTAACATGTATGCTTTTTTAGCACTTTCTAATTGATTTTTGGCAATTGCAATAAGTTCTTTTTTGGTTCCTTTTTCAAAAAGCTTCAATTTCGAATTAGCCATTTCAATACTTGCTTTAATTTGGTCCAATTGGATTTGCATTTTTTCTGTATTAAGAAGGCAAAGCAAATCTCCTTTTTTAACTTTTTGCCCCTCTTTTACAAAGATTTTCTTTACCTCTGCTTGCAATTTTGACCTGATTTCAACTTTTATCGCTTCAATTATGCCTGAAACCTCTATTACTTTGATTTCTCTTTTATTTTTACAATTCAATATAAATACTTGGGCAAATATTAAACTTAAAATAATAAAACTCCAGAAAATATTTATTGATTTTTTCATTTTTCCTCCGTATCTTTAATTAAAGCTTTCTCGATGAATTTGATTAATTCTTCTTTTCTTTTTTCTAAATTTTTATCAGAAAGAGGATTGTCTTCCCAGATGAAGGAAAAAACCGGATGTGCAATAAAATAAAAAATAATTGAACCAATTAAAGTTGGGATTAAATTCTTATAATCAAAATCATAGAAATAGCCTTTTTGTTTACCTTCTTCAAAAACTTCTTTTCCTTTCTCATAAACTGGAAGCATTATTTCCTTTATTACTTCTATATGTTTTCTATGACTAAGAACACTCCTTAAAACCAAACGAGGAAGAAATCTATTTTTTGAAATAAAGTCTGTATATTCAGATATTAATAATTTAAATTTTTCAGGTGGGGTTAAATTCATCGAAAAAATGTCTAAAATTTTTGAAGCAATTTCATTAAAAAGTTTTCTCAGAATTTCAATATAAAGACCTTCCTTATTTTTAAAATAATAATGGATCATTGCTTTATTGACTTTAGCTCTGTCCGCAATTTCCTGCGTGGTTGTGGAATCAAATCCTTTTTCGGAGAATATTTCCTGTGCTACTTTAAGAATTCTTTCCCTTGTCATATTAACTAACCGTTTAGTTAACTTAACATCTTTGAAAAATTTTGTCAAGCAATTTTATTTTTATTCTTGATTTTTATAAATCAAATCAACTATAAACTAATAATAGACAAGATTGGAGGAAAAAGATGAAGAGATATTATAAAAAGTTTTTAGCTTGTTTAATCATCTATTTAGTATTTTTCAGTCACATTTTCCTTTATTCACAAACGAAAATATTTTTGGCGAGACACGGACAGACTAACTGGAATAGGGAAGGACGTATTCAGGGATGGACTGATACTGAACTAAATGAAATCGGCAAGAAGCAGGCTCAGACTCTTTTTAGTTATTTGAAACAGGAAAACATTAAGGTGATTTATACCAGCACTCTGAAAAGAACGATTCAAACTGCTGAGCCTTTTGCTAAGAGGACATCAATCCCTATTAGGAATATAAAGGAATTAAGAGAAATGAATATGGGAGTTCTTCAAGGGCATTTAAATTCTGAGCCAGAAGTGAGAAAGGAATTAAATTTAATGAAAAAGAATTTAAATTATAGAGTGTCTAATGGTGAGAGTTATATAGATTTTTACAGACGAGTTTCTGCTCTTATGGAAAGAATTTTGAAAAAACATAGAAATGAGACTATCCTAATTATAGGTCATAATGGAACAAATTCCATGATTCTTGCTTATCTTTTAAATATACCTTTAGAAAAAGCAATCAGAATTTATCAACCAAATAATTTAGTTTTTACAATATTTTTATTACCAGGACAAAAATCTCCCACTGTTATTTGGAAATATTTGAAATAAATGTGATATAATCCTAAAGATGTTGGATTTAAAGTTCATTAGAGAAAATAGAGAAATTATAAAGAAGATGCTCGAAAAAAGGGGAATAAGTTTACCTTTAGAAAAGTTTTACGAATTGGATGAAAATAGAAGAAATTTATTGAAAAGAATAGAGGAACTCAGAGCAAAAAGAAATAAAACATCAGATTTAATAGGAAAATTGAAAAGAGAGGGTAAAGACACTTCTGCCCTTATTGAAGAAATGAAGGAAATTTCTAAAACTATAAAATCTATGGAAGAAGATTTAGATAATATCGAGGAAAAACTTTTGAATTTTCTTCTTATAATCCCAAATATTCCTCATTCGTCAGTTCCAGTAGGTGAAGATTCAAAAGATAATCTTGAAATCAGGAAAGTAGGGGAGAAGCCAAAGTTTTCTTTTGAACCAAAGCCTCACTGGGAAATAGGTAAAAAACTCGAAATATTGGATTTTGAGAGAGCAGCAAAAATTGCTGGCTCAAGATTTCCTTTATATATGGGCGTGGGAGCAAAATTAGAAAGGGCTTTGATTAATTTTATGCTGGATATTCATACCAATGAAAAAGGATATATTGAAGTTCTTCCTCCATTTATAGCTAATAAAGAAAGTTTAATTGGTACAGGAAATTTACCAAAGTTTGAGTATGATTTGTTTAAATTGAGAGGATATGAATGGTATCTTATTCCTACCGCAGAAGTTCCATTAACAAATATTTTTCGCAATGAAATATTAAAGGAAGAAGAACTTCCAAAAAGATTTGTATCGTATACTCCCTGTTTTAGAAAAGAAGCGGGTTCTTATGGAAAAGATGTAAAAGGACTTATTCGTCAGCATCAGTTTAATAAAGTTGAACTAATGACCTTTTCTCTCCCTGAAAATTCTTATGAGGAACTGGAAAAATTAACTATGGATGCAGAGGAAATTCTTAAAAGACTTGGTTTACATTATAGAGTGGTTGTTTTGTGCACAGGAGATTTAGGCTTTGCCTCCGCTAAAACTTACGATTTAGAAGTTTGGATGCCCCATCGCAAAGATTATGTTGAAATTTCCTCCTGCAGTAATTTTGAAGATTTTCAGGCAAGAAGAACCAATATAAGATTTAAAAGAAAGAATAAATCAAAACCAGAATTTGTTCATACTTTAAATGGTTCAGGGCTTGCAATTGGTAGAACAGTTAGTGCAATACTGGAGAATTATCAGCAAGAAGATGGTTCTGTGATAATTCCTGAAGCTCTCAGACCTTATTTAGATGGTCTGGAGAAAATCGAGCCTCATTAAAAACTTGATAATTTTAGCCAAGATGATTAAAATTTTTAAAGAGGAGGGATGGCCGAGTGGCTTAAGGCGGCGGTCTTGAAAATCGCTTCCCGGGTAGATCCCGGGACGGGGGTTCGAATCCCTCTCCCTCCGCCACTTATATGGTAAATGGTCAATTGTCAATTGTTAATTGTTTAAGCATTGACTTTAAAGTTATAAATGTTAAAATAAAAAAGCATGGAGGAGAGGTGCTGGAGTGGCTGAACAGGGTCGCCTGCTAAGCGACTGTCCCGATGAAAGTCGGGACCGTGGGTTCGAATCCCACCCTCTCCGCCATTATATTTTTATAAAAATGTTTTTCCTTTAGCTTCCTATTTTTACAAATTGATTTATGGTGGAGGGTATGAATGTTTTTAATTAAAAAACTTTTTATTTTTTTATTTTTGGTTGGGTTTTTATTAAGTCTCGTAAATTGCACAAAAAAACAGGCGGATATGGTTTTATTAAATGGAAATGTGATTACAATGAATCCAAAAGAACCTTCAGTAGAAGCAATTGCAATAACTGGTGATAAAATTGTCAAAGTTGGAAGTAATAAAGATGTAAAAAAATTAATTGGTCCCCAAACAAAAGTTATTGACCTAAAAGGAAAAACTGTTACACCTGGATTTATAGATGCGCATTTACATTTTATAAGTCTTGGAAATACAAAAAAGATTCTAAATCTTGTTGGAACAACTTCTAAGGAGGAAATAATTCAAATTATTGCTAACAAAATTTCAAAAGAAGGAGAAGGAAAATGGATTTTTGGAAGGGGCTGGGACCAGAATGATTGGCCAATAAAAGAATTCCCAACACGCTGGGATTTAGACCCAATATCGCCGAAAAACCCTGTTATTCTTAGAAGAATTGATGGACATGCTCTCTGGGTTAATAGTTTAGTATTGGAAAAGGCTGGTATTACGAAAGAAACCCTTGAACCTGAAGGAGGTAAAATCATTCGAGATAGCAAGACTGGTGAACCTACTGGTATTTTAATTGATGAAGCTATGTCTCTTGTAGAAAAAATAGTTCCTTCCTCTACTTATGAAGAGAGAAAGGAGATGGCAATTTTGGCATCAGAAGAGTGTTCTTCCTTAGGACTGACAACAGTTCATGATGCAGGAGTGGATTTAGAGACAATAAAAATCTATAAAGAATTAATAAATGAAAATAAATTAACAGTTAGATTATATGTAATGCTTGGATGGCCGGGAAACGCTATTAATGAATATTTTAAAAAAGGTCCTGAAATAGGATACGGAAATAATTTTCTAACAATAAGAAGTATTAAAATGTTCGCTGATGGAGCACTTGGTTCACGAGGTGCAGCTTTATTTGAGCCATATAGTGATGACCCGACCAATACAGGTCTTATAACATTTGACCCGGATAAAGCCTTTGAAATAATGAAAAAAGCCTTAGAAAAAGGATTTCAAGTTTGTGTCCATGCAATTGGTGACAGAGCTAATAGATTGGTTCTCGACCTTTTTGAAAAGGCTTTTAAATCTGTTCCTCAGGTTAAAGACCACAGATTTAGAATAGAACACGCCCAAGTTTTGACAAAAGAAGATATACCGAGATTTGCAGAATTGAAAGTTATTCCTTCAATGCAACCCACACATGCAACTTCAGATATGTATTGGGCAGAAGATAGACTTGGTCCTGAAAGGGTTAAATGGGCATATGCATGGAAATCATTGCTAAACACAGGAATAAGAATAGCTGGTGGTTCCGACGCTCCAGTTGAAAGCGCTAATCCATTATGGGGAATTTATGCTGCTTGTACCCGACAAGACCATAAAGGCTGGCCAGAAGGAGGATGGCATCCAGAGCAAAAGGTAAGTCGATATGAAGCTCTTAAGATGTTTACAATTGATGCAGCTTATGCAGGTTTTGAAGAAAAAATTAAAGGTTCAATTGAGGAAGGAAAATTAGCTGATATTATTGTATTATCAAGGGATATATTAAATATTCCTGCAAAAGAGATATTAGATACTCAAGTAGAAATGACTATTGTTGGAGGTAAAATAGTCTACCAGAGATAAAAAGGCGCAGTATCACTCTTTATAATATCCATAAAAATTTCAATTATTTCAGGGTCAAAGAGAATACCCGCATTTTCCTCTAAAATTTGGAAAATTTTCCCAGGAGTTAGTTTTTTTCTGAAAGGACGATTTGAACTTAATGCTTCAAATGAGTCCACCACTCCTAATATTCTTGCTTCTAAGGGAATTTCTTTTCCTCTGAGTCCTTCTGGGTAACCAGAACCATCCCATCTTTCATGATGATATTTAATAGCAGGAATTAAAGGACGAAGAAAATCAAAAGGATTTATCATTTCACAACTTATCAGTGGATGTTGCTGGATAATCATCATCTCATCAGCAGTTAATGGAGAAACTTTTTGTAATATTATATCACTAATAGATATTTTCCCAATATCATGTAATCGTCCAGCTAATTCCAACATTTCCACTTTCTCTGATGGGAGTCCTAATCTATTCCCGATTTTCTTTGCATAATGCGCAACTCTCTCTGAATGTCCTACTGAATATTGCTCTCTATTTTCAACATATCCTACTAATTTAAAAAGTAATTCTAATATTTCTTTTTTAAATCCGTTAATGTTTTTAAATTTATTTATTTCATCGGTTATTCTCATCTTTCGTCTCCTTCCACTATAGGTTAATGCAAAAACTATGCCAAGAAGGTATATGGTTTATCTTGTTTATTTTCAAATAAATAAAGAAAAGAAACAATATGAAGTATTTTGACAAATGACAAAATTTGTCAATAGTCATGACAATAATTGTCATTAAAATTGTCGGCATGCCGACAATTTATTACTTGATTTTTAGAATTCAATGTTATAAATTAATGAAAAATGGGAAGGTCAATAATTGCAATTGCAAATCAAAAAGGTGGAGTAGGGAAGACCACTACAGCAATTAATATCTCTGCAGCTCTTGCTTTTAAAGGATATAAAACTCTTCTTGTGGATGTAGACCCTCAAGCTAATTCTACTATTTCTTATGTAGTGAATCCAGAAAAAATTACCAAATCCGTGTATGAAGCCCTTACTGATTCAAATATTTCGCTAAAAGATATTACTTTAAAAACCACTGTTCCTGGGTTAAACCTTATTCCTTCAAAAATTTCAATGGCTAAATTGGAATCAACTCTTCTTGGAGAAATAGATAGCTATTATCGTCTAAAAGATAAAATTGAAGGAGTTAAAAATGATTATGAGTATATTATTATTGATACACCTCCTACTTTAGGTCTAATCACATTAAATGCCTTGGTTGCTGCCTCACATATCCTTATTCCAATACAACCCTCATATTTATCTCTCGAAGGAACTGATGACTTGCTCGAGACAATTGAAAAAGTGAAACAGAGAGCTAATCCTGATTTAAAAATTTTAGGAGTTTTAATAACCTTGCACGATAAAAGAACTGTTATATCGCGAGATGTAATCAATAAGATCAGAGAAGTTTTCGGTCAGGCTGTTTTTAAAACAATAATCACAAGAAATGTGAGATTAGAGGAAAGTCCTGCTTATAAAGAATCAATTTTTACATTTGCCCCTAATTCATCAGGCGCAATTCAATATAAAAATTTAGTGGAGGAGATAATAAGCCGTGCCTAAGAAAATAGGTTTACCTGATTCTGTAAAAATGAAACACGATACCCATTTTGTTGAATTGATTTCATCTATATCAAAAGGACCTTTATTAAGAGTCATACCAATTGAAAAAATATTTCCAAATCCTAATCAACCAAGGTATGAATTGGGCGATATTAATGATTTAGCGGAATCAATAAAATCAAAAGGAATTTTAGAGCCAATTATTGTTCGTCCAAAAGGTGAAGGTTATGAAATAATATCAGGAGAAAGAAGATATAGAGCTGCGCTAAAAGCTGGATTAAAAGAGGTCCCTTGTATTGAGATGGATGTTGATGATAAAGAATCTCTTGAAATTTCTCTGATTGAAAATTTACATAGAAAAGATCTTGACCCATTTGAAGAAGCTGAAGGTTTAAGAGCTCTTTCTGAAATTTATGGCTATACTCACCAGGAAATTGCTGATAAAATTGGAAAATCAAGAATTTCTATTACTGAGGCTTTAAGTCTTTTGAAAATTCCGGATGATGTAAGAAAATTATGTAAAAAATATGATATAAAAGCTAAAAGCATTTTGGTTCAAATTGCCCGTCAACCTTCAAGAGAAAAAATGTTAGAACTTGTAGAAAAAATTAGAAAAGAAGGGTTAACCAGAGAAGACACCAGAGAATTATCTCGTGAATTGAAAGAAAAGAAAATTGAAAAACCCAAGAATTATGTTTTTAAATTCAGACCTCCAGGGAAAGAATATCAATTAAGTATAACATTTCGGAAAAGCAAAGTTGATAAAGATGAAATAATAAACATCCTCAAAGAAATTATAAAGAAGTTAGAAAATGAAGGTTAAAATCCCATGGATTTTCAAATAATAATTTTTGCTTATTGCATTAAATATTTAAAATTTTTACATTGGTTTACATAATATATCTTATACGACCCAATATCCAAACAAATTTCAAACAAACAGATAGCAATTAAAATTGGATATTAAAAATATATGGATAATATTCCGCTTATATAAAATCCGTTCTGAAACCCTGCTTCGGCTTTAATGTCAAACAAATCATCTATCTTTAATCTCAATCCCAGTGGAGTGTATAAAACAGGAGTATAAATTCCAATTTCATCCTGTTCTTCCACTTCAATATCTTTTACTAACTGCCCTTTAACAAATATGTCTAGTTTTCCTATCCCAAGCCCGATTCCTAAATAAGGATTCAAAGGT
>Ga0190363_1002429_pt1 | contig 10631 bp, 16 predicted proteins | sample 48721867_MG_FD_161272 | JGI IMG/M metagenome (GOLD analysis project Ga0190363, IMG submission 161272) | Hydrothermal vent microbial mat bacterial communities from Southern Trench, Guaymas Basin, Mexico - 4872-18-6-7_MG | ecosystem: Environmental > Aquatic > Marine > Hydrothermal vents >...
TCCTTTCCAGCCTTATGAAGGAGCATTGCAGCGTAAATATACTCCATACCCATATTCATCATTCTCCCAATTTGAAAGTTGAACACTTACTTTTCAACTTTTCGCGTCTAGACTTTTGTAGAGTGTTTAGTTTTAGGCTGAACCAAACTATATAAACATTGCTGGAGCTTTTGCTACTGCTCTTCAAATTTTATTTTCTGGCTTAGACTTAGTGCTTCCAAGTGAGCCTTTCTCAATAAGTCACTTATTGTTTCTTTGGTTGGCACTGCAGCGTTAACGGCAAGCGCATAGGCTTCTTGATGCGCCTTCTGTAGCAGCAAACTTATGTTCTCTGGCATTGGTATAGCAGCGTTAATTGACAAGTTGAAAGCGTAACTTTGGGCTTCCTGTATGCGTTTTCTTATCTCTTCCAAGTCTATCTTTAAATCTTCTTCAGTTATTATTTGGCCATCATCATAAACAACTTTAAGCGAGAGGCCTATCTCAACAGCCTTTATTCCAAGCTTTGAAAGAATATTCGCCAACTGAAGCGAAATTACTTCTCCCTTTTTACATACAAGCGTATCCTTGTTTATCCAAACGCTTCCAGACTCAATCCGCGTCGGGATTCCAACAGCGCTAAACTGGCTTATAACTGGGCCGGGCGACAAGCCAGTATTTCCCGCGGGAACCACAACGTCGAATGAAGCTTTGTCACCAGCTTTTGCAACTGCCATTACCTTATTCTTTTCAAGCAAAAGCGAAAGCCTAAACGGATTCATATTCGTGAAGAGAAAAATGTTCGGTCCAGTCAAATATTCTTCGAGTTTTTTCAGTTTTGAGTCGCCAAGCTCATCTATGGCACGTTTAACAAGCGTATTCTTAAAAACCTTCATTACAACCTCTTTTTCGAGTTTCCTCTTCAATTCTTGAAGCTGGGCAGCTCTAACCTTCTCTAGACTAGCAATTCCAATAACCCTATACTGAGCGAGGAGCTTCTTAATCTCCTCAACCTGCCGAGCTTTCTGCAATAATACCTGCTGTGAAGGCATCACTCATCGCCTAAGGCTTAATCTTTACTGGCTCCCCCATGGTGAGCTTCAAATAGATGGAACTAATGTTCTTTAGGCCCCTTTTAAGTTTGCCCTCTAGGCTGTGAATAACAGCCAAAACGTTTTCAGCAATCTTCTCATCAGGCATGTCTTCGCTTCCAACCCTGCATTGGAGAACAGGTTGTCCCCTGACCCTAACCATGACCGTTCGCCGTCGCTTTTCAATCAGCGGCGCAACATCAGCGCCAGGCGGAACCGGAGTAGGCATTTTCCCTCTAGGCCCAAGAATCGGCCCTAAAATTTTCCCTATAAGCGGCATCATCGGCGCTTCAGCTAGAAAGAAGTCATATTTTTTGGCTAATTCTCTCTGTTTCTTCTTGTCGCCAGCCATTCCCTCCAATTCTTCCCTAGTCAAGACATAGTCTGCACCGGCCCTTTTTGCTTTCAAGGCCATTTCACCTGAAGCAATCACGCAAACCTTCATTTGTTTCCCAAGTCCATTTGGAAGCTCAATCGTTTGCTGTATTCGGCCTTCAGGCTTTTTGGGGTCTATATCCTGAAGATTTATAATGAGCTCTACTGACTGGGTGAAGTTTCTCTTCTTGCCCTTTTCGCGAACCTGCTTTAATGCTTCGATTATTGTTTTCTTGTCAAGTGGCATTGTCGAGCCTCGCCTTTTCACCTAAGATTGGCTTTTATAAAAATGTTGCCGAATCTAACTGGCCTCTTCCTTCTCAAATAGCTCGTCATACTTTCCCTCGTCAATTTCCCTTTGAACTTCCCTCGGATCTTTATTCTCAACTGTAACTCCCATGCTTACGCAGCTTCCCAAAATCTCCTTGACAGCCTTCTTTAGGCTTTTTGCCAAAAGCTCTGAACGCTTCATTCTCGCAATTTTAATAATTTGTTGAATCGTTAAGTTTCCAACCTTCTGTTTGCCCGGATCACCAGAGCCCTTCTCGATTCCCAATTCCTTAACGATTAAGGCTGAAGTTGTTGGGGTTCCAACCTCAACTTCAAATTCTTTAGTATCAACATCAACAATGATTTTAACTGGAACCTTCATTCCGCCGAAATCCTTGGTTAATTCATTTATTTTGTTAACTATGGCCATCACATTAACTCCAAGCGGCCCCAATGCTGGACCCAACGGCGGACCTGCCGTAACCTGTCCTCCTGGAACAAGCGCTTCAATCGTCTTCTTTTCTCCCATTTCACTCACCCTTCTTTGCCTTTTCAATGAGCTTAACATAGTCTGCGTGAACGGTTATTGGCAGAGTGAATGTAGCCTCCAAAAGTTCAAGGGTAACCTCGTTTTTAGCCTTATCTATTCTGGTTATTTTAGCTCGCATTCCCTTGAAGGGTCCGCCAATAACCTCAACTATATCATTTTCGTCAAGTTCCTCTATAACGGGTTTAGCGACTATATAGCGTTCTATCTCCTCAAAACCCACCTTTCCATAAGGAACCCTTGAACGAACATGCTTTATTCCAGCAATTGCCTCCTCAACAAAGTGGGGGCCTTCGGCTTCTATGAAGACGTATCCCTTCATGGCCTCTGGAACAAGTATAGCCTTTATTGGAAGATTCTTCAGTTCAACCCTCGCGGCGATCAGATTAGCTACATTCTTCTCCTGCCCGGCAGTCGTTCTGACGGCAAATATGGACGTATGAACTTTTCTTTCATGTTTTTCCTGTTCTTCCGCTTCTTTATCTTCATCTTCCATAATTTCCCATCCTAAGTCTGCGTTTGAACGGTGGGCGCCCCCAACAAAAAGGCTATATATGATATTATAAAGCCAATTCCGCCTACTGCAACTATGCCTATAAAGCATATTTTTAGTGATAGCCAAAGCTCACTTCGAGAGGGTTTCCTAGCCATCTTAAGCAGCCGCGAACATGAGGATAGAAAAGACCTTAAACCCATGGTCAATCCTACAAACTCAATTTCAATCAAATATAAAAATGTAGCTTAAACTCTCATCAATATATCTCTTCTATCTTTCCCTTCTTTTCCATGGTAGGAATCATTATTCCTCTAAACTTTCTTAATACTTATCCCAAGAGTCTCTAATTTTTCTAATAAAGGCCGTTTGTCTGCTCCTCTGATTCCTTTCCAGTCCAGAATTACTGTTTCAACCTTTTCTAAAGTTCTCTGAATGCATTGCCTCAAAACTTCAATATCAACTACGCTAATCATATGTTTTGGGATCATATGTCCAAAAGCCACTTCCTCCTCTAATGCTATTCTAGTGAATTTTTCATTGTAATGCGGGCCGCCTATACCCAAAACAGCCATAGATTCTTCTTTGCTGGTTGCCGCCTTAATTGCAGCATGCGCAACAGCTTCAGCGGCTTTTAAATCCTTCCATTGTTTGAGCGAGCTTCCAAGCTCCACAAACATTGTGGGAGTATCAAGCGAGGGTCCGTGATGGGTACATTCATAGCAAACTTCATAATTTAAGCTCCATTCCTGCTGCAATCTTTCCATCTCTTTTAGGGCGCTTTTCATTGCGTTTGCTGGCGAAATCGAAATCTTTCTTGGCAATCCACCATAGCTTGTGTCTTCTGTTAGGTTTCCGGGAGTGTGCACGGAAAGTGTTGGCTTTCCGCTTGCGCTGCTGTGCCGTGAAATATAGATTATGAGTTCTGGCTTGAAATGTTCTGTTATGTCTTGGGTGTATATCAAATCCCTTTTAGTGTAAACTAGCTTAATTTCGCGGCTTCGAATTTTCAGGAGATAGGTTGGATTATCGTTAAAGGTTTCCGAGGTTCTTTCGAAATCGTAATGTTCAAGCATTCTCTTGGCTATGTTCAAGCTCGCAATATCCTTCTCGGAAGCCACTACTAGAATCAATATTTCCACCTCATCATTCGCAAAGTCTAATAACCACGAAGCTTTAAAAGGGTTTAATGATTCAAACTAAACTCTTTCAAAAGGGTGAATGAAACAATGCCCAAACACATGATCAATTTTAAGAATTGGAGCCGAGAAGAACTCCTTGAAATAATTGATAAATCAATAGAAATTAAGAAAAACCCAGAAAAGTATCGTAATGCATTAGAGGGCAAATCCCTAGCGATGATCTTCCAGAAAACTTCTACGAGAACACGGGTTTCCTTTGAGGTTGCCATGACTCAGCTTGGAGGCCATGCGATTTATCTTGACTGGAGAACAACTCAGTTTGTTTTGGCTGATATACGCGACGAAGTAAGGTATCTTTCAAGAAATGTTGACTGCATAATGGCGAGACTGCTGAAAAATTCAGACTTGATGCTCATGGCCGAAGCTTCACGCGTTCCAGTCATAAATGGATGCGATGAGAAATATCATCCATGCCAAGCCATAACCGACCTCATGACAATGAAAGAGAAGAAAGGAAGTCTGGAAGGCGTAAAACTAGTCTATATTGGCGTACACAATAATGTTTGCAATTCACTAATTGAAATATGCACAAAGCTTGGAGTAGAAATAACCACTGTAACGCCAATAATACATGAGCCGGCCATAGACAAGGAACTGCTTGAAGAAGCAAAGAAAAGCGGATTCTACAAGGCGGAAACCGACGTAAAAAAGGCGGTTAAAGATGCAGACTTCGTCTATACAGACACTTGGGTCGATATGGAGCTTTTCCTAGATCCAAAATTCAAAGAGGAAAAGGAGAAGAGAATCAAACTTATGACGCCCTACCAAGTGAACAGTCAGCTTCTGGTTGGAAGCAAGGCCCTAATCATGCATGACATGCCAATCCACAGAGGATACGAAATAAGCGGCGAAGCCGTAGAAAGCCCACGCTCAATAATATACGAACAAGCCGAAAATAGGCTTTATACAGCCAAAGCTATACTTCTAAGGCTTCTAGAAAAGTTCTAAACTATTTCAGTATCACTTCAACAAATTTCTTAGGGTTAAATGCTTCTAGATCTTCGTAGGTTTGGCCTGTTCCAACATAGATTACTGGCTTTCCAGTCACGTAGGTTACGCTTAGAGCTGAGCCGCCTTTAACGTCGGCGTCGACTTTAGTAAGTACTGTTCCGTCTATTCCGACACTCTTGTTGAATTCTTCGGCTTGCATGACAGCGTCATTTCCAGTTAAAGCATCAACAGTCAAAATGGTTAAGTCTGGATTTATAACACGCTTAATCTTGGCTAATTCGTTCATCAAGTTTTTATCCGTCTGAATTCTCCCAGCCGTGTCGATTAATACCACATTTATTCCATGTGCCTTCGCGTAGTTTATTGCATCATATGCTACTGCAGCGGGGTCAGCGCCATAAGTATGCTTTATCATTCTCACACCCAAGCGTCTTGCATGTTCACCGAGCTGTTCTATCGAACCTGCCCTATACGTATCGCTACACGCCAAAACTACTGAATAGCCTCTTTTAGACAACATTTTTGCTATTTTGGCGATGGTCGTTGTTTTTCCAGTTCCATTTATACCTACAAAAACTATTACAAGAGGTTCTCCTTTCTTTCTTTTCTCTTCAGCTAGTCTAAGCAAGTCGATTTTTTCTCCAGAATTCAGAATTTCAAGTAGAATTTGTTGGAGATTCTCTTTTATGATTTTCCTTTTGTCTTCTAGTCGCCTTACTTGTAGGCCTTCCAGGCGGTTAGCAAGTTCTTCGCATATTTTCTCTGCAACTGGAAATGCTACATCATTCTCCATTAAGCTTAGTTTAAATTCTTCAAGTATAGGTTGCAGTTTTTCCGCTTTAAGCTCTGTAGTTGTAATCTTGTTTATTAAACTGTTTAGGCCCGTCTTTAGCCTTTCAAACACTTGGTCGTTGCCTCCGAGCTATTCTCTGTGAAATCTCCTCTAGTTTGGCTCTGTCCTCCTGTATTTTCTGACCTATTTGGGCGAGTTGCTGCTGTAATCTTCCATAAAGCTTTTCAAGTTCCTCTATTCTTTTGGAGAGAATCTCCTTGGCTTCATTAAATGTTTTTTCCACAGCTACGCCGGCGCCTATGCCTACAACAATTTTTTCTGTACTTTCAATTTTTGCCTTAATGTATGAGCCTCCACCTATTGGAACAAGAAGTGAGGTTTCAATCTTTTCCTTTTCTAAGCCTTCAAGATTCATTTTTGCGAGATTAAGTTCTGTTAGGGCGGCGTTGACAAAGTTTATTCTTGATTGCACGGCTTGCGCAGTACTTTCCAATAGGCGAATTTCAGCTGCAATTTTTCTAAATTCTTCCTCTTCTTTTGACAATTTCTTATTCTCCTAAAGCTAATTTTCTTATTATCGGGTCTTCAGCCTCTTCGGGCTTTATTTCCTCAACTTTTAAAATTTTAATGTGTGCTCTTTTCACTCTATGTCTGCTTCCAAGCTCCATGTATATCTTTTCTATGGCATGCTCCGGTTTTAGGGCTCTAACCTCCTTCTCAAATTCCGTTCTAAAGTTGGGCTTGGTTATTTTTCCGCTTACACGAAATATTTTAACTTCGCTCATTCTCCTTCACCACATTTAGGGCATTTCCAATTATGAACATTTCCGGCCCGGTTGTTAAGGAACCTGCAATCACGTTTCGGCTGTTTCCGACCAGGCCTGTTGCGACATATGGGATTCCACAGTTAACTGTTCCTACGTCAACTGGAACCTTTAAAACTTCCTCTAACAGTTTTCTTTCTTCATCTTTGATCAGCGGATGCGCCAGCACTCCCCTATTTGTAGCGAGTGCTAGTGAGCCTACATAGGGTAGTCCGGCTATTTCGCCCGGAACAGCCTCAACGCCCAAAACGTCCGAAATCATCCTTATCTCTTTAGGTTTAAGCCTTGGATCCACTATTGCACCTTTATCATTTGCCAGAACCATATTTCCGTAAGCCGTCCGCTTAGTTTCCATAACCTCTATGTTTAGATCTTTTACAGCGGACTCTATTCTCTCAAGTTCCTCTTCTAGGATGAAGTGGGGGAGAAGCATTCCATAAGAGTTTGCGCATGCGAGGGCGCCTAGTAAAACTGAGTTTCCAATATTTGTTTTAATTAGCGGGACTTTGAGCCATTTTTCTATTTTTTTCGCCTTTGTCTCTGGAGTTTGCATTGGAACCATGGCTATTTGATCATTTGCCAGAATGTATACGCCTATACTTGCTGTTCCGAAGATGCTGAGGAGATGTATTCCCAATTTAGCCTCCTTCAGCGAGATAAACAGTTACATTTCCGTCCTTATCCCTGACAGCTCTAACCCTAACTTTTCTCGGAGGTTTCTCTATTCCTCTACGCCAAATCCACTCGTTAACCTCATTACTGATAATTAGGCGTTCTTCCTCCTCTTCTTCCTCTTCTTCAAGGCCAGTCTTCAAGCCAACTTTCATGTGACGCTGAATGAAGCTTCTAATAAGGCGGATGGCACGAGGAGCTCTATGCCTCCTTGGGCTTCTCCAAGCGTCACGTAAAGGAATCGTGTAAATCCTTTCTTCTACTATTTCTTCTTCTGGAATTTCCTCTCTTCTTCGTAAACTGATTTCTTCCTTCTCTTCTTCCTTTTCCTTTGGAATGGCTTCCTCTTCTTCTATGGTTTCCTCTTCAGCTTTCTCCGATTCTTCTTTAGTTTCTGTTTCTTCAACTTTCTCTTCTTCGACTTCAGCCTTTTGTTCTTCAGAAGTCTCTTTTTCCGTCTCTTCCATAAGATTTTCACCCGGTTAGGCTTTTATTTTGTTTCTTCTCCAATGTCTACGCTTGGGGTGAGTTCTTACTTTTCCGTTTGTTTTGGCTATTACCCATGTTGGCACAGCTTGCGCTTGTTTTCCAGCCTTTGCGAGTCTTCTCTTTTTGGCTGTGGGTTTATTTCTGGCCATTTATATCCTCCTTATTCTTATGTCACGTTTAGTTCCTTGCAGGTGTTTTAGGATTATTTTTAGCTGTTCATCTGTTACTGGAATGTTTAGTCTTCCAGCTTGGGCAAGCTGGATTAGTTGGAGTTCAAGTTGAGAGGCGAATTCAGGCTTGACAAGCTTAATGTTTGTTAGTCTTTGTCTGGCTTCCGGAGTTAAGATTCTCCGCAGTATTGCCTGCTTCTGCATTTCTATTTGCTGCTGCATCTGAGCTTTTCTTTGCTCCTCGGCTAGTCTCTGCTGTAATTCAAGCAATTTTCTTCGACGAATTTCTTCAAGTTCCTTGTCCTCAGCCAATTATCCTGCCTCTCAACCATACTTTTTAAGTTCGGGAATCTGCTTTTCTAACTCCTTCTTTATTTCAGCCGACAACCTATCTAGGAGACGTCTTCCCTCACGTGAAACTATGCGGCCCTTCCCCTTTACTGTTTCTATTAGGCCGGCAGCCTCCAACTGTTGAAGGGCCTTACGGATTATTGAGCCGCTACCCTTCACGGCGTGTTCGGGTCTAACGCCATAATCCTTCCTTCCGCCATACTCCGCCCTTAAATGCTCAATACCTATCGGACCCTTCAAATAGACCTTGCGTAAGAGAGAAGCGCAACGCTTATACCACCAATCTGGATCTTGAGGTGGCCTCTCCTTGTGAGTTCCAGTCTTTACGAATGGAGCCCAGGACGGAGGCTCAACCTGAGTTACATTATCTTTTAGGTATTTGGCTAATTTTTCGATGAGGATTGAAGCGGGGACGTCATGAGGTGTAGGCAAGCTTTTCTTCTCCTCTAAAGTTTTCCTCTTGTAAAGACTAGAGGAAACATATAAACGTATTTTTATAATTTGAACCCTACGTTTTTAAATCATTCTGAGCTTTACTTGCCGGCAGAAATTTATGTTAACAATATATTCCCACTTCAACGAATATTCTAAGGCGTTGAAATTCCATCTATAGAACTTAGTTCATATTCATAATGTCACTGATGAGATTAAGCTGTGTTATATGGTTTTCTTTACATCCATCCCTCGGCTTTTGCTGTTACCCAGTCCCACCATCTTCCAAGAGAGCCATGGTGGTAGGTATTGCCGATAATGAGTATGTAAACGACGTTGGCCTTAACTTTAAGAAGTTTGCTTTTTGGAATAGATATATTATATGTCCAACCTGTATCCTTTGAGAAGGTGCATGTGTGAAGGGAGGGCTTTAAAGGTTCATGAGTATGCTGTGGAATAAGATAACAGCCTTTGTCAGTTTCATCACTGATTCCCGGAGGCTTGGGCAGGAAATCAGCAGGCAACGTTATATTACTGGGGAGAAACATGTAAGGTTCATCTATTGTTCCATAATCTAGTTCACCGTTTCCATTTATGTCAAAAACTAAGCCTAAACAAACATCATCAGGCTTGTTAGATTGTGAACAATTTATCTTTGCTATTACATTAAGGACATCACTCTTCCATTGGAAAGATATCTCCAACCGAAAGGTCCCATTTACAATTTCCTGCTCTTCCTTCGTCCATGTATATACGAATGTTTTCGTGCCGCCAGAGTTAATTGCATAATATGAGACTAGCAGAAAAACAGCAGCCATAACGACGACGCATGAAATAACAGTGAACTTAATATCACTATTCAACCGTTAACACCTCTCATCTAAGTATTAATGCATAATTTCGAAAATAAAACAGTCTCCACAGCCATGTCATCCTCATCACTGCCACCCTTTTATATATGCATAGACCCAGTCGGTGTCGAAATACCTGTAAGAAATCCCTTCGTAGACAACCGCAACATCGTTGAGTTTAACATTCTCAAGCTCTGCTCTTGGAATGGAAATGTAGTATGTGAATCCAACCCCTTCCTTAAATGTGCATGTATGATAAGGACTTTTGATAGGCAAGCTACGTACCTTAGCAATTCCTACGGCATAATTTAGCGTGCAGCCCTCCCAGTACAAGTTACTAGAGGAAAACGCATAGGCCTTCTCTGTGGAAGGTTCGGGCTCTGGACCTGTGGGGTGAGGTGACTCCCCATCTATTTTTCCGTTTCCGTTTCTATCAAATACTAGCAATAGAAGACCAGCATTAGGTATTCCTCCGAAGCCATATGGTTTTCCGTCGTTTATTTTCACTCTTATTGATAAGTTCTCGTTTTTCCATTGGAATGATATTTCCATGCATAGGGTTCCATTCACGATGGATTGTTGTTCTTTTGTCCATGTAAATGTGTAGGTTTTTGCGCTGAGTTCTGTGGTTGTGTAGGTGGTGATGGTTATTGTGACTAGTAGAATGGCTAGGAGTATTGATTTTTTAGTATTAGTTTTTGGAACTCTTCCCAAAGCTTTCAGTGCTAGGAATGCAGTCCAAGGAACTAACGTACTAATCCATACGTAGGTTGTGATTAGCCCATAGAAGGATGTGAAAAAGGACTGAAAGTCTACATGTTTTTGAGCTTCTGGCGGGAATTTTTGGAGTATTGGCTCTACATATAACTTATGATAGCACGTAAGCATTAATAGATAAATTGCAAGATTAATTGATAGTATGGCTATGGTAGCAAAGAATGTTCTTTTCTTGTTCCACTCAAGCTTTTTCATTTTCATCCCCTTCCAATCATGTTAAGCTGGAACGGTTGGACAACCTTGTTATAGGCTGTGCCGTTATAGTAGATTAATTCGAAGGTTATTTCCAACTGATGTGACTGAGTGGTAGGAATGAGAAGCTTCCATAAGATTGTTGTTTGGGCGTAGATGTTACTTGTATGGT
>Ga0190363_1002431_pt1 | contig 10626 bp, 13 predicted proteins | sample 48721867_MG_FD_161272 | JGI IMG/M metagenome (GOLD analysis project Ga0190363, IMG submission 161272) | Hydrothermal vent microbial mat bacterial communities from Southern Trench, Guaymas Basin, Mexico - 4872-18-6-7_MG | ecosystem: Environmental > Aquatic > Marine > Hydrothermal vents >...
AGTACGCCAGATATACCTTAGGGTGGTCACACTTAACTATTAGGGATGGAACACCAGTATGGGGCTTCTTTATAGTCCCAGATGGAGCATGGAACGCAATAAGGCTCAAAGATAAAGGGATTCTCTTTGTTGATATGAACACAACTGAAGCAAGGATGGAGAGAGTGGAAAATGAGCTCCAAGTAGGCCCGGGGATGCTGATTTTTGACAACCTTGAGTGGAATCTCTACAAAAAACACTATCTTATAGAGTTAGATATTCCCAGAACACTCTACTATGATGACAGAGCCTATATTGTAGTCCCCTACATATCATACAGCTTCCGTGTTGTTTACACAGTACCCAAATGGGGAGGCGTTTTTATAGTAGATGAAGAAGGTAACATAGAAGACTTAACTCCAGAAGAGGCTCTTAAAGATGAACGCTTGAAAGATTTCCCGATATTTCCAGAACTTTTAACTAGGAAGATAGTCAATAGTCAAAACTACTGGAAGGAAAATGCCTTCTCCAATATAAAGAATCTCTGGCTTCACCACGAAAATCAGATAGAACTAATAGATGTGAGTGAGCAAGGGAACAGACAGCCCTTCTTAGTTATATCAAACGATGGAAAAGAATACTGGATGATAGCCGTAGAACCTTATGGAAGGGCACACGGACTAGCAGCAATATACCTAGTAGATGCTCAAAGTGGAGAAATGAGCCAAGTAAAGTTTGAAACTCCATTAACTGGGCCAGTGAAAGCTATAGATTATGTTAAAAAGGCCTTACCAATGTTTGATTGGAGTCAGTTTATGGCCGTTGAGCCAATACCAATTTTCCTAAATGGGGAACTCTGGTGGAGGGTTGCGATAATTCCCGGAAGCGGTTCTGGTGTTGCAAAGATAGGCTTCGTAAATGCAGAAACCAAAGAGGTGCAGATTTTTGAAAATGAAGATGAAGTTAGGACATTTCTCCTCTATGGACAGGTGGGAGCTAAAGTTAAAGAGGTCAGCGGAGTTATTGAAGGAATTTATTCCTATATTAAAAACGGAAACACCCACTGGGTACTAATAATTGGGAATGAAACTCTCTATTTAAGCACAGATCAACTGAGCGACGAACTCATCCTCAAAGTGCTCAGCCTAAAAGAGGGAGACACCGTAACCGTGAAAATAAGTGAAGGACGACTTGTAGAAATTGAGAAAGGATAGTGATACCCATGGGGAGGTGTCTTTTTGTTTTTCTTCTCTCTTTAGTTGTTTTAACTTCCCTATGTGTAAACCAATCCCCATCTAAACCTTCTCCTCCCACAAATCTAATGTCAGAGATTGTTTCTTTTTTAAATGAATCCAAAGACGCTCTCAATAAATGCAATACTACCTTGAAATCACCTCTAAGTTCACAAAGTGATTCAGAATACCTAAACATGACTATACTAAATGGCACAATGCTTAGACTAAAGGGAGAAGTGTATGAATATGCCGTTTTAGGCGTTGGGAACCTTAGCTTCTCGGGAAAAATATCGTTTAGAGGTTATCAGATAACATGGAGCACTCCGAAAAACCTCACAACTACAGGAGGGCAGAGAATCGATTTTAGAATTCAAAAGGGAAACTCAATAGTTGATTCATTTGTGTACTGGTATATACCGTTTCAGCTTGACTCATTTTGTGTGTCAATCTACACCAAACCCATAGAACTCCCTGAAGAAGAGATAACTTTCGTTTTCATCCACATAGAGGGAAAAGATTTGTGGATGGTTTTAGCAAAAAAATAAATATTAGCAACACCATATTAACTTCGGGGAACTAAATGGAAAGAACCACCAAAGCTTTCATCTTTCTCATCTTTGCAACTCTATTGTGGGCTCTAATAGCTTTGGGAGTAGAAAAACTCGAGGATATGTATGGTAAAATTTCCCCTGAAATCCTCTATTTCATCTATCCAACCCTTGTAGTTGCTTTAATAACCGCCCTATTTCTATGGAAGGTGCGACTTTCTCTTCCGGAATTTGCTGTGCTGCTGGCTGTTGCTCCTCTTGTAGTCTCAATAGCACTTTCCGTAGTAGCCACGATTCAAGACATTCACTCCAATTCCTACCACAGCGATGATCCCGGGTTTTTTATTTTCTTTCTCTTTTATCTATTTCCCGTAGTTTCTTTTCTCCTGGGAGCAGCTATATATCACACCATAACCCGTTTAAAGGAGGGAGCACAATGAAGCGCCAGATCTTTGCCCTAATTTTAATTTCTATACTGCTTTTGCTCCTCTTAATCCCCATACGCCTTGCTATAATGATATTGCTCGATATAAGTGGTATTTCCAAGCTTTTTCCACGTAGCGTCTCCTCTTCGGTAATAATTGGAATCGGGATTGTCCTCTCTGCGTTTATTGTGGGGTTTTTGGTTAAAATTGCGGCGTTGAAGATTTATAAAGAGGAAAAACCAGCCAGGATAGCTTTTTTGGCAGTCTTTTTTATCGCCCTTTTTATCTCTGTATACACCATCAACATCCCCCGTATTGGGCCCTCTCCACAGAAAGTTATCTACTACACCCTCTATGCAAACGAAGTCTACGTTAATCCATATTTCGGAGAAATCTCTCTTCCATTTAAAGAAAGGGACTGGACAAAGGAATATGAACTGAGGCCCCATGGATACCTGAAGAGAGAAGAGGGAATAGTTAACGGAACTGGTGGATTTGTATTCCAAAACATAACGGGCGTTTACATGGGGATTTTTGTCTATCCCAGCCCACATAAGAATCCCAAATGTGAGAATGCCCTCAGGGATCTCGAAGAGAGACTCAAAAATAAAGGGTGGCAAAGAACGGAAGTCCCTCCTGAGGCTCTGGAAAAGAGAAATTTCATCGGGAGGCTTATTAACGCCACAATGCTTCAGCAGGGCAACAAAGCCGTATACTTAGAATGCTCGGATGTAATGGCCTATGGAAGGTTGATAATCCTCTATGGAGAAAAAGAAGAAGTTGCTGAGCTGGCTTCAATTTTGAGCTAGCTTATTCCCTCACGAACAAAGCCGCCCCCATGCCAAAATATGAGGGGCATGCATACTCCGCGAGTTTAACCTTCATAGGCACCTTCTTTAGAACGCCATAAAGGACGAGCAGCTGCCAGTAACTATCGGGCAAAGCTTTGCTTATCAGCTCATCCGGTATCTCAAGGAGCTTTTTAAGCCTGTTCTCTTTGATTATCCTCATGATGAGTTCATCGTATTCTTTAGCCTCAGGTGCATAGCCGTAGGGACCATTGCCATGTGCATGTGCATGGTCGGCACTCGCAATGAACGCTGCCTTTTTATCGTATTCTTCCAAGACTTCCCCAACCACTTCCCCAAATTTGACAAGGGTCTCCCTTGAAACTTTTCTTGCAGGAGTTAAAAGTACTACCGGCCTCTTTTCCAGGAAGTGGAGGGGTATGAGCTCTCCCCAGGTTAGAGGAAATCGAGAGTACTCTCCGCTCAGTGATGCAAAGTTTATATCAACCACAGGTAGGCCTTTAGCCTTTGCTCTTTGATATATCTCTCCGGCAAGCTCTTTCTCAGTTTTGTATTCTCCCGGAAGTTGCACTTCACCAAAGCCAAGCCACGAAATTAGATTTTCGGCCATTATAACCCCAAGGGCTTCACTCATGCGGACGTTGTGAGGACTTATGAGAACGTACAAATCTGCCTTTGAGAATTCCCTACCAATTTCTTCAAGGACTTTTGCAAGCTTTTTTGTCTCTTCATCTTCAGGTTTGAGAACGGGATTTCCGTGGGGCATCATTGCGCTTCCGATCAACATCGCTTTCACCTCATGCATTCTTCAAGTTTTTCCAAACTGCACTCCATAATTTCGCCCGCTTTCACGTGACTAAGAGTTTTCAGTCCGGAACCCGTTAGAACGCTCACAACCTTTGCGTTCTCTTCTATTTTTCTCTCGAAAAGCTTTCTAAGAGCGGCAATTCCAGTTGCCGAAGCAGGCTGAACAAAAACTCCCTCACTCCCAAGGGACATTTGGGCATCGAGAATTTCCTCGTCACTTACGGTAATACATAGTCCATTGAGCTCTTTTAGGAGCCTTAAAACGGCATTTCCGCTTGGAGGGTAAGGGTTTTCTATGGCGTGGGCTATTGTGTGGGGATTCTCAAAGGGCTCTATTTTCTTTTCTCCCTCAATGAATGCTTTACATATTGGTGAGCATCCTTCCGCTTGAACTGCCACGAAAGTTGGGAGTTTTTCAATAAGGCCACTCTCTTTAAGCTCCAGAAAACCCTTTACAATTCCTCTAAAAAGCCCTCCCGAGGAGGTTGGCACTAAAACATAATCCGGCGTTACCTCCTCCGCTATCTCAAAGCTTATGCTCTTGTATCCCTCAATCCTGAAGGGATCATCCGAGTTTATGAAGTATATACCCTTTCTCCGCCCGATTTCAAGGCTCCTGTAATAGAGCTCTCCATAATCGCCTCGAACTTTAATGACCTTTGCCCCATAAACCTCCAAAGCCTTGAGTTTTTCCTCCGCTATTGTTGACGAAACAAGGATATATGTTTCAAGTCCTGAGTAAGCTCCATAAGCGGCGACACTCGCCGCCATGTTCCCCGTTGAAACAGTTCCAATCTTTTTGAAGCCAAGCTGAAGGGCTCTATGAATACCAAGGTAAGTTCCCCTATCTTTAAAGCTCCATGTGGGGTTAGTGGTTTCGTTTTTAAGGTAAAGTTTAACTCCAAGCTCTTTTGAAAGCCTTTTTGCCTTTATTAGTGCAGTATCCCCTTCTCCAAGACTCAGCTCTGGATTAAGCTCAAATGGGAAAAAGCCAGAAAATCTCTCCCACACCCTTTTTCCTATTCTGGGAACGCTCTTGAAAAGTTCAAGTTCTAAAGGCTCGCCGCATTCACACCTCTGGTAGGGTTTTCTCAAGGAGTACGCCCTTCCACATGCGGTACACTTTAGCATAGATCAACCCCCAACATGCAAAGTTAACTCATTTTTCGCGGTTTTTCCTAGAATTTCTCTAATTATCTTTGCAGCGGCGAAGGCAGTTATGCCTTTATAATCATAACTTGGGTTGAGTTCAACAACATCAAAGGCAACTACTTCCGTTTTTAGGCTTTTTATAACCTCAACGAGCTCCCTCGTGGTTAATCCGCCGGGTTCAGGGTTGCCAACTCCGGGAGCAAAAGCTGGATCGAGAACGTCCATATCGAAGGAAAAATAAGCCCTCTCAAAAGGCACATCTACTTTTTGACAATGATATATCTCAGAGGCCAAAATTATTTTTATCCCGTGCTCTTCTGCAAATTCGATTTGCTCTTTGGTGGGAGCTCTAATCCCTATTTGGACTACGTTTCTTCCTTTCACAAAACCCTCTTCCACAAGCCTTCTCCCAGTACATGCATGGGAGTATCTGTCTCCCTCGTACTCAGGATAAAGGTCCGGATGAGCATCGAAGTATATGAGTCCGAATTCCTCCTGAGACACCTTTTTCAAAGCGCGGAAGGTTGCATAGGTTATGGAATGATCGCCTCCAAGGAAAATAAAGAGTTCTCCGGTATAATGGCTTTTAATGAGTTCATAAACCTTTTCTACGAGTTCTCCAAAGCTCTCTGCTTTTACATCTCCCAGATCCTTGTAGCCCCAGTACTCAGTAAGATTTACAAGACTCTCGTTGAAGCCGTTGTAAAGTTTCTCTGATGTAGCCTCTCTTATTGCTCTTGGGCCCCTAGCACAGCCTCGCCTATAAGAAGATGAGTTGTCCCAAGGAATTCCGAGGATGTAAAGGTTTGGCTTTTCAGAGGGGGGAATTCCAAAAAGCATTTACCACACCTTCGTCCCTATGGGCACTTCATCTGGAACAGGTAACAGATAGACCTTACCGTTCTCACTTTCTGCAACTATGAGCATTCCTTGGCTTTCCACGCCAGATAGCTTCTTGGGCTTTAGATTTAGGACGAAAACAAACTTTTTCCCTTCAAGATCTTCTGGAGAATATTGATCTGCCAAGCCAGTTATTATCGTCCTTTGTTCCTTTCCAAAGTCCACTTCGAGTTTTATGAGCTTTTTAGTTCTCTTCAGCTTTTCAGCCCTCTTAACAAGGCCAACCCTAAGGTCAAACTTCCAGAATTCATTAACATCATAGAGTTCCATAACTAACACCAGAATTATTATGATTGGGAATATTTAGAGTTTTCCCTTAACTCAACCACGCTTCTATGCCCTCTTCTTCATAACTAGGGCTCAAAGCTAAGAGGGTGAATCCCAAACTTAAAAATGCCATTGCAGCACCAGGCGAGAGAATCCACCACCATTTGCTTCCATATAATGCACCTTGCTCCATTGCCTCAATCATGAAGGAACCCCAATTAGTCCCAGGGATCATTCCAAAAAATCCAAAGAGAGAAATCAAGGCAACGATTCTGGGCATTAAAAATGTGAAGTGCCTCAATGCATGTTCTAGAATCACTGGTCCTATATGCCTTCTTAGGATGTAAACTCCGCTTGCCCCTAGAGACACCTCAACCATTATATACTCTTTGGCTTTCTCTTTTATCGTGATCGTCCTTATCGTTTTAGCAAATTTTCCCATTAAAAGAAATGCCAGAAGTAACATAAATTTCAGAGGGGGTACGCTAACTTTTTCTCCCATTCCTTGAGTTGATATTACCCATGTTATAACAATCAGAATAGGAAGTACGGGAAGTGCAGTGAGGACTTCAAGTAAAAATGTAACAACTTTGGAAAGCTCATTATCAAAATATCCCGAAATAGAACCTATCAAAACTCCCAAAACAACAATAATTACGGAAGTAACCAAAGCGAGATAAAGTGTATTTCTCATGCTTTTAACAAAACCTACCCATATGTCCCTTCCGTAATTGTCAGTTCCCAGGAGACCATAAGCTTCTCCCTGAACAATGACTTGAGGAGGTTTGTCACAGTTGCACAGCACTTCTATTTTGTAAGCTCCTTCTAATGTTGCAAAATTGACATCTTTTGCAAATAAAATCTTCATAGGAGTCAAAATAGCCCTATCTTCCTCCTTAAGATTTAGCTGTTCTCTCATAGCTGAAAATATTTGCATACTCATTTTAGGCTCAGTATTTAAATTAACCCCCTCTTTAAGTTCATCATCATAGATTCTTATTTTAATGCCATCTGGACGTGTAATTTCGATTATATAATATCCCGGATCAATCCTATCGAATACTATATTATTCGGGGGCCTAGAATATCGATGGACGTAAACATAGGTAAAAAGGTAATATTCCTCTCCAACTTTGCTCGCTTCTGAAGGGGAAAGTACAGTGGTGGGCACTTGTTCACGAAAGATAGAGAACCATACTGGGTTTGCTTTTTTGGGATATTTGTTCCAGTATAATGGATTTTCCCAATTGTTGATCTCTGTTTTGGATACGCTTAGCTCACTGAATAGTACAAAAGCAACGAAAAGAATTAAAATGACAACTCCAGCTTTCTGGTGTCTGTTTAACTTCATTTAGGTCACCCTCGGATCAAGTGTTCCCTTTATCAGTTCAATGACCAAAGAAATACCAAAGAACAATGTAGCTATAATTATTGTAAGCGGAAAAAACAGATATGGTCTGAAGCTAACCACGACCCCCACGTTCGGGATGACCTCTCTAACAAAACTGTTTTTCAACAACAAGCCCAAACCTTGAAGTGAAAAAAAAGCATCTAATACCAAATAATCCGTAAGCATCTCCCCAAACTTCTGAGCAGTGAAAGAACTCAAGGTTATCCCAATATTTTTGAGTATATGTTTCCAATAGATGACCGCATTTGGAACTCCTTTAGCAATTTCAGTGATTATATAAACCTCCTCAAATTCTTTTTGAGTTTCCCTAGCTACTATCGCTATAAACTCCCAAACAAAAACAGAAACTATTGTAGCTATCGGCAGAATTAAATGCTTTAATATATCGAGGGCTAAACCAAAACCATCTTCAGGTGGCATGCTCATCAACCCACTTGCAGGAAAGATATTGTACTTGATAGCAAAGATGAACACAAAAAGAACGGCAATCCACCAAGAAGGGATTCCATTGAAAAACCTAGCAAGACTCTCTATGAAGTTTAAAAAAGAGGATTTTGTTGCTATTTTCATTCCAACTGTGATACTTATACAAAGTATCAGAAGGAGAGAGAACAGTAACACTCCCAGAGTGATTAAAACTGCCCTTCCCAGCCGAACATTTTTTGCCATTTTCAGCTCATCCCAACTTTGTTTAAGAAGTTGGATTCCTCGGATGAAAACGTTTGTATTAAGTCCTTTTGCTTCTACTAGCTTTTCATGGTAGTATTGAACAACAGTTTTGTTTTCTTTTGTGGCATTTTCTCTTAAAAGTTCATAAAATGCAGGATTTCTAAATTGTAAAGTAATCACATCTTGTTCAGCTTCCATTTTGACTAATTTTCCATTAGCTAATCCTGCAGTGGTGGTTATTATAATCAATACACAGATGTAAATACCAAACAATCTAGCAACAGTCTTGTAAGGGAATTTCATAGCTCTTCCAATATGGTATACGTGTGCACAATATTATAAGCTTTACTCTTTCAAAAATGTCAAATAATATAACTAAAATTTATTCAAATCTTCAGAATTAATACATATTTTCAAACAAACTAAAAGTTAAGACATTATCTCTAGCAGTTTGGGTTAGAAGGTCCCCACTTTCATCAAATACCCATGCTCCACCTGGCGGAGAGCTATTCACTACAAAGGTCTTAACCTCAAGGAGTCTAGCCCTTTCGGACATTACTTTGATGTCTTCCTCGATGATGTTTCCAGTTTCTGGCGAGTACTCCATAGGCACGAAGAGATAATCGGGCTTTTTCTTCTTTACCCACTTGGCTATGCGCTTGTTGTAAAGGTCGCCGCAGATGATTATGGAGACTTTCCCGAATTCGGTATTAGTGGTTTTCACCGTGTTGCCCCTGCAGAACTTCATGGGTTCTTGAAACTTGCGGTGCTTTAAAATAATTTCACCTTCTCGATTGATGAGCAGAGCGGAGTTGTAAATACAGTTTTTGTAAGGCTCAAGGAGGCCGAAGATCACATAAACCGAGTTCTCCTTTGCAAGTTTGCTGACTCTATTGATGGTTTCACCATAAAGCTTCGCTCCGCTAAAATCCCACTCTTTAAAGCCCGTAAGGCAGTACTCGGGGAAAACTAGAATGTCAGGACTGTATTCCAAAGCTTCTTTAAATCTTTGTTTAAACTCCTGCCAGTTTGTTTCAAAGTCGTTAACTTTAACTCTCATCGGGATTAGAGCGACCTTCATAACTCCTACCTCTAGATGATTTGTCGAAGGAATAACAAATATCTTTAATTAGGCGGGATTGGGATATAAGTGTGGCGGTTTCACTGCCTCCTCTTACCTCCTGCCAAGCTTTTTATTTTATAAAATAATTCATCCAAACCTTTTGCTGTATCTGTAAGTGCTCCTGCAATCATCTTGTCCCCTTTATAACTTTCATCATTTATTAGGCCGATTATTGGCTTCCCAAGTCCATAAGCAAAGCCAACTTCAAATCCAAAGTCACGTCCATAATTGATTATGACAGCAACTACAACATCTGCTCTTTTAATACCCTCAACATTTGCCCTGAAGACAGTCTCTATATCGTTAGATTGTGGGGTATCTCTCTGAGGAAGGTAAACTTCAAACCCATGCTCTTCAAGAGCCTCAGTTATCCTTTTTGTTAAGCTCCTTATTCTTTAGAGAGGATGATATGAAGACTCTCATCCTCTTTCTCAATACAACTCGCTCAAAACCTTAAAAACTTTTCTGAGTAGTAAGCAGTGATGAACAGAAATCTCCCCTTAATCACGCTCTCAAATGTGATAATGGTCTCCTCAAATGTCCTCTGGATTATGTACATCCAATATTTTCTTCTAGATTTGGGGATTAGCAAAACTCAAATAGGCTTAATCTTCAGCCTTGCACTTATGATGAGAGCTTTTGGGAACCTTGCTGGAGGTAGAATAGCAGATCTGCTTGGATATAAAAGGCTCTACTCATAGGGTACACAATTTACTCGCTTCCTCTCCTACTAATTCTGCTTCACAACGCTCTTCTCGCATCTTTGGTTTATCCACTTATGAGTCTCGGTTCTGGAATTTAAGGGCGACTCCCTCCAAGAGAGAACGCTTGGCACATGGGAGGATGCGATGTTCGGGTGTATTGTTGAAGGTAAAGATAGTTTCACTCTTACAGGAAGCGTGAAAGATGGCAACTGGAAGGTAATATCTTTTGAGTTCAATTGGGAAGGAGACATAATCGGGGAGAAACCCCTCGGAAATAGAATAGCACTCGATGTCAGGGATTTGAACGGCAAAATTCTCATTACGGGCGACAAGAATGGAGAGTTTTGGGTTTCTCTAACCGGTGAGTGGGAAGCAACGCTCGGAGAGGGTGCCGAAACGGCCATTCAACTCCTTAACGATGGAATACTTGTTGGGGGGAGCTCAACAGGAGTGCCATTGTTGCCAAGTTGGGCTTTGATGGGAAGTTAATCTGGAAAAAGAAGCTCTGGGAGAACGGGTGGATAGAGGTCTTAAGTGAGAACCTCGCGCTCGGGGTGAGGGAAGAGAAAGAAAAAATGGCTATGATTGTTGAGATAT
>Ga0190363_1002432_pt1 | contig 10626 bp, 14 predicted proteins | sample 48721867_MG_FD_161272 | JGI IMG/M metagenome (GOLD analysis project Ga0190363, IMG submission 161272) | Hydrothermal vent microbial mat bacterial communities from Southern Trench, Guaymas Basin, Mexico - 4872-18-6-7_MG | ecosystem: Environmental > Aquatic > Marine > Hydrothermal vents >...
CCGATAGCGATGGAGGAGGGGCTACGATTTGCGATCAGAGAGGGAGGACACACCGTCGGTGCTGGCGTCGTGACCAAGATCATAGAGTGATAGGGGGCGAGTGGGAATGCCGAGAGATCTGGTTATACTGGCGTGTGATGTCTGTAAAAGGCGGAATTACGTCACAACGCGCAACAGACAGAAAACTCAGAAAAGGCTTGAATTAAAGAAGTATTGTAAATTCTGTCGGAAACATACCCTGCATAAAGAGACGAGATAGGTTTAACCTGCAGGCCAGTAGCTCTAACGGATAGAGCGTCGGACTCCAAATCCGAAGGTTGGAGGTTCGAATCCTCCCTGGCCTGCCATTTTTTGTAAGGAGAGAGATCTCGAAGGTCAGGATGTTATGATTGAAAGGCTGAAGAGGTATTTGAAAGAGGTAAAGCTTGAGTGGGGCAAGGTTTCCAAGCCCACCTATAAGGATATATGGGGATCGACCGTTGTAGTGATAGTAGCCGTCGCTATAGTTGCTGTCTATTTGTGGGTGGTGGATTTCACCCTGGGTAAGATCATTCAACTCCTGTTTTTCTAAGGGCGGTTTGAAATCATGCCTTGGTACGTGATACATGCTTACTCCGGACATGAACAGAAGGTTAAGCTTAACCTCGAACAAAGGCTAAAAGCGTTGGGTTTAAACGAGGAGGATTTTAAAATATTCGTTCCGACGCAGGAAGTAGCCCAAGTAAAGGACGGCAAGAAGAAGGTATCTGTGAGGACTTTCTTCCCGGGCTATGTGTTGATTTTCCTTAAGGAATTGGATAAAAGGCTATGGCATGTGGTGAAGAGCACGCCCGGGGTGATAGGATTCGTCGGATCGGGAACGAATCCGACCCCTCTGCGCGAGGAGGAGGTCAAAAACATATTTGAGGTGACACAGTCTAAGGAGAAACCGGCTCCAGCTGTCACCTATTCGGTCGGGGATAAGGTAAAGGTCATAGACGGTCCGTTCACCGGATTCCCCGGTGAGGTCGACGAGGTAGATGAGGAGAGACAAAAGCTCAGGCTGATGATCTCGATCTTCGGCCGCTCGACGCCGGTCGAGCTGGAATTCTTCCAGGTGGAGAAGATATAATGGCGAAGAAGGTCGCAGGTGTGGTCAGACTTCAACTTCCATGTGGGCAGGCGACGCCGAGTCCACCTGTCGGGCCTAGTTTGGCTCCCTACGGGATAAACATACCCGAGTTCGTCAAGAATTTCAACGCTCAAACACAGTCGCAGGCCGGATTGATCGTCACGGTGATCGTAACCTGCTACACCGACAGGTCATATTCATATGAGATTAAGTCCCCGCCCGCCTCAATCCTGCTTAAACAGGCGGCTAAGATTGCCAAAGGCTCGGGTGAACCCAATAGGAATAAGGTGGGCACGGTGACCGAAAGCCAGGTCAGGGAAATAGCTGAGACCAAGCTCAAGGATCTCAATACCGACGATATCGAGGCCGCCATGAGGATGATAATGGGAACGGCCAGAAGCATGGGCATTGTGGTGGAGAAGGACTGATGGCTAAGAAAGGGAAAAGATATCTCCAGGCTCTGGAATTGATCGATAGAACCAGGCTCTATCCGCTTGATGAGGCCATACGGCTCGTAAAGCAGGTGGCCACGGCGAAGTTCGACGAAACGGTGGAATTGGCTGCCAGACTGGGGGTCGATCCAAGGCACGCTGACCAGATGGTAAGGGGTACCGTAACTCTACCGCACGGCACCGGGAAACAGGTGAGAGTGCTCGTCTTCGCCCAAGGCGAAAAGGCCCGTGAGGCTATGGAGGCCGGAGCTGATTATGTCGGCGGTGAGGATCTGGCCGAAAGAATTCAGGGAGGCTGGGTCGATTTCGATGCAGCCATCGCAACACCGGATATGATGAGGATCGTTGGCCGATTGGGAAGGATCCTCGGCCCCCTAAGGTTGATGCCCAATCCTAAGTCCGGAACCGTTACCTTCGACGTCGCTGATGCCATCAGAGAGATAAAGTCGGGCAGGATAGAGTTCAGGGTCGATAGATCCGGCAATATACATGCACCTGTGGGAAAAGCCTCCTTCCAGGAGGAGATGCTCAGGGAGAACATCACAACCCTGATGGAGGCTATAATCCGTGCCAGACCCCCAGCCGCTAAAGGGAGATACATAAGAAACGTGGCCATCTCCCCCTCAATGGGGCCTGGGATAAAGCTGGATCCGAATGAGTTTCTGAAACGGTAAAAACGAATATCAGAGAGATCAATTCCGGTCGAAGACGGCAGGTGCGAACTTCGGTTCGCTTAATATCCTGTCCAGACTGGGGCTGAAAGGTTTGGAATTCCCGCCTCCGTTTGATGACCGGAGGCTTTTTTGTTGTCCAAATTAAGCTGGGAAGGGATACTATGGACGAAAAACCCGTCTACACCAGAAAGGAACCCAGACCGGAGAAGATCGCCGTCGTTAACGAACTCAAGGAGAAGTTCTCCTCTAACGAGATAGGCATACTGGTGAACTTTCAGGGATTAAACGTCGCCGAGATAAACGAGCTAAGGCGCAGGTTCAGACAGGCTGGCGCTGAGTTCAAGGTCTGTAAGAATACCTTGCTCAATCTGGCCCTCCAATCGCTCGGCGTTGAGGGATATGAGCCTTACCTGGTCGGGCCGACCGGAGTGGCCTTCTCAAAGGATGCCGTCGCTCCTGCAAAGGTGCTGGTCGAATTCATAGGTGAATTCGATAAACCTCAGATCAAGGGCGCGATACTAGGTAAGAGGGTTCTCGACGCGGAGTCCGTGCCGGAGCTGACTAAACTGCCGCCGAGAGAGGAGTTGATCGCAAGGGTAGTGGGAGGAATCAGCGCGCCGATAGCCAACCTGGTATACGTGCTGAATGGCGCCAATCCGGCATCCGGTCTGGTTAATGTGCTTCAGGGAACGATCAACAAAATAGTATACGTCCTCAAGGCGATAGCCGATCAAAAGGAAAAGGCCGCCTGAGGTGAAATCTAAGGAGGTTAGGTAGAATGGCTCTCAGCAAAGAGGAGATAATCGAAGCTATATCTAACATGACCGTTCTGGAGCTTTCAGAGCTGGTAAAGGCTCTGGAGGAGAAATTCGGAGTGACGGCCTCCGCTCCGGTTATGATGGGGCCGATGCCCGGAATGCCCGGAGCCGCTGCAGGTGAAGCCGCTGAGGCCGCGGAAGCCGAGGAGGAGAAGACGGAGTTCGACGTCGTCCTGGCCTCTTTTGGCGATAAGAAGATCCAAGTGATCAAAGAGGTAAGGGCCATAACCGGCCTCGGACTTAAAGAGGCCAAGGAGAAAGTTGAGAGCGCCCCGACCACCATCAAAGAGGGGATCTCTAAGGAAGAGGCCGAGCAGATCAAGGAGAGACTGGAGGCCGTCGGCGCTACCATCGAGATCAAGTGACGAGGGGAAAATCAGGGGCGAGACGCTTACCGGTTTGAACGTCTCGTCCCTTCCTCGGAAAATCAGTTTTTGATCAGCTTAAAAGCTCTGATCCATAGGTTGCCGTTGCATATGGGGAAACTCTTATCGATTCTGAATCCCAAAGTCTCCGCCGCTTTAAAGATCAGGCTTTTGTGGGTCGTCACGAGCACCATCCTGCCGCCTTCCCTTAGAACTTCAAATCCCGATCTCATAAGCGATCTATGTATCTCCGTCGCTCTCCTCACATCGGCTATCCTCATCCCATAAGGCGGATTGGTGACGATCACATCCACGGAACCGGGGCGGAAAAGCTCTGAAAGCGCAGATACATCGTGACGGTATATCCTCACCTTGTCCTCAACTCCCGCCGAATGCGCGTTCATGATCGCACCTTCGACGTGCTTTTCGAACAGCTCAGACCCGTAGATCCGCAATTCGATCCCCCATCTTATTCCGTCATCAATTTGGGCCATGATTTGGGAGAATACCTCCCTTTTGAAGGGCAACCTCGTGAAGGCGAGATTATCTTTACGGAAGTAGCCAGGGGGCAGATCCATGGCGGTGTGTGCTGCCTCAATAGGGATCGTCCCGCTTCCACATAGCGGATCAAGCATCGTCTCCCCTTCATTCCATCCCGATATTCTCACGAGCGCCGATGCGATCGATCCCTTTAAGCTTGCCGGATGATCGTATCGCCTCCACCCTCTTCTGTGCATGCTCTCGCCGCCGACCATATCGAGGCAGACCATGCAATTATCGTTTGAGACATCCACTCTGAGCGTCACGTCGGGATCATCCAGGTTCACCCTTTGCCTGTAACCTTTTTTCTCCATCACCTTATCTATGACTGCCTGGCCAGCGGAGGCAGCTATCTGGGGTGAGATGAAACGATGTTCGCCCTTACGCTCCGATCTTATGGCGAAGCTTACATCCGGCGAGAGGAACTGGGTGAACTCCGCCTCCTTAACTCCCTCGTATATGTCCTCAAGTCCGCCCTCATCCGTTCGGATCTTAAATGAGTGTAGGAGCAACATGCAGCGGTGGATCGTTCTGAGCGAGTAACTCATTAGCACCGCCTCTTCGATCGATCGGATCGAGATGGCGACACGTCCTCTGAATCCGAAGGGATTCAGCTCAACCTCTCCCTTCAGTTTCTCCTTCATTTCATCCACAACCACCCCTTCAAGTCCCCAACATGTGGTCAGTATAGCCTTCATCTCTCCATCTCCATGAAATCCATTCTCAGCATCTCCTCGCTCAATCCCTCTTTCTGACATCTGATATCCAGATAGAGAAATACGCTCAGGAGAGCTATAACGGGATCGAAGAGAAGCGGGATGAGAAATCCAAAGCTCAGATACTCCCATCCTCCTCCGAAGCTGGTTCTTCCCTCCAGGTAGGCCGCTGGGGTGGATATGAAAAGGGATATAAGTACTTCGGCCATCACCGGTAGAAGCACCACTACAGCACCTCGCCTGAATTCCCCCTCCATTATCATCTTACCGCGTTTGATAGCGCCATATCCGCCTTCACCCTCGACCACGATGACGCTTGACGTGAGGAGATATCTGACGTAGATCAAAAAGCCGGGAAGGAGGAAAAGCATAAGGCCGAGCGTCACATAGACCGCCCATATAATGAACGAACCGAGGAGGGGAAAGAGAAGCTTGCTGAGGCGGCGAAACGGGGCAAGCAAGTCTGAGCGGAAGCCGAGACGCTCATACATAAAACCGGCGATCGGGAATGGGGCGACCAAAGGAGGGGCCAGGAGGATGGAGAGGAGTGAGATCGAAAGCACCGTGCTGACGAACATATCGCTTGGAGGCGAGGAGAATTGCAGCGGCAGCCACAAAAGAAGGGAAAGGATCGATCGGGCTGGAAACGACAGGATCAGATATCGTCCAAGCTGCCTCCTATACCCCCTCAAAGCGGCCCTGTAGATCTGACCTACATTCATCTGGAACGCTGTTTTATCTGTTGCAGATAGGTTCTCAGCTCCTTGTCATAAGGCTCGATCCTGAGGGCAAGTTCGAGGTTCTGCACTGCCTCGTCCCAGCGCCCCATCTTCATGTAGAGAGCGCCGAGATTTCTATAGGCAGGGGCATATCGTTCTTTGATCAGCTTGGATCTGAGGAACTCCGACTCCGCCTTCAGGAAGGCCTCCTTAGTTTTGCCCTTTATGACATATAGGTCGAACTCCTTGCCGTTCTCCACCGGGTTAATATGGGCGTAGTGGCCCCGCGATATGGCGAAGTTCTTAACCTTCTCAGCGATCTGTTTGTCGTTGAACGTCAGAACGATTATCCCGGATTCGACCTCCCTCAGGGCGTTTTGGAGTTTATCCATCGCCTCAGTAAGGGAACTCCTGGTTAGGTCATCGGTCCATATCGGCTCGGACACAGCCTCGCCGAGATTATAGTAAACTGCGCCCAGATCATTATGCATCTCGGCGTTCTCAGGTCTTATTTTCAAAGCCTGCGTGTAGATCTGTATAGCTTTGTTGTAGAACTCGAGGGCTTTGTCCAGATTTCCATCCTCATAATACTTCATTCCCATCTGAGCTAAGTTCTTGCCCTCTTCTCGTAGGTTTCTAAACTCTTCGCTTTCGAGCATCTTATCGCTTCCGGTACCTCCTACGGTATGGGTTCTCATGTAGATGACCATCGGGATCAGGAACAGGAGGCAAATACTCACGGCTATTATGGTAGAAAGCTGAACTTTCATCTTAATCCCCCGTCACTTAAACTCATTCGCTCAAATTCCCTTTTGAGTGTAACAGTATCACTGATAGGAAACAGGAGGCAGGAAACGGGAGACAGGAAATAGATTTCCCCTGCCTCCTGCTTCCTGTTTCCTGTCTCCTTCCAACTCTAAGAAATAAGCTCTTCTGACCTCTCAGATCTCTGCTACACTTAACGATAATATGAACGAACTCATTAAATATAACACCGAAGGTGAGCTCGAGGTTGCGATCACCTGATTAAGGTCGTTAGCCTGTAGTTAACGCCTTCTCTCTCGAAGAGGAAAGTCACCCGATTTCCTCTCGAGATCATCCTCTCCACCTTTTTGAAATCCTTCAGATCTCTGATCTCATATCGGCCGATGGCGTAGATCCGGTCTCCGGTCTGTAAACCGGACCCCCACAGCGATCCGGATCGCTCCACCTTACACACAAATACCCCATCCTTGCCTTTCAGCCTGAAAACTTTGGCTATTCTTCTGTTCATCTCATGAACTTTCAGCCCGATGGGGGAGCTATAAGGTTTAGATATCAACGGCTCGGGTGTTAGCGTTAGTTTGATCTCTCTGCCCTGTCTGAGAAGGGTTATCGGATATCCCTCCCTTCCTTTAAGCAAGCGGGTTATATATCTCAGATCGTCCAGCGTTTTAACCTGGAAACCCGATATCTCCTTCAGAAGATCCATCCGCTTTATGCCCGCTTTTTGTGCGGGGCTTTTATCCTCCACGTTGGCGATCAGAACGCCTCGATCTTCGGAGATCCTGAGATGTCGGGCGATGTCAGGGGTCAGCTCCTGATACTCCATCCCCGTCCATGGCTCGATCACTACACCATCCTCGAGGAGCTTTTTCATGACCATCCTGGCGATGTTCGCTGGAATCGCAAATCCCACGCCCTGTCCTATCTCCGAGGATAAAAAGGCCACGTTTATACCCTCTACTCTCCCGCGGATGTCGATAAGGGGGCCTCCGCTGTTTCCGGGATTTATCGCAGCGTCGGTCTGTATCAGATCACGATAAGTCCTTTCACCGACGCGGATCGATCTATGTAGGGCGCTTATGACCCCGACGGTGACCGAGGGTGCGCCGAACGGGTTTCCTATAGCTATGGCCCACTCTCCGAGTTTGAGCTCATTTGAATCGCCCAGATCAGCTCCCTTGTCTTTTTCCCCCACCACCTTAAGCAGCGCTATATCGGTGGGATAATCCTCCCCCACCACTTCACACTCCATCTCCTTCGATTCCGCCGATATGAGCTTCACGTTCGCGGCGTCCTGGATGACATGTTGATTTGTAAGCACATATCCCCTATCGATCATCACCCCCGAACCTAACCTATGCCTGGGTTGAGGTTCAAACGGGGTGAACAATTGATACCACGGGTTCAATTTGACCGGCCGGGCTGAGATGACGTTGAACACATAAGGTGAGACCTTCTCAACGGCGCGGACTATAGCGTTATCCTTGGAGTAGATCGCATTATCTGCAGCCAGAGTTGATGATGATAGGAGAATGAGGACAGAGATAACGGCTAATGCTTTAGATATGCTCATCTGACCACGAATGTCCAACATACATTCCCCATCCGCAGATTATTTATTGTCATCGCTCTTATTTCCCTTGAGTGTAGAGCGGTTATCACCGATAGGAGACAGGAAACGGGAGACAGGAAATAGATTTCCCCTGCCTCCTGCTTCCTGTTTCCTGTCTCCTTCCAACTCTGAGAAATAAACATTCCTGACCTCTCGGATCTCTGCTACACTTAACGACAATATGAGCGATTGTCATTGTTTGAATGACGACGAAGTCAAGTGACCTAATGACTACAAATGACTTTTAAGTAGGAGCGACCGATCGGTCGCCCCCACCCATGTATTTCGGTATGCTACGGCCTTCAGGGCCGGTTATTTTCTTCTGTTCGCCCTTCGAGCAGCCTGACGCATTTTTCTCTGGGCCTTCAGGAGTTTCTTGCGTCTCTGCTCGCTGGGTTTTTCGTACCGTTCCCGCCTTTTTATCTCCTTCAGGAGCTGTTCCTTATCACACAGTTTCTTGAAGCGGCTCAACGCCTTGTCGATCGATTCGCCCTTTTCAACCCTTACCAATGGCATCAGACTCTTAACCTCCTTGAAGAGAAAACATCTTACGAGACGGGCTTATTTTACCACATCTCGAATCAATGTCAAGAACCGAATTTCATCTTTTTTCTCAAGCGTTCGATCAGAGTTGCTAAGGGCAACCCCACGACGTTGAAGTAACATCCTTCGATCCTTTTGACGAAAGCTGCGGCTTTATCCTGAATTCCATACGCGCCCGCTTTGTCGAGCGGTATCCCGGTTTCAACATATTCGATTATCTCATCAGGGGAGAGCTCCCTGAAGGTCACGTAAGTACTTTCAACCCAGGATTCAACCTTCATAGAGGAGGCATCGACCAACGCAACACCGGTTATGACCCGATGGGTTTTGCCACTTAGGAGGGTTAGCATCCGAATAGCCTCTTGGGGTCCAGACGGCTTCCCCAAGATCCGCCCTTCAAGCACGACGATCGTATCCGCCCCTATAACGATCCCCTCTCCTACTTTTCGAGCTACATCTAAGGCCTTAGCGAGAGCGGCATTTAGCGCCCTCTGCTGCGGGGAATCTCCGGATATTTCATCCTCGTCTATATCACTTGGGATCACCTCGAATTCAAGCCCTATCTGTCTCAGGAGGTCCGCCCGTCGAGGTGATCCCGAAGCGAGGATAAGCCTATTACGAATCACTGTAACCCATTGGTTACTAAGTTGCTCAGACGTAACTTTATAGCCATACCCTTTAGGGTATGGCTTGCAGCTATCCTCTCCTTAAAGCTTATCGTTTGATATTACCCCAGAAAGTAGCCAGCTTCCCCTCCGGTTCTACTGCAGAGGGGATACCCTTCATTGCCTCCTCTATCTCTTCGGCACTTAAAGCGCGGTTAAAAATCGCAACCTCATCTATAATACCGTTAAAGAAGCATTCATCGGCCTTGCTTCTTTTCCCGATAGTAACCGGCGCTGTGTTTTCCGGCATTTTTCCCGCGTACTCCCACTCCTTAGCCAGTTCGCCATCGATATAGGCTTTAAAGATCTTCCCATCGTAGGTTCCGGCGATATGATGCCATTCACCCACCGGTGGAGCACTGGGAGAACAGCTATCCCTACCCTCGTTATCGTAGAACTGCCAGAAGATCACACCACCAGGGGTCTCGGTTAATTCATAGGGCAGGTCATTCGCAGCCCATCTTCCTTTGCTGACGATCGCCATCTCCCCACTAGCCCCCGGCCGCATGTTGGTCCAGGCCATAACCGTGATGGCGTCGGTGATCGATAGGCTGTCGCTATGGGGAATTTCCACATAATCGCTCCCGCCGAACGAAAGGGCGGTATTGATTTTACCGTCCTTCACCCACTTGGCACCATGGATGGTGCCGTTGTTGCCCATGCCAGATAGATCTTTCGCGATGGTGCCTGTTCCCTCATCAAAGGGAAGATATAGCACCAATCCCTCGCTGATCGTTGCCAGGGCACCTTGAGCTACGAGGAACATGGCGAACAACGTCATCAAGGAATAAAGCAACAGCTTACGCATCGCCTCTATCCCCCTGTTTTTGAGGTAAATTTATCATTTAGGATTTAAGTTCGGACCCCAAGCTCATGGCCCGAACGGGACAACAACAGTATATCCCCTGAGCGAATCTTTGTCAAGCATAAATTGCAGATCGAGTCATCCCCAGTTTGAGAGAAAAGCATGAAAACCAGCTATGAAGCGAGATATAGACAGGTAGGGAGGAACAGAATCGCTGAGAAGAGGGATTAGCGGTTGCCAAATCATCCCCTCAGAGGGTAAAATTCCCTTTGAAAAGCCCTGAAATGAGGATGGGAGGAAAGTGACATGAGATCTATCTTCAGGTTTTGGCTTCCCCTCGTTTTATCCTGCGTGATCATCGGATCGGCGCGGGCTGAGCTTCAGAGGGGGGAAAAACTGATTCCCTTTGCCCTCAAGTCGATGGATAATTCTGAGGTCACGCTTAAACTTGAAAAGACCAGGATAGTCGTAGTAAAAGAGTGGACTGAGGACGGTAAGAAGCAGACCCAGAAGATCTATCCCGACGCTGTGCTTGTGGATTTCTGGGCCACATGGTGTCCGCCATGTAGGCTGGCCGTGCCTCATATCCAGGATCTGCACGAGAGATACTTCGAGAAGCTCCTCAAAAAGGATGAGAAGGGGAAAAAGGAGATAAAAGGTGGACTGGTGGTCATAGGTGTGGGCCTCGACAGGGGCGGTTCACGGGCGATTAAGGCGTTCGCCAAAAAGGCCAAACTCACGTATCTCCTGCTCGCCGATTCCGCCGAAAAGGATAAATCGGAGAAATTGATCACCGATGCCAGGGTGGCGGCATCGGCGTATAGGGTCATGGGTATCCCCA
>Ga0190363_1002433_pt1 | contig 10624 bp, 12 predicted proteins | sample 48721867_MG_FD_161272 | JGI IMG/M metagenome (GOLD analysis project Ga0190363, IMG submission 161272) | Hydrothermal vent microbial mat bacterial communities from Southern Trench, Guaymas Basin, Mexico - 4872-18-6-7_MG | ecosystem: Environmental > Aquatic > Marine > Hydrothermal vents >...
GGAACATGAAGTCTTCATCTTAAATGGAAAAGGAAGGATAAAATGTGGAGATGAGGAAAGAATCGTTGAGGCTGGCTACGTAGTTTTTATTCCTCCGAATATTCCCCACAGCTTTGAAAATATAGGTGAGGAAACGCTGAGATTTCTATGCTTGATTCCGTATAAAAAGTAAGTTTATTGTATTTTTGTTGAACATATACACGAAAAGATTTATTACATATTACGATATCAGATATATATCGGAAATAACATATTCCAAAGGCGACTACAATGACGGGCAAACTAATCTTCATAGTATTCTTCGTGTTATTCACAACAGCTTCCATTCTGCTGCCAGTCCAAATTTTTCCAGGAAGTGTTATTGAAGGCTACTTCGGCATTCCAATAGAGTATGGGAGTTACGTTTCAGCCGTGATAAATGGCTTGATATATGGCGCAGCAATATGGCTGATATTCTTAGTTATAGGCAAGAAAATCACGGAAGAATAAAGTTTGAAAACTGCAGTCGATTAGAATTTGGATTTACTCAATTTGATTCATTGGGCATGAAAGGAATCCCGTTAATCTTATTTTGCTACCGCAGACCTTACATTGAATTATAAGTTCCTCCAGTTCTTCGCCTCTCATCTTAGTTTCAAGAATTGTGTAGACAGTTTCCGTTTCATCGTCTGGAGATATTAACGCTCCGCATTTTGGGCATGGAAATGAACCGTCTCCCTCTATTTTTGTTAAATCTATCACATACACGGATTTTCTCGCCATTTTATCTCACCACTACATTGGATGTGTGCAGAGTCTTAGGTAGGTATTTATAATAATTTTATGAATTACAAATTCAGAATCAACTTCAAAACTGAATTAATGCCAAATCTTAAAAGTAAGAATTAACATTCTCCTCTACAATAGAGGAGTTTAACCATTGAAAAAGATTTTAGAAAATATCCCCTGCCTGGGCTGGGGCAAAAACATTGAATGCACATTCTTCGGCTCCCTTGACGCAGCACTACGTTTCCTAGGAGAACCAGTAGACTACCCATATCTTATGGGAGTCTCAGCAGCCGCCTTCCGCTTAAGATTCCATCAGCCGGAATGGTGCGCAAGCTCACCTGACGCGGCCCTAGATGGAACATATCCAGAAGCCGCCATGAAGGCAATAGGATATGAGGGAGAATTCATAGTCAGAATGGTTCCGGGAGAAAAGGCTATAGAGAAAATGTTCCAGCTCATCAAGGAGGAAATAGACTCGGGAAAGCCCATGTTAGCCATAGGTTTAACAAGATTTCCAGATTGGGGAATAATTGCTGGATATGACGGAAAAAGGCTTCTTTGCCGAACCTACTACGATAAAAGCGAAGAATACTCGGTTGCAGAGGAATTTCCATGGATAATGTTTAGAATGAGAAAGAAAGAAGAGAAGCCTCCAACAGCGGAGGAAAACATAATTAATTCAATAAAATTAGCTGTTGAACTAGCTGAAACTCCATTTATAGACCATTACGCCAATGGACTAACAGCCTACGATGTTTGGATAAAAGATTTAGAAAATGAAGAAATGTTCTCAAAAATGAGTCAGAAAGAGCTTTTTATTCATTGGCACATTAACGGATGGATATATGACAGCCTATACGACGCAAGAAACGCAGCCGTAGAATACTTGAAAAAAGCGGAGAAACTTCTCGAAGGGAAAAACAAGGAAATTGTAAAAGAGGCAGCTAAAAACTTCGAGAAAGTGCGAAATGCCATATTTGAAAATTGGATATACTTCACAATGCCCCATTGGGTAAGTCAAGGAAGAACCTGGACGCCAAAAGCAACAATAGAAACAGACAAGTGGACACAAGAAATGAGAAGAAAAGGTGCAGAAGCACTAAAAAACATTAAAAAATTAGAAGAAAAGGCTTTCACCGTCCTTAAAGCGATAAAGTAATTAGCTTAGCTGCTCACCCATCTATCGTTGCCGGGGAAGGGAAATGCTCAATTGGTATTCGGACCAAGAACCCATAGTTAAACCTGAAAAGTTTGCTCCAAAAAACCTTGATTTCGTAAAATTAGGTGTAATAGTTTTCATTAGACGAGTCTACAACTGGATGAAGGCAGCAGCGCCAGATATTATCTTGGAAAGGGAAGAGAGCATTATAGGTGCTAAACGCTTCTTTGCAACAGAAAGCGGACTTGCAGTATTCCACTCCTACTTTGGCGCTCCAGCAGCAGTTGCCCTAGCAGAAGCATTAATTGCAGCTGGAATTAAACAGCTAATAGTTTTCGGCGAAGCTGGTTCAATAAGTCCGAAAATCGACATCGGCGAGATATTAATTCCAACATTCGCAATCAGGGAAGAAGGAGTAAGCTATCATTACCTTCCTCCTAATGTTAGAGCGGAGCCCTCAAGTAGCCTTCTAAGGAAAATTAAAGCCTTTCTTGATGAAGCGGGTATACGCTACAAAATGGGTGGCGTTTGGACAACGGACGCGCCCTTTAGAGAAACAATGAACAAAATTTTGGCTTATTCAGAAGCAGGAGCGTTGGCAGTTGAAATGGAATGTTCAGCAATTTTCTGCCTATCCAAGTATAGAAAGGTAGACTCCGCCGCAATCCTTGTAATAACCGACACACTATACGAAGGAGCATGGAGACCAGCCTTTCAAGAAGCTAGGGTAATCAACGCAGAAAAGAAAGTATCAGAAACTTTGGTGAAGCACTTGGCCGAACTGGCCAAAATAAACTCTTTACAAAAATAGAATATTCTCAAAGTAGCTGTATTTCCCAGCACCTAAATCAATTCCATAAAACCAAGTTAACACCAAAGAAAACCAAAACCAGCATGACTGGTGCCGGGGGCGGGCTTCGAACCCGCGACCTCCAGATATCTCCTAGGCCCCATTCCATCGAGATTATGAGTCTGGCGCCCTAACCAGGCTAGGCTACCCCGGCAACAATTGGGATTACCCCAGTACACTCATATATTTATTTTCACTTTTACTTCCTAAGTCGTTAGATCGAATTTTGCAGTTAAGTGCGAATAAGTGTGTTCTTTATTTATACCAGTAGACGCATCGCATCGGACATCTGCTGAGTTTATGAGGCTGAAAACTGTGTTCTAAATGAACAATACATTTTTAACGTTTTCTAATTCATTGTGTAGTTAGGTAAGCAATGGAAGAGCGACAGTTTTGAAGATACTTGAAATCAACTTGAAGAAGAATATAGCTAAGCTAATTCCGGAGAGTCTAGACGATTTATGGCATCTATACAACATAATCTATCCAAACGATGAGGTTTACATGCAAACAACACGTGAAATAAAGCAAACAACCGAGTATAGCAGGCCGCAAAAACCTCGGAGAGTCTCAGTCTTCCTCGGAGTGAAGGTTCAGCGGGTAAGCTGGGACAAAACATTGAATAGGCTTAGGGTTCATGGAATTATTTGTCATGCGCCAGAAGACCTAATAGGGTTGGGAAGCCACCACACGTTGAACGTAACAGTCAATAAGCCATTAACAATAGTTAAGTCAAAGTGGCATAAGCATCATTTGGAAAGGCTTGAAAGAGCAAGTCAAACTGCGGCGCCAGCCATAATTCTTTTATCAATAGATGATGAAGGCTACTGTATAGCTACGCTTAGGCAATACGGCCTAGACGTGAAGGTTGAAGAGTCAGCTATGCTTCCAAGCAAACGTCAGGCTGGAAGAAGGGAGGAGGCCCTTAAAGCCTTCTATAAGAGAGCGTTGAACTCGCTAAACGAGGTTTGGAAAGAGAAGAAAAACAAGATAGTTGTTCTGGGTGTAGGCTTCATCAAGAACGGCTTTGTAGAATATGTGCAAGATAAGGCGCCGGAAATTGCCAAGTCAATAATAGATGTGAAAAGCGTGAACAACAGCGGACTAGCCGGAATAAAAGAGGCTCTGCGCTCCGGAATACTTGTCAAGGCCCTAGAGCACGTCAGAATAGTGGAGGAAACCAAAGCAGTAGAAGAAATTCTTGAAAGGCTTGGTAAAAATCAGCCAGTAGCCTACGGTCTAGAAGAGGTCAAACTTGCAAACAGCTACGGTGCGATAGAAAAACTGGTCCTAACAGACATTAGACTTAGAGAGGCAACAGACGAGGAAAGGCTGGAACTTGAAAACTTAATGAAGGAAGTTGAAGAGAAGGGCGGGAAAATAATCATAATAAGTGCGGAACATGAAGCAGGCGAAAAACTGGCTTCCATCGGAGGAATAGCTGCCATACTCAGATTTCCGATACAATAAGGCCGAGAAAATTTTCGTGTATGCAAAATAGTTAAAATTATATGCCTTACACTTCATTTAGTGAAGGGAAAAGTACATTGAAAATAGTTTCCTACAGAGAACTTTCTGATAAAGAGAAGGAAAGCATACTCCCAATTATGCGTCTAGCCTTCAGCTGGCCATTCAACCCGCAAAGATTCGAAGAAATGGCCAAAATAGACCCTCACTACAAGAGTTCTCCAATAGGATTCTGCGCGGTGGAGAACAGTAAAGTGGTAAGCTTTGTTGGCGTCATGGATTTAAAAACCAAAAATTTGGATAATGAGATAGAGGCTGTGGGCGGCATATGGGGCGTAGCAACTCTTCCAAGCCACACGAGAAGAGGAATCTCAACGGAACTAATGGAAAGAGTTCACGAATATTTTCATGAAAGAGCCTATAGATTCTCATTTCTATTAACGGCGAACACCATAATAGCCTATCAATTTTATCGAAAGTTAGGCTATAAAGATGCAACAGAATTTCCAAGCGCCCAAAAAGTAATAAAAGGCAGAAATATGCAAAGGAAAGAGAAAAACGGGAAAAGAGAGATTAGCTGGGATAAAATAGTTGAAATCTACAACAAATTTGCTGTAGATAAGACTGGTTTTGTCGTTCGAGATAGAAAGCGTTTCGAATTGCTGCGGAAGTATTATGAGATAAGTCCGGGAATGGTGATTCAAAGCGAAAAGGGATACTGCATTTTCAAAGAGAACAGAGACACCATTTACCCGTCAACTCGAATACTTGAGATTATCGCATTAGAAGATGCCGAAGCAAGAAATCTGATTCGCCAGATAGAAAAGAGGGCAGTTTCAGTAATTTACGATTCAGTCATATTGGACAAAAACGTTCTTAACGCTTACAAGAAACTCGGATATTTAATAGAAACCAGAAGTTATGACTTATTAATGGTGAAGGAACTAGCTAAAGCTAGCTTCAGGGAGGTTTACGGCGAGAAATTTTACATGTCGCTTCTGGACTTCTTTTAGGGCTATTTTTCAGAAGTTCTCATTCGTCTTCTAACAGCTGGATTCTTGTCTGCAATCCTCTTTAAAACAAGCTCGAAGCTTTCTTCAGGAAGGAGTTCCCTTTCTAGGAAAACTCCTGTCCGCCCAATTTCGTCTCTACGGGTTAATGCGTTGACGCGGTCCCAGACAATGTCCACTGAGACTCCAAGCAGCTTTGCCACTTGTTCTTCTCTGCCTATAATTGAACTTTCAATGTGGCCGTCTGTTGTCGGTTCTATAAGCATAAGCCTCTTATCCACACCTGGGACTCTGACGTTATTCCTAAGCATTTTTAAGTCGATTTCGCCACCAAATCTATAAAAGTCCCTTTCTAAGGGTCTAAGCTTAACGAGGGGAAATGAAACACTTATGTTTTCTTCGATTTCTATATAGGCTTTTATGGCATAGCTTGGTGTTGCTTGAACAATTATCCTTCTGTTGATTGGTATTCCGGCTTGTTCAAGGGCTGTTTCAACCATGAATGAGGAGGGCGGCGATGGAATGAAAATGTCTATATCGCTTTTTTCCGTTACGTCTCCTCTGGCTATGCTTCCATGAATAATGCATGACAGATTAAAGCTTTCAAGAGCCTCCATGATTTCCTCTGCTTTTCTCCTAAACTTTTGCAGTAGACTCCATCGTTTCTCATCATAAATTACATGGATTCTTTCCGCTCGCCTAACAGGTTTTTTAGCCAAATTTCTTTCACTCGCCAGCCAGATTCTTGCTTATCCACTCAAGATAGGGCTTAAAACCCTTAATTATAGGCAAAGCGATTATTTCCGGGATTTCATAACTGTGCAGCCGTTTAATGTGCTTGGCGACTTCCTCAAAAAGTGCTTCCTCAGTTTTCATGAAGACAACGTATTCCTCAGCCTCATCGATTTTGCCCTGCCACCGAAAGCGGGAGGATGCTGGCCCGAAAATATTTGCACATGCAATAAGCTTTTTCTCTAGGAGTGCCATGGCTATTTTTTCCGCTTCTTCCCTGCTAGAGGTGGTAATCATGACGAGTATATATGTCAACTTGAGCTTTTCCTCCGAGACTAAATAGTTAAACGGTATATTTTTTAGTTAAGCGTCAAACCAGAAAATGAGAAGCAATGAAATCTAATGTCTGCACCGTATGCAAGCGCAGAGAGCCAGTGTATTTTAGGCCATACTCTGGAGAGAGGCTATGCAGAAAATGCTTCATAGAATCTATCGAAGATAAGACTCGCAGTACAATATCTAAGTATGAAATGTTCGAGTTTGACGACAGAATTGCGGTTGCAGTTTCAGGCGGGAAAGACAGCACCTCACTGCTTTATGTACTAGAAAAAATCGAGCGGGAATTTCCAAAATCAACTCTCGTAGCCGTTACGGTAGATGAAGGAATTAAGGGTTATAGGGATGAAGCCCTAAAAATAGCCAAGAAAAACTGTGAAAAACTTGGTGTAGAGCATCACATAGTTTCTTTTAAAGAGCTTTTCGGATACAAGCTTGACGAAATAGTTGAACTAATGAAGAAGCATGAAGCGGAGCTTTCTCCATGCGCTTATTGTGGAGTCCTAAGAAGAAGAGCCCTAAACATTGCCGCCCGCGAAGTGGACGCCGACAAGCTTGCAACAGCCCACAGCCTAGACGACGAAGTTCAGACCATACTGCTAAACATCTTGCATGGAGACCCTTTAAGGCTGGCAAGGGCCAAGCCAGTCACAGAAGAAGTTCACGAAAAGCTTGTTAGGAGAGTTAAGCCGTTCTGCGAAATTCCAGAGAGAGAAATAGCCTTCTACGCCTACCTAAAAAACATCGAGTTTCAAAGTCATCCATGCCCGTATGCGCCGCAAGCCCTAAGAAGCGAAATACGCATAATCCTAAATAGGCTTGAAGAGAGACATCCGGGAATGAAATATACCATTTTCCGCTCCATTGAGCGAGTAAGACCAGCTCTTGAAGGCTTGGCTGAGAAGGAGCTTAAAGAATGTAAAATCTGCGGAGAACCTACCCCAGGCGAAATATGCAAGGTTTGCGAGCTTCTGCGTGAGCTTGGAATTTAGAATATTCCCTTTCTAATGTATTTTCCGGTTATTGGAATTTTAAATCCGCATTTGGGACATTTCTTCTCTTCAGTTATGCGATAGTCCACAATTTGCCATCCGAACCTTTTAACAAGAACCGCATTACAGTTTGGACAGTAAGTGTTCTCGTATTTATGGCCAGCGACATTTCCAATGTAAGGATATAATACTCCGCTTTTCTTGGCCATTTCGTAGGCTCTTTCTAAGATTTCAATTTTTGTCGGCGGATTACTAAATTTGTAGGCTGGAAAATAACGTGTAAAATGAAGCGGAGTTTCGGATCCAACCTCCTTTAAATGTCTTTCAATTATCCATTCTAGGCATTCTTGGCTGTCATTTACTCCAGTAACTACCAAATTTACAATTTCAACGTGAATCCCCATGTTTTTCGCCTGTCTAGCGTTTCTCCATACCTTTTCCACATCTGTTCCGCCACAATAACGCCTATAGGTTTCAGCGTCTCCCTTTAAGTCGATTTTGAGCCCATCTAAGCCAGCCTCTTTCAAAAGCCTTAAAGCCTCAATTGTCATGTAGCCATTGGAAACATAACAGCAGTAAAGCCCCTTAGTCCTTCCAATTTTGAATAGGTCTATTGCCCATTCAGTCAGCAGCGTAGGCTCCTGAAAGCTTGCGCATAATCCCTCATCGCCGAATTTTAAGGCAAGTTCAACTATTTTTTCGGGTTGAGAGTAGCTGGCTGAAGCTGGATTCGGCTCAACTGTTGATAAGTGAAAGTTTTGGCACCAAACGCACCTGAAGTTGCATGACCAAGTTGAAAAGGTTAAGGCTGTTGAACCAGGCCAGTAATGAAAGAAAGGCTTAATTTCAATTGGACGGCTTTCAAGGGCGCTTAAATCTCCATAAACAAGCGTGTAAAGCCTACCACCAACATTTATTCTAGTCTTACAGTAGCCTTTCGCGTCAGGCGGTATTACGCATCTTCTTTCACAAAGAAGACATCTAACCTTGTCATTTTTAAGCTTCTCATATAAGATGGCTTCACGGACAGTTGCTTTATGAACACTCATTCCAATGCTATTATGTGCTGTCCTTTTACTAAAATTGTTTTACCACGTTAGCTACTCTTCGTAAATATTCAATAGCCGTTTCATAGGTTGGAAATCCGCCAAGACCGCATTCTGGCCCTGCATAAGTGACCCTTTCGGTTCCAAAAATTTTCAGAATGTTCTCCAAGCGTTTCTTCATTAAACCTTCATTTTCTAAGAAAATTTTAGGGTTAAGCATTCCCTTTCCAATTTTCCTCCATGTTTCCGCAGTTTTCTCATCAAGTTCGAGCTTAGTCATTTTCCGATGTGTCTTTGCCAAGTTTTCTCTTATTAGCTGGTCGTAGTCTGTTTTGCATATGCTAGCCTTCAAAAACTTGTCATATTCCTCAAGCTTTCTTTTATTTGCCTCCCTTTGATAAAGCGAGTCATCTACGTGAGATTCAACTACTTTAAGGTTTTCGACATGCCAGAAAAGCTCGTCGGCCGTGCTATGCAAATGCATTCCACTTATCACATTTTTCGTAGTTGCTTCCTTAAAGATTGTTTCCCAAGCCTTTAGAAGAGCTTCTCTACCAGCCGAGCCATAATCGATCATCGGGTCGCTCATAACCCCGAAGACTGGCTCATCTAGGGTAACCATGCAGACTCTTCCAAACTTGTTCGAGAACAAATTTTCTCTGACAATTTCGGCTAGAACTCTTCCTAAATTCAGAAATGTTTTTTCATTTTTATATGCAAAAAGAGCTGAAAGTGTGTAAGGACCAGTAATGCACATTTTCAGCTTAAAACTTTCGCCTACGACATCAAAAATTCTTTTTGAATTCTTTTCTATTATAGAAACTTCCGGAATTTTTTTCTTTCCAGTTTTTAAGCGTAAGATTCCAGTTTCTACATAGCCTTCTCTTATTTTTTCTATTCCATCGATTATTTGCAGGAACATTTCGTTCATGTCGCGGAATTGCGGATAATTTGGAACGTCTATGCCAGCCGAAATCTTGTCCAGAAATGATTCTACAATTATTTTTTCTAGGCGATTTGAAAGGTGAGAATCTCCCTTTTCGTATGCTTGAAACATTTCAGAGAGTTCTTTGCGGCCCGCTTTACACGGAATGCTCCCAACATCATAAGATTCAACCATTTCCAATCATTTTCTCCTAAAGTGTTCCCAACCGCGAGCCTCTATCTGAATAATTTTATCCTTAACTCTTAGGTAAATCTCCCTTTCTTCGATGACTCTTCCAATTTTGATAAGTTTTCCGCCAACATTTTGAACTGCTTTTTGGGCTTTTCTCCAAAGTTTAGGCTTTATTGTAATGACGAGCTCATATTCTTCTCCCCCATAAAAACACAATTCGATAGGGTCAAGTTTATGCAGTTTTGCGAATTTTTCAGCCTCTGGAGCCAGCGGAACACTATCTATTTCAAAGCCTACGTTGCCAGCTTTAGAAAGCTCATATAGGCTCCATGCTAGGCCATCACTTGAGTCAATAGAAGCTGAAGCTGCGCCTATTTCGGCTAATGCAAGCCCTTCTTTCAGCCTAGCTTTAGGCATCAAAACAGAATCGACAAGCCTTTCTCTAATAGGCTCTTCTGCTTCTAATCCTTCAAGCAGCATTTTCAAGCCAGCCGCGGTTTCTCCAAACAGTCCAGTGACAGCAACAATGTCGCCCGGCTTGGCTCCAGCTCTGCTTACGATTCTATTCTTTTCTGCAATGCCATAAAGCATACATGCAATTATCAAGTCGCAAGCCTCATTTGTGTCTCCGCCGAGGATGTAGGCTCCATATTCGCGGGCTCCAGCATTTAAGCCCTCAGCAATCTGCTCAATCACATCTTTTCTCGCAAGCTTACCTGGAATACCAAGCGAAACCAATAATGCTTCAGGCTTTACTCCTTTCGCCGCAAAATCACTAACGTTCATCACAACAGCCTTCCTCGCAGCCTGCCAAAAACTCATTTTAGGCGGAACATCAGTCGCAGCCACAAGCATATCCGTCTTCAAAACAGCCACAAGATTATTTCCAATTTCCACAGCAGAAACATCATCGCCAAAGGGCATACTCATCCGTGGAGCCTCTTCAATCTTTGACAGAATCAACTTTATAATTTCCCTTTCAGTGAGCCCCTTAATCAAAGCCTCTCAACCCTAACAATATCGGCTTAACCTATTTAAGAAGGAGAATATTTATGCATTTTAGGCAGTAGCCCCGGTAGCTAAGCCCGGTTATAGCAGCGGCCTCGTAAGCCGCAGGTCGCGGGTTCAAATCCCGCCCGGGGCTCCA
>Ga0190363_1002435_pt1 | contig 10621 bp, 7 predicted proteins | sample 48721867_MG_FD_161272 | JGI IMG/M metagenome (GOLD analysis project Ga0190363, IMG submission 161272) | Hydrothermal vent microbial mat bacterial communities from Southern Trench, Guaymas Basin, Mexico - 4872-18-6-7_MG | ecosystem: Environmental > Aquatic > Marine > Hydrothermal vents > Microbial...
GAGGCTGTTGAGGGCGATGGCGGAGAAGAGGGGCATATCAGTGGATAGCATGATCAAGGAGATAACCGCCGAGGTGGAGAGGGGAATCTCTGAGGAGGGGGAACAGATCGCAGCGGAGGCCCTGGAGGCTTTCAGGAAGTTCCTCGAGGACCCCGAGGAGATCTCGCTTATCATTTCCCCAAAAAACCCCCTACCCCTTGCGAGGATCAAACGGGCCAGGGATCCGGCCCAACTCCTGAGGATCCTGAACTTCAGGATCGAAACGTAAGTATTCCATGAATGGGGCAGAGGTCCTGATAGCAGGGGGAGGACCGGCAGGACTCCTGGCGGGGATCACCCTGGCTGAAGGCGGAATGGAGACGGTCATCCTGGAGAGGCGCCGTGGAGACACCCTTCCCGTGGCCTGCGCTGAGGCCGTGAGTTCAAGGCTCCTTCGCCGTTTTGGATGGCCGAAGGATGCCCCCTGGGTGAAGGCCGAGGTGAAGGAGATCCAGATCATCATGCCCAACGGAAAGGGATTCTACATCCCGGATGAGGGGGTCTGTCTTGAGAGGAGGGAATGGGAAAGGTGGCTCCGTTCCCTGTTTGAGGAGAAAGGGGGAAAGTATCGGTGGGGGGAGATTCCTCGATGCTACCCCAGAGGGAGAGGGCTGGAGGGTGAGGACGGAGGAGGGGGAGTGGCGCTGCCGGTACCTCCTCGGGTGCGATGGGGCCCGCTCAAGGGTCGCCCAGATACTGCACCGAGGGAAACGCAGATGGCTTCTCGCTATCCAGTACAAATTCCCCTTCAATCCCTTTCAGGACAAGGCCCTCAGGTTCTACCTTCGGGAGGAGCTTCCGGGGGGTTATCTTTACGCCTTCCCAAGGGGAGATGAGGTGAGCGTGGGGGTGGTGGCCTCCAAGGGGGGAAGGGAGCTCCGCTCATCCCTTCGTCGATTTCTCGAGGAGCTCGGGATGACGCCCTCCCAGAGGAAGGAGTTCGTAGCAGGACTTATACCTCACTCCATCCTCCTTCCCCCTGGTGGAAGGCGATACCTTCTCTGCGGAGACGCTGCAGGGCTCATCCATCCCATGACTGCTGCCGGGATCCACCTCGCCTGCTACAGCGGCCAGATGGCCGCAAGGGCGATCCTCGAGGCGAGGGAAAAGAAGGACCCCGATGGTCTTCTTCCCCTGAGGATATATACCAAGTCCCTGCCCTTGAAGGCCATAAGGCCCCACTGGTACGGAAGCAACATCCATTTGAGCTATCTTCCGGACCGGATCCTGGGGCTCGTCGGAGAGTGTCTGGAAGGGAAACCCTTCTCCGCCTATCCCCTGAAGGAGTTCCTCCACCGCAGGGCCCTATGGCCTTGGGTCCCCAAGTTCCTCCTCATGAAGAGGCGGTATTACAGGAGCAAGGAGTGGACGTGGTAGTCATTTCTTCCTCTTCTCTACCTTCTGGTAGAGGTAAAGGGAACCGAAGATGAGGAGACCGAGGACCCTCCACCTCATATCGGGCCAGAGGAGCCCCAGGGTGGCAACTCCCACAAGGATCCTCTCCCAGGGGAAGAGTCTCCTCAGGAAGAACCCCTCGGTGGTCACCGTGAAGGCCAGAAGGCCCAGGGTGGCGCTTGCAGCAGTGATGAGCACCTCGCTCACAGGCCCCTCGAAGAGCAGGGGGGTGTAAGCGAAGAGGAAGGGGATGATGTAGAGCCCCTTCGCCAACTTCCAGGCGGCAAGGCCCGTCTCCATGGGCCTGGAACCCGCTATCCCTGCGGCAGAGTAAGCGGCAAGGCATACAGGAGGAGTCACGTTGGCGTCCTGGCTGTACCAGAAGATGATCATGTGGGCGGCAAGGAGCGAGACCCCGAGTTGCTTGAGGGCTGGGGCGGCGAGTATGGCCAGAAAGATATAGGAAGCCGTAACCGGAAGCCCCATCCCGAGCACCAAGGAAGCGAGCATCACCAGGATTATGGCCCAGAAGAGACTCCCCCCAGAGAGGTCTACCACCATCCCCGAGAACTTCACCCCCACCGCCGTGATCCCCACAATCCCGATGACGATCCCCGCGCAGATCAGGATGGCGGCGGTGGAGATGCTGTTCCTTGCCCCGAGGTAAAGGGCATCGAGGATGTCCCTGAGACCCATCCGGGTCTCCTTGCGGAACCAGCTCACCACCACGATGGAGAGTATCCCCATACAGGCGGCATAGGTGGGGGTGAACCCCTTAACGAGCAGGACCACCAGCAGCACCACCGGGATGAGGAAGTTGGCCCCTTCCCTTAGCACCTTCCCCAACTGGGGGACCTCCTCTTTGGAGAGGGGTCTCATCCCGAGCTTAAGGGCCTCGATGTGGACGAAGAAGCCCACAGAGAGGAAGTACATGATGGCGGGGATGACGGAGACGGCGATGATCTTAAGATAAGGTATTCCGGTCCACTGGGCCATGATGAAGGCCCCGGCCCCCATTATGGGGGGCATGAGCTGTCCTCCCGTGGAGGAGGCCGCCTCCACCCCGCCGGCAAAGGCCGGCGAATAACCCATCCTCTTCATCAGGGGGATGGTGAAGGAGCCGGTGGCCACGGTGTTCGCCACTGCACTTCCCGACACAGACCCCATGAAACCGCTGGAGACCACCGCGATCTTGGCAGGCCCCCCGACCCTCCGGCCAGTGAGTGCCTGGGCCAGCCTTATGATGAAGTCCCCTGCCCCTGACTTCAGGAGAAAGGCCCCGAAGAGGATGAAGAGATAGACGTAGGTGGCAGAGACTGTACAGACTATCCCGAACATCCCCTCGTCGGTGAGGTACATCCTGTAAAGGAGCCTCCCCAGGGCCACCCCCCGGTAGTGGAAAAGCCCCGGGATATACTTCCCGAGAAAGAGGGCATAGGCGAGGAAGAAGATGGAAAGGATGGGTATGATCCAGCCCGCTGCCCTCTGGGTGCCGATGAGCAAGATCACGATGGCGGCGGCCGCAAATATGTGGTCCCGAAGGATGGGCACTGAACCCCTCTCCAAGTGAAGCTCCTCCTCGAAGAGGAGGATGTAGATGGCCACCGCTGTGGCAACAAGGGCAAAGAAGAGGTCGAGCCAAAAACCCCTCTTCGGGTCCTTCCTCGAAAGGGGGTAAAAGAGGAAGGTGAGCACCAGGATGAAGCCGAGGTGGACGGCGTTCCGGTATATTGCGGGCATCACCCCTATGGTGTTCACCCAGATGTGAAAGAGGGAGGCGGCGACCCCCAGGAGGTAACCGACCACTTTCCATCCTCCGTGAAGTTCCCGGAAGGCGGTGGTCACCTCCCCGGTGTCCTCCAAATCCCTGACCTTTCCTCCTTCCTCCGCAGCCAAAAAGGACCCTCCGGTTAATAAAAAATCCGGGGGTCATGACCGGAAAATCGGGCCATGACCCCCGGGTCGATCCTTAACTCGCCTCAGGCGGGATAAGGTTCTTGGGTATCTTCAAGCCTTTCTCTTTGTAGAACCTGTAAGCACCGGGATGAAGGGGCGCAGGGAGACCGCTTAAGGCGTTCTTCAGCGTGATGAAGGCCCCCATCTTGTGGACGTTCTTCAAGTAATCGGGGTTCTCGAAGAGGGTCTTGGTGAGAAGGTAGACCACATTGGGGTCGACATCTGCCCTCACCGCCAAGAAGTTGGGCTGAGCTATGGAGTGGACAGGTTTCGTCTGGCCGGGATAGGTATTGGCTGGGATGATGTAACGGAAACCAGGATAGGCGGTGTTCTTGTTGATCTTCTCCAGCTGCTCATCGGTGAACTCCAGGATCACCACCTCCCCGCTTAAGGTGGCGAAGATATCGGTAACCGCAGCCACAGGGGGCCCTGCACAGAGGTTCGCCCCCTCTATCCTCCTGTCCTTCATCGCCTTGGCTGACTCGAAATAGCCGAGGTATTCAGGCTTGATGTCCTTAATGGACATCCCCAGACCCTTCATGATGGTGAGCCCTGAACGCTCGGTACCGCTTCCGGCCCTGCCAATGGAAAACCTGAGACCCTTAATATCGGTCACCGTCCCGGTCTTCACCTTGCTCTTGAAGATCACGAAATGCTCCACGTTGGGCCAGAGCATGGTGATGGCCCGAAGTTCCTTGTAAGGCTTGCCCTTGTATATTCCGATGCCGTTCCAGGCCATCTTCCCGAAAAGCCCCTGCAGGATGGCCAGCTCCACCTCCTTCCCCCTGAGCATGTTGACGTTCTCGCCGGAGCCGGCTGAGGTGATCGCCTGGACCTGGATCCCGTGCTTTTTCACCAGCCTGATCGTCCAGAGGGAGGCCATTCCGACACCCATGGGATAGTAGGTTCCGCCCGTTGTGGCCGTGGCGATCACCAAGGAGATGGTCTTCTTTTTCCCCTTGGCGGATGCCCCGGTGGGGAAGGCGATAACGGTCAGCACAAACAGAAGAACGATGGCCAATGCCATAAAACCTTTCTTTTTCCTCCAAAACATCTCAACCCCCTCCTTTCTTGTTTTTTGGCTCCCCAGAGCCTCCCTCTTTATATGGGAATACCCGTTTTCTGTCAAGAAGGGGAAAGGGGGGTGGAATTAACCAGTTTTGTTGACACAAAGATGGCAAGAACATAAAATATTTTTTGAAAAACTTTCGGGAGGGGTGGCGATGGTCCCTCGAGAAATAGAGGAAAAGGTGAAGAAATTGAGGAAGGAGATCGAATACCACAATTACAGGTACTACGTCCTGAACGACCCGGTCATCTCCGACCCCGAATACGATGCCCTTATGAGGGAACTGGAGGAACTTGAGCGGCAGTACCCCGAACTCATCACCCCCAACTCCCCCACCCAGAGGGTTGGGGCTCCCCCGGTGGAGGAGTTCGGTACGGTAGTTCACACCATTCCCATGCTCAGCCTCGCCAATGCCTTTGATGAGCGGGAGGTGATAGAGTTCGACCAGCGGGTGAAACGGTTTCTCAGGACCGAGGAGGAGATAGAGTACGTGGCGGAGCCGAAGATGGACGGGGTGGCGGTGGAGGTAGTATATGAGCGGGGAGAGCTTGTGGTGGGCTCGACCAGGGGTGACGGTTATCAGGGGGAGGACATAACGCAGAATATCCGTACGATAAAGACCATTCCCCTCATCTTGGTGGACGAGGAAGAGGAGGTGCCGGAGAAGATCGCGGTGAGGGGAGAGGTATACATGGAGATAGAAGACTTCAAGAAGCTGAACCGGATGAGGGAGGAAAGGGGTGAACCCCTCTTCGCCAACCCCCGGAACGCCGCTGCCGGCTCCCTCCGCCAGCTCGACCCCTCGATCACCGCCCAGAGGCCCCTGAAAATCTACTTCTACGCCGTCGGGGAAGTGGTGGGGAGGGAGTTCGAAAGCCAGTGGGAAGTGCTTCAGACCCTTCCCAAATGGGGCCTGCGGGTGAACCCGATGGTGGAGCTCTGCCCCAACATCCTGAAGGCGATCGACTATTACCGTCGCATCCTGGAGGTGAAGGACGAGGTACCCTATGAGATGGACGGGGTGGTGCTTAAGGTCAACAGCTTCGAGCTTCAAAGGCGCTTAGGAGAGGTCTCCCGCAGCCCTCGCTGGGCGGTCGCCTTCAAGTTTCCCGCCCATGAGGCGACGAGCCAGATCCTCGACATCGTGGTGCAGGTCGGCCGTACCGGAGTCCTCACCCCTGTGGCGGTCCTCAGGCCGGTGCAGGTGGGAGGGGTGGAGGTGAAGCGGGCGACGCTGCACAACCAGGACGAGATAGACCGAAAGGACGTCCGCATCGGAGATCACGTGCTTGTGCGCCGGGCAGGGGACGTGATCCCCGAGGTGGTGAAGGTGATAAAGGAGCGTCGTACAGGGAAGGAACGGAAGTTCAGGATGCCGGAGAGGTGCCCGGTATGCGGCTCGGAGGTGGTGAGGCTTCCCGGGGAGGTGGCTTTCAGGTGCGTGGGCCTCTCCTGCCCTGCGCAACTCAAAGGGCGCATCCGCCATTTCGCCTCCCGCAGGGCGATGGACATAGAGGGCCTCGGGGTGAAGCTGATAGATCAATTGGTGGATAAGGGCCTGGTGAAGGACCTCTCGGACATCTACTACCTCACCAAGGAGGAACTGGCAGGGCTTGAGCGGATGGCGGATAAATCGGCCCAGAACATCATCGACGCCATCGAGAGGAGCAAGAAGACCACCCTCGCCCGCTTCCTCAACGCCCTGGGGATAAGGCTGGTGGGAGAGCATCTCTCGCAGGTCCTGGCAGAGAAGTTCGGCTCCTTGGAACGACTTTATACGGTCACCGAAGAGGAGCTTATGGCCGTGCCAGAGATAGGGCCTGAGGTGGCCCAGAGCGTGGTCCGCTTCTTCCGGGACGAGAGAAACCGAGAGACCATCAAGAGAATCGTTGAGGCAGGGGTGAGCTTCGAGGAAGCTGCGCCCGAGGAAGAGAGACCCTTAGAGGGGAAGGTCTTCGTCTTCACCGGTGCCCTGGAGAGCATGACGAGGGAGGAGGCCAAAAACCTGGTGGAACGCCTGGGGGGGAGGGCCGCCTCCAGCGTGAGCCGGAAGGTAGATTACGTGGTGGTCGGAAAGGATCCGGGATCAAAGTACGATAAGGCAAGGGAACTTGGCCTTACTATCATCGACGAAGAGGAGTTTAAGAAGTTGGTGGACCTTACAGAGTGAAGGAGCTCCTTTTAAAGAATAAAACCATCGCCGTAGTTGATGATGAACCTGACATCGTGGAACTTGTCTCCTTACATCTCCGGCGGGCGGGATTCGAGGTAGAAGGTTTTTACAGTGGAGGAGACTTCCTGAGCTTCCTCCAGAGAAAGGTCCCCGATCTGGTAGTACTCGACCTAATGTTGCCAGATATAGATGGCCTTGAGGTATGCAAATACCTGAGGTCTAATGAACGCTACCGCTCTATCGCCATCATCATGCTTACGGCTAAAGCTGAAGAGGAAGATCGTATTGTGGGTCTGGAGCTTGGAGCGGATGACTATGTTGTGAAGCCCTTTTCCCCTAAGGAACTGGTGGCCCGAGCGAAGGCCGTGTTGAGGAGAGGTATACCTCAAAATGGAGAGGGCGGGGTCTGGATAGGAGGTATCCTGTACGTAGATTTCAGCAGATACGAGGCCTCGCTCAAGGGCGAAAAAGTGGAGCTGACCCCTACGGAGTTTAGGATCCTGAAGATCCTCAGCGGAAGAAAGGGCTGGGTCTTCAGCAGGGGACAATTGCTCGATCTGCTCTGGGGTAATGAGAAGGCGGTGACCGAGCGCACCATTGATGTGCACATCAAGAAGTTGCGGGAGAAACTCGGGGAGGCCGGTTCCTTCATTAAAAGCGTCCGGGGAGTGGGGTACAAGCTGGAGGAGGAGTGAAGGGTTCCATATTTGGGCAAATCTTTGGGGGACACCTCATAATCATTCTACTTCTTACTCTTTCCTTTGGCCTTTCCATTTCTCATCTGATAGAAAGCTTCTCCTTTGATCTTCTCAAGAGACACCTGAAAAATCTTGCTTACGGATTAAAACCTCAAGTCCAAGGCCTTATTCTCCGCGGGGATTACGGGACCCTCAATTCCCTCGCCAGAAAAGTGGGGGAGACTACCGGAGTAAGGATCACCATAATAGATCCCCAAGGGGTCGTATTGGCCGACTCAGAAGAGGATCCCGCTTTTATGGAAAATCACGGTGACCGCCCTGAGGTGATAATGGCTATGGCCGGAAGAGTGGGCAGTTCACTCCGTTGGAGTGCAACCCTCAAAGAGGAGATGCTCTACGTAGCCATCCCCATGAAGCTGACGGAAGGGGTGGCCGTTCTTAGAACCAGCTTCTTCTTGAGGGACGTTAACCAGTTCCTTGGCGCCTTCAAGAAGAGGGTAACTGTAGTAGCTGTAGCTTTGGGCCTGTTTTCCCTCATTTACGCCTTTTTTTCTTCTAAAAGGCTATCCGATCCCATCAAAGAATTGGTGCAAGCTACCTCACGCGTGGCCCAAGGGGACTTTGACGTAAGGGTCCTGCCGAAGGGTAGGGGTGAATTGGGAGAACTGGCCGAACGCTTCAACGAGATGGCCGCAAAGTTAAAGGAGCTTTTTCAGGAAAATCTGCAGAGGAAGGAAGAACTGGAGAGGATCTTTTCTTCATTAGAGGACGGATTACTGGTACTGGACAGAGAGGGAAAGGTGATCTTTTTCAATAAGAAAGCACAAGAGATTCTGAAAGGAAAGGAACTTTCGGATAGATCCTTCTGGGAGATTGGCGATCCCGCCTTTCGAGAAACCATAAGCAGGGTGAGGAAGACCGAAGGGAATCTGGCAGAGGAGCTGGAGATAAGTGGAGGGGTCTTCCTCTTAAGCGCCACCTACTTACCAACGACTGGCCAGATACTGGTGCTACTTCACGACATTACTCATTTGAGGAGGATGCAGGAGCTAAAGCGTGATCTTGTGGCAAATGTCTCGCACGAGCTGCGGACTCCTCTGACCGCCATAAAGGGGTTCCTCGAGGCCTTCGAAGATGAAGACTCCAGGGAAGCAAGATCACATTATCTCGAGATAATAAAGAAGCACGTGGATAGGCTCACTAACATCGTCCAAGATCTCTTGGTGCTTTCGGAACTGGAGGACAAGAAGACGAAACTCGATTTAGAGGATGTAGACCTGAAGGCCCTCCTTCAAGAGGTCCTGAGACCCTTCGAGGAGAAAGCGAAGAAAAAGGGCCTTACCCTAAAGGTGGATTTCGATCCCGGCCTCCCCCCCATAAAAGCTGATCCCTTTAGGCTGCAGCAAGCCTTCTTCAACCTTATTGACAATGCTGTAAAGTATACTGAGCAAGGAGAAATCCGCATCTCCACCAAGGGGAAAGCGGATCATGTAGAGATAGAAGTGGCTGACACGGGGATAGGAATCCCGAAGGAACACCTCCCGAGGATATTTGAGCGCTTTTACGTGGTGGACAAATCTCGCTCCCGTCGCCTGGGTGGCACGGGCCTTGGGCTCTCGATAGTGAAGCACATCGTGTTGCTGCAAGGGGGAGAAATAGATGTAGAAAGCACCCCCGGAGTGGGAACCCGTTTCAGGGTTCGCCTTCCCCTCTAAGGAGGAAAAAGGCCCTTTTGCCTTCACAACCGTCCAGCCTCAAGGATCAAAGCAATTCCTTAACGAAAACTTAACAGAGGGTTTATCCTTCCTTAACACAGGGGGTCTATTTATCTCGGAAAAACCACAAGGAGGTGAAACATGAAAAAGTTGCTGGGACCTTTGGCGGTTTTGGTTCTGGCGGGGTTCGCCCTGGCCGGGGAAAGAATAGTTCTTCAGGGCTCCACCACCGTCTTTCCCATCGCCCAGAGGTGTGCGGAGGAGTTCAGGAGACTGCATCCGGAGGTGAACATCTCCGTCAGGGGTGGAGGAAGCGGTGTGGGGATCGCTGGGCTCATTGACGGCACCTGTGACATCGCTGATGCCTCCCGCCCCATGAAGGAGAAGGAGATCGAGAAGGCCAGACGGCAAGGCTTCACCCCGAAGGAGTTCGTCATCGCCAGGGATGCCATCGCTGTGATCGTCCACCGGACAAACCCCTTGGAGGGGATGACCCTTGAGGACCTGAAGAAGATCTATTCTGGCCAGATCACCAACTGGAAGGCCCTCGGAGGGCCTGACCGCAGGATCGTGGTGGTCTCCAGGGACTCTGCCTCAGGGACCTTTGGGACCTTCAACAAGCTCGTGCTGAGGGAAGCCCGCCTCACCCCTCGTGCCCTCTATCAGGCCTCCAACAAGGCGGTGCTCCTGACAGTGGCCAAGTCCAAAGGGGCCATCGGCTATATCGGCCTGGGTTACCTCACCGGGGAAGTGAAGGCCTTAAAAGTAGAAGGCGTTTACCCCTCTAAGGAAACAGTCCTTAAGGGGACCTACCCCTTGCAGAGGCCGCTTTTCATGTACACCAGGGGAGAACCCAGAGGGGTGGTGAGGGAGTTTATCCAGTTTGTGCTCTCCGAGAAGGGCCAGAAGATCGTAGAGGAGGTGGGTTTCATTCCCGCCAAGTAGGGGCAGACCGGAATGAGGAGAAAGGGGGAGCGGCTGATGGAATGGGCCCTGGGGTTGGTGGCCCTCTCTTGTGTTATCGCCCTGGCTTGTATCCTTTTGTTCCTCTTCAAAGAAGGGGAGGGAATCATCGGGATTGTAGGGCTTGGCGACTTCTTCTTTGGCAAAAGCTGGTCCCCGACCTCAGAGCCCCCCTCCTTCGGCATCCTCCCCCTGATCTGGGGATCCCTGATGGTGACCGCAGGGGCCCTTGCCTTCAGCATCCCCATGGGGCTGGCCTTAGCCATCTACATAGCGGAGGTGGCCCCTCCCAAGGTCAAGGATCTCTTGAAGCCCGCCGTTGAGGTCATGGCAGGGATCCCATCGGTGGTTTTCGGCTTCTTTGGGATGGTGATCTCGGGGCCGCTCCTTCAGATCCTCTTCGACATACCCACGGGCCTCTGCGCCCTTAATGCCTCGCTCCTCCTGGGACTCATGGCCCTGCCCACCATAGTGAGCATCTCGGAGGACGCCCTTTCTGCCATCCCTCGAACCTTCAAAGAGGCCTCCTTGGCCCTGGGCGCCACCCACTGGCAGACCATAAGACATGTGCTTCTTCCCGCTGCCTCCTCTGGCATCATCTGTTCCTTCATCC
>Ga0190363_1002436_pt1 | contig 10619 bp, 7 predicted proteins | sample 48721867_MG_FD_161272 | JGI IMG/M metagenome (GOLD analysis project Ga0190363, IMG submission 161272) | Hydrothermal vent microbial mat bacterial communities from Southern Trench, Guaymas Basin, Mexico - 4872-18-6-7_MG | ecosystem: Environmental > Aquatic > Marine > Hydrothermal vents > Microbial...
CGTTATACTTAGATCTAGCCAAGAAGGCGGGGAGGTGGTTTTATTACCAGCGCTGCGGGTGCGAAGTTCCGGGCTGGCACGGGGCATGCCACACCGAGGATACCATAATCCGGGAGAACGGCGAGCGCGTTGACGCTACAGGAGGCTGGCACGATGCGGGGGACTACGGGAAGTGGATAGGTGCCGGTACGACGGGGGTGTGGGCCTTGGCGACCCTCCAGGAAGAGCTTACAGACGAAGCTGACCGATCCCAGATCCCCGAGTTTCTGGACGAGGCGGCCTGGGAGGCGAGGTACTTCTGTAAGGTCTATTGGGATGGGATCTTCCACAATGCCTTCACCCCGCTCTTGGAAAACGTCTGCGTCTGGCTCGGGGCTCCGGAGAAGGAGCCTCCCAGGGTGCTCACAGAGGCCCAGTGTCTGGAATACAGCACGCCTACGATCGCATCCACGGTCCTTACTGGAGCGTCCTTGGCAAAGACTGGAAGGTTGCTTCTGCCTTACGATAGAGAGCTGGCGGAAAGGTGCATCTCCATTGCCAGGGAAGTTCAAGCCATCGCCGCGAAGGTGGACCCCTCGAAGCCTGGGTATGAGAGGGAGGCCAGATTTTATCTTTCCCTCCAGGCCGGGCTCCTGCTTGCTGATCTTGAACTTTACCGAGTGAGCAATGAGGAGGGATATCTGGAGGATGCCCGAAGGAGGGTGAAAGAAATCCTGTCGCTTCAAGATGGAGAGGGCTTCTTCTACGAAGATAAAGCGAGATCATCCGAACAGATGAGGTGCGACTTCCACTTAGTGGGCCTGTACGAGTTCCTGAGGCAGAATCCGGACAGCCCTTTGAATTCCGAGATAAAGGACGCCTTCGGGCGCTGGGCGAGCTATGTGGAGCCCTTCGGGAGGCTTTCCAGCTTCGGCCAGATCGGATGCAGAGCAGAGGACGGGGGCATGAGAAATATAATATCCTCCGGCAACAGGTTCTTGGGAGCCTATGCCTGGGGACTTGCGACCACTGCCATGCTCTTGGAGGAGCCCGAGTACCTCAGGATGGCGGAGCACCAGATCCAGTGGATCCTCGGTTTCAACCCGGCCGACGTCTCCATGATGGCGGGTGTCGGGAGGGGTCCTGGGTGCTACCACCACCGCTACTGCTTTATAGAGGGACACGAGGACGGGGTCGTGCCAGGAGGCATATTGAACGGGATAGTAGGTGGAACAGGAGGGATGATCCACGTAGGTGATTTCCGCACCGGGAACTTCGTGGTGTCGGACGGACTCCCCGTGGATTACCCGATAATAGACACCGACGTCTGGGGTTGGACGTATGCATATGAAACCAACGAATACTGGACGAGAAACAACGCCTGGTTCATCATGGGGGCCTTGCAGGTTGAGAGGGCGAGAAAGGGAGGAAGACATGCGGAGGACTAGAATTGCCATACAACGAGCTTAAGAGATCGTACCTTTAGGAAGTTGTAGAATATTAGGGTGGCACCGACCCAGGACGAGAAAAATCTTCCCGAAAAAGGCGCGCAGGGAAGATAAGGAGGAGAAAAAATGCGAAAAGGATTGTGGCTATTTCTACCAATGGTGATTCCTTTAATAAGCGGTTGCGAGCTTTTCAGAAAGGAAGAAGAAGGCATTGAGCCGGGAACCGTGAAGTGGGAGTATACATTTCCCGATGGTGCACCCGATATTGCAGATGTTCCTGCCCTCTCTAATGGAACCATATACGCTACTACTGTTGGAGATGGATGCTGGCTTTATGCCATCAATTCCTCAGATGGAACCCAGAAATGGGCTTTTCATATGGATTCTGCATCTTGGATAGGTTATCCTGCTGTGGGTGAAGACGGTACAGTGTATGTTGTTGCAGACAAACTATACGCCATCAGTCCCGATGGAACAAAGAAATGGGCATTGAATCCGCCAAATCGACCCGGGCAGGCGTATCGTTTTGCAGGAGCGATAACGATCGGTGAAGATGGAACTGTATATGCAACATTATACGATGCCTTAAATCCTGTTCCTCCTGAGATTATCGCAGTTAAGCCAGATGGGACATTGAAGTGGAGTATAACATATGGAGACCTGGTTACCCGTTATGGCTTTTTGGAAATAGGACCAGATGGTACCCTTTACCTCTTTGCAGAATGGGGGCATGCGATCTATGCATTTTCTACATCTACGGGAGATATCAGTTGGGTATATGAAATGGGGAACGGTGCTACAGGACTTGCAGCAATCGACCAGAATGGCGTTATATATGTTCCCCATTCATCTGAACTTTCCGCCTTACAGAGCAACGGAGCACTTCTATGGGAAACGGACTTAGGGGCTGCACCAAGTTCGCCGGTGATAGGTCCGGATGGGACTTTATATACGAAATTGATGAATGATAGCCTTTGTGCTGTAAACCCATCCGATGGCACAGTAATATGGAAGAAAAAGGGATACGAGTTCGGGACACAGGAAATTCGGGCTATTGTGGTCGATACAAACGGGAGTTTATATATCCATGGAGCAGAATCTTACGGTGCACAAGGCTATACGCATCTCCTCTACGCCTTCAATAGAGATGGTGAAATCTCATGGAAAATACATGATATATTCTGTGAATGGCCCCCTATTATCGACTCAGACAATACCATTTATGTGCAAACTCCTTCTGGAATAACTGCCATACAGGGGGAGGCAAACCTCTCAAACTCTCCCTGGCCCCGTCCCTACCACGATAATCGTAATACCTGTAGATATGAAGGATCTTAAACAGATCGCCTCCGGCGACTTCGGAGTAGGCAGGTGTAAAGCCACACAGCAGATAGCCAAGGCGGCATGGCGGCCATCATTTAGGCGAAATCCTCAAAAAGGATATGCTGTCGGTATCAATTTTCTCATCACCCGTTCCGACGCCCACGAACTCGAGAGGGTGGTGAAGCCCGGGCGACGCTTGGGTGCAGCCTTCGTCAACATCCTGCGCCCGAAGCCGCCCACCACCGGTGGTGGGCTCGGTGAGCTTTTCCTACCTTGTGGCTTGGATGGTCCTCCCCGAGGGAGGGTAAAGGGCATCCGATGGCGGACATCCTGAAGTTACAAAGGTGGAGGGAAGATGAACAGGTCGGCGGATAAGTTCACTTTTCCCAAGTTCGCAGATCCGGAACAAGCAGCCCGGCTTTTTTTGGACCTGGCGGGAGATTATGGGGCGGAAGAGGTCGCTGTGGTGCGGAATCCGAGCTACGTGCATCCTGCATTCGACTTCTATATATTGGCTCCGAGGAGGAAGACCGTCCGCGAGGGGCTGCTCGGGGTCGTCAAGGATATGGACGGGACCACGACCACGACGGAGCCTTTGTGCATCCACTCCTTAGAATACATGGTCAGGCGCATAACCGGACGGATGGAGAAGGAGGACTGGTCGGGGCTCGACCCCGAAAGCGACTATCCCCACATCATAGGAAACAGCACCACCAAGCACGTGGAATATCTGATCCGCCGATACGGGCGCTGGATAGACCCGGAGGCATTTAAGCGGGCATATCTCTCCTCCGCGATCTGGACTCTTTCGGTAGGTCAGGACGAAGGCCGGAAGCGGGAGGTCAGGAACAACCTGAGAGTTCTCGGCCTCGGAGGCCTCTTAGAGGACGGAAGGTTCAAGGAGCTCATCGAGCGGCGCACGTTCGACGAAGTCCGTGTATCCGAGGCGGTGGAGTATTTCGTGGGAAATTACGATGTGCGCCTGGAGGATTTCACGGACAAGGTGCGTGCTGCGATAGATATTTACTACACCCGATATCACGAAATCCTCGCAGCGATAGCCAAAGGGCAGGGTGAGCGGCTCTCAAGGGAGCTTCTTTCTGGCGGGAGGCGCCTGGTGGAGCCCATGCCCGGGGTGGGGATGTTCCTGGCTCTAATAAAGGGATGGTTGGGGGAGGACTTAGAGCTTTTCTTCGAGGAGATGAGGGAACACCTGATCTTTCAAGCAGGATACGATGCGAAACGGTTGGAACCCTACAGGGAACGTCTGGTGCACTTGGGAAGGTATTTCCAGAAGAACCCCGCGAAGGTGGCGGTCGTGACCTCCTCGATAGAATACGAGGCGAACATAGTCCTCAACGAGGTCTTCGACGTCATCCGGAAGCAGATATCGGACTGGCCCCTCCCTGAGGAGAAGAAAGAAGGACTGCTTTCGTGCTTCCAAGACCCCAGATCGCTCTACGATGGGATCGTCACGGCCACGGATTCCAGCGAGATCCGCCTCAAACCCCACCGGGACCTCTACAGCATCGCCCTCCACAGGCTCGGGATCCCCCCCGGGCAGTTCGAGAACGTGGTCGGGTTCGAGGACAGCGAATCCGGGACCATCGCCATAAGGGCAGCGGGGATCGGGCTTTGTGTGGCGGTTCCGTTTACGGGTACCAAAGGACACGACCTGAGCGCTGCAAGCTACGTGCTCCACGGCGGCCTGCCCGAGGCGGTGCTCGTGCACGGCTGCTTCCTGCCCGAGGAATGCCTCGCCTGAGAGGTGGAGAGGCTCGTACTTCAATTCTGGACGGCCCTTGTGGACTTCCTCTTTCCTTCCAAGTGTCCCCTCTGCGGTGGGAAGCCCGAGGGAGGGGATGCCGGGATATGCGGAGGATGTTGGGAGGAGATCAAGGGGAGCTTCAGGGGGGAGGTATACGAGATGGCCTGGGGTAGGAAGCTCTTCGTCCTGGCGGACTTCGATGGGAAGGTCCAGGAGGCGATACATCTTTTGAAGTACCGCCACAGGAGGAGCTTGGGGAGGGCCCTCGGAAGGTGGATGGGAGAAAAGCTCAAGGAGGTCCCGGGCTTCTCGGAAGTACATTTGGTGGTCCCCGTCCCCCTGCATCCGAGGAGGAGGGTGGAGAGGGGGTACAACCAGAGCTGGGAGATAGCCCGGGGCGTGGGGGAGGTCGTCGGGGTCCCGGTGGAGGAGGTCCTGAGCCGCTCGAGGAACACCCCCTCGCAGACAGGTCTGGACGTCCGGCAGAGGGAGGAGAACGTCAGGGATGCCTTCCGTGCGAGGAGACCTTTGGGGAAGGAAAAGGTCCTGCTCGTGGACGACGTGCTGACCACGGGGGCCACGGCCTCCGAATGTGCGAAGGTGCTCAAAGAGGCCGGAGCTGATGGGGTATTTGTGGCTGTTGTGGCGAGGCCGGGCCTGTAAGGGGGTTGCGAAAGAGGGGATTTTGAATATATTTTTTAGGAAGGGCGTGCGTTCTTACTCAGGGGGCTTCGAACGTGCAACTTTCCCAGAAGCTCAGCCTAAGGCAGATCTTAGCTCCTCAACAACTCCTCTCCCTTAAGGTGCTCCAACTTCCCACCTTGGAACTGGAGCAGGTGGTGAAGCAGGAGCTGGAATCTAACCCCCTCTTAGAGTCCGAGGAACTTGAGGATATGTCCCAGCCCGAGGAGTCACAGGAGGACATGGAAGATGTGGACTGGGACGCCATCCTTGAGGACGGCTTTAAGCTTATGGGGACACAGGAGGAACGGGAGGAGGTGGAGGAGGACAGGAGGCCCCAGTATTCCGCACGGATGACCTTGGGGGATCACCTTCGCTCTCAACTTCACCTTATGCTCTCCGATCCGAGGGACATCGAGATAGGCGAGGCCATAATAGGAAACATAGACGAGGATGGGTACCTTTGTTGTCCCGTGGAGGAGATAGCCGAGTCCGTAAACGTCCCTAAGGAGGATGTGGAGAAGGTCCTCAGGGTGGTCCAGACGATGGACCCTCCGGGTGTCGGGGCGAGGGATGTGAGGGAGAGCCTTATGATCCAACTTAAGGAGATGGGGCTCGAGGACTCCTTGGCTATGCGCATCGTTAGGGACCACTTGAACGATTTTATAGAGAGGAAGTATTGGAAACTCTTAAGGGACTTAGGCACGACCGAGGAGGAACTTAAAGAGGCCGAGGATATCATATCGAAGCTCAACCCCAAGCCCGCCTCGGCGAACTTCGGGGACGGGGCCGTGCCCATAGTCCCCGACCTTATAGTGGAGCGCAAGGACGGGGAGTACGAGGTCATAGTCAACGATTCTTACGTCCCATCCCTCCGCATCAGCCCTCTGTATCGTTCCCTCCTGAGGAAGAGGGACTTGGATGAAGATGTCAGACAGTACATCTTGGAGCGGTTGAGGTCTGCGAGGTGGCTCCTGAAGGCTATACATCAGAGAAGGACCACTATGAGGAAGGTTATGGAGGCTATCGTCGAAGCCCAAAGGCCGTTCTTCGACCGGGGCATCTCATACCTCAAACCTCTCACCCTCCAACAGATCGCTGACATGGTGGGAGTGCATCCTTCGACCGTGAGCAGGGTGGTGAGCGGGAAGTACGTCCAGACCCCCCATGGCCTTTTTCCGATGAAGTTCTTCTTCAGCAGTGCCCTCGGGTCCTCGGACGGGGAGGTAGCTGCCAAGAGCGTTATGGACAGGATAAAGGAGTTGATAGAGAACGAGGACCCGAACGATCCTTTGAGCGACGAACAGATCTCACATAAGCTTGCGGAGGAAGGGGTGAAGGTGGCCAGGAGGACCGTGGCCAAGTACCGGGAGAAGATGGGAATTCCAGCTGCCAAGTTCCGAAGGAGGTTGTAATTAAGCCTTGGAGGTGGGATGAAGTGGTTCGAGAGGATGAAGAAGGGGATAAGGACCCTGACCAAGCGGGAACTTCCCGAGGACCTCTGGGTCAAGTGTGAGGGATGCGGGGAGATATTGTACAGGAAGGAGCTTGAAACCTCCCTCTGGGTGTGTCCGAGGTGTGGACATCACTTCAGGATAGGTCATAAGGAATATATAGATATCCTCTTGGATTCGGGAAGCTTCGAGGAGATGTACGCTGAGCTTACCTCAGCGGATCCACTTAAGTTTAAGGACAGCAGAAGGTATACCGATAGGGTGAAGGAGGCTCGGAGGAGGACGGGGACGAACTCCGCCCTCCGCACAGGCGTGGGAAGTATAGAAGGACATCCCGTGGCCTTCGGGGTTATGGACTTCGAGTTCATAGGTGGGAGCATGGGTTCGGCGGTGGGGGAGAAGTTCACAAGGCTCGTGGACAGGGCCGTATCCGAAGGACGGCCGCTTGTGGTGGTGGCCTCCTCGGGTGGAGCGAGGATGCAGGAGGGGGCGCTCTCCCTCATGCAGATGGCGAAGACGAGCGCCAAGCTTACCGAACTTTCCGAGGCCCGCCTTCCTTACATCTGCGTGCTGACGCACCCCACCACCGGCGGAGTGACGGCGAGCTTCGCTATGTTGGGGGACGTGCTAATAGCCGAGCCCGGGGCCCTGATAGGCTTCGCAGGCCCCAGGGTGATAAAACAGGCGTTGGGGCTGGACGAACTTCCCGAGGGCTTTCAGAGGGCGGAGTCCCTTTTGGAGCACGGGTTTTTGGATATGGTGGTGGACAGGAGGGAGCTGAAGAAGGTTTTAGCTAAGCTATTGGAACATCTTACATAGGAGGTGCCGAAAGTGGCGGAGGTCGTGCTGAAGGATGTGACCAAGGTGTTCGATCGGAAGGTGGTGGCCGTGGACCATCTGAACCTGAAGGTCGAGCACGGGGAGTTCGTGGTTCTCGTGGGACCTTCGGGATGTGGGAAGTCCACGACTTTAAGGATGATAGCTGGGTTGGAGGAGGTGACGGAAGGGGAGATATACATAGACGGCAGGCTCGTGAACGACCTTCCTCCCAAGGACAGGGACGTGGCCATGGTGTTCCAAAATTACGCCTTATACCCCCACATGACGGTCTACCAGAACATGGCCTTCGGGCTCAAGATGAGGAAATATCCGAAGTCCGAGATAGAGCAGAGGGTGAAGGAAGCCGCCGAGATCCTCGGCATCACTCACCTTCTGGACCGCAAGCCCAAGGCCCTCTCGGGAGGGGAGAGGCAGAGGGTGGCCGTCGGAAGGGCGATAGTGAGGAGGCCCAAGGTGTTCCTGTTCGATGAGCCCCTCTCGAACTTAGATGCCAAGCTCAGGGTCCAGATGAGGACGGAGATAAGCAAGCTGCACGCCCAGCTCGGCGCTACTATGATCTACGTCACCCACGACCAGATGGAGGCTATGACCATGGGGGACAGGATAGTGGTGCTCAAGGACGGGGTGGTGCAGCAGGTGGACACCCCTTTGAACTTGTACAATCGCCCTGCCAACAGGTTCGTGGCGGGATTTATAGGAAGTCCATCTATGAACTTCTTGGAAGGGACGCTCGTAAGGGAAGAGGGGCTCTACTTCGATGGGGGGGACTTCAGGGTGCCCGTGTCCTCGGAGCATTCCGAAAGGCTCCTGCCTCATGTGGGGAAGAAGGTCACCCTGGGGGTGCGTCCGGAGGACATCCACGATCCCAGACTTCGGGGTTCACTCAAGGAGACCGCTGAAGTGAACGCTGAGGTTGAGGTCGTGGAACCCATGGGCAAGGAAGCTTTCCTCTACGTCCGGGTCGGGGAGCACTCCCTCGTCGTCAGGACGGAGACCGGACACATCCCACGCGTGGGAGAACGGGTCACCCTCCTCGTGGACCTCTCCAAACTGCACTTCTTCGATGGGGATACAGAGAAGTCTCTACTTTGGCCTTAGATGCATGCCGAACGCATGAGGTCGGAAGGGGTTAAGACGCTCAAAGGTCGCAAGCTTTACATCCCCCGTATGCCTTACGGCGGAGCCAAGCTCATGGCTGCCGTATTTCGCTCCATAGGCATAGACGCAGAGCCCGTCCCCCCGTCGGACGAGCGCACCAGGGAGCTCGGAAGGAAGTACACGGGGGGGGACGAATGCTATCCCGAGCAGGTCACGCTCGGGGATTTTTTGAAGATCGCCGAGAGGCCGGACTTCGACCCTTCCAAGACGGCCTTCTTTATGGCGACGTCCACGGGCCCTTGCAGGTTCGGACAGTACGTCCATTACCAAAGGAAGGTATTCCGTGAGCTTGGGTACGGGGATGTTATGTTCTTCTCCCCCAGTAGCTCGGACGCATACGAGGGTCTGGCAGAGGGAAAGCGGGAGCTGATGAGGACGGGCTGGTGGGCCGTGGTCTCCTCCGACATCCTTATGAAGATGCTCCTTAAGACCCGCCCTTACGAACTAAACAAGGGGGACACCGACAGAGTTTACGAGGAGTCGTTGGAGGATGTGAGCAGGGTCTTAGAGAAGCAGGATATGCCCCCGAGGCGCAAGCTGGGGGAACTTGTAGATGCGCTTACGAAGGCGAGGGATAAATTCAGGGCCATCCCGGCGGATTACGACCCCGAGGTGCCCTTGATAGGGGTGGTGGGTGAGATATTCTGTCGTCTCAACACATTCAGCAACGAGGACCTCGTCCGAAAGATAGAGGAAGGGGGAGGGGAGTGTTGGCTTTCGGATGTGTCGGAGTGGATATGGTACACTAACTCCGAACAGCGGAGGAAGCTCATAGCTTCGGGCAAGAGGCTTTCCTTGGAGATGTTCGGGTTTAAGGTCAAAGTGTTCGTACAGAAGAGGGACGAGGAGAAGCTTCTGGAGCCGTTCAAGGAGGAGTTCAGGGGTTACGAGGAGCCGGATGTTGAGGAGGTCTTGGAATATGCCCGCCCCTATCTACCTTACTACGGAGCCTTGGGCGAGATGGTGCTTTCGGTCGGCAAGGCCGTATATCTCTATCACAAGGGAGCGGACGGGATAGTGGACATAAGCCCGTTCAGCTGTATGAACGGTATAGTATGCGAAGCGGTGTATCCCGATGTGAGCAGGGACCACGACGGCATCCCCATCCGCACCTTCTATTTCGACGGCACGCAGACGGAGATAGAGAGGGACGTTGGCATCTTCTTAGAACTTGCCAGAGCTTACAAGAGGCGCAAACGGGTACGGAGGGTTTATCCTCCTTACTTTAGAACCTGAAGAAAGGAGATGGTATGGGGGACCTAGAGAGGAGGCTGGAGGGCATAAGGGAGTCCTGGGAGGGGGAGAGGAGGTATTTGGAGAGGTTCGTCCAGGAGGTCAGGTTCGTCCAAAGGCTCATGCACGCCAGAGAGAAAAAGGAAGAGTGGGGACCTTTATTGGAGAGGGCACTTTCCCTTGTGGAGGAAGGAATAGGCAGGAGGCCCTTGAAGGTCCTCGTAGAGGAGGCCGAAGGAATTTTGGAGCCCATAGGAAGGGTGGCCAAGGAATACACGATCTACTGCGTGGGGCACGCTCACATAGATATGAACTGGATGTGGCCTTGGCCCGAGACCGTGGCGGTGGTGGGCGATACTTTCTCCACCGTGGACAGGCTCATGGACGAGTTTCCGGATTTCAAGTTCTCCCAGAGCCAGGCCTCCACGTATCTCATCCTTAAGGAATACCTTCCGGAGCTCTTGGAGAAGGTGAAGGGGAGGGTGGAGGAGGGAAGGTGGGAGGTCACGGCGAGCACCTGGGTTGAGGCGGACAAGAACCTGGCATCAGGTGAGATCATGTGCAGGCACCTGCTCTACACCAAAAGGTTCCTGAGCGAGCTACTTGGTATACCTATAGATTCCGTCAAGATAGACTGGGAGCCCGACATCTTCGGGCACGCACACACGGTCCCCACGGTACTTGCGAGGGCCGGGGTAAGGAGGTACTACTTCTGCCGAGGGGGCAAGGGCCTCA
>Ga0190363_1002437_pt1 | contig 10607 bp, 10 predicted proteins | sample 48721867_MG_FD_161272 | JGI IMG/M metagenome (GOLD analysis project Ga0190363, IMG submission 161272) | Hydrothermal vent microbial mat bacterial communities from Southern Trench, Guaymas Basin, Mexico - 4872-18-6-7_MG | ecosystem: Environmental > Aquatic > Marine > Hydrothermal vents >...
TAACCACCCCTCCATGAAACCTAAAGAGTTTAGAGATAAGGGCATACAAAAAGTTAGAGAAATTAATTTAGAAGTTGATTTAGATTGGCAAAATTGGGATAACTTTTTTAGAGAAGTAATAGACCCTCTGCGAGAGGAAGGATACTTTAGATTTAAAAATTATTGAATCGCTGAACCAAAGAGGGATTAAATGGAGATTTATTGAAGATGGATAAATTGTGGGATTTAAACACTCTATTCTATTGATTATTATTGGCGTAAGGGTGAGCATTATAAAAAAGGTTTAATCCGGATTTCTTTTTGTGGAGAAATTTAATCCAGAGATAGATAAAGTAACTTTCAGTAAAATTGTCTCCAGAATTCAAAAAAGGGAAAGAAAAAGAATAGCGGAAATTGTTGCCGACATAATCGGATTTTACAAAGATCAAGAAGGAGGTAGTGAGGATGATTGGGGACTTGGATAGGCAGTTAGAATAGGGGATTTATCTTTAAAAATATAGCCCCTATTCCGAACTTTCTCTATTTAGCCCCGCCAGGATTCGAACCTGAGTCACAAGGTCCAAAGCCTTGTAGGATTGTCCACTACCCTACGGGGCTATACAATGGGGTTTGCGCCCATCGGGATTTGAACCCGAGTCATTGGCTTGGAAGGCCAAGGTCCTAACCAGACTAGACTATGGACGCGTATGATCTCCTATTTTTGTTTTTAATCCCTACTTATAAAAAATATAATAAATTTCAATAATATAAATTCAAAGAAAATGGAAGCATCGATAATTATAAACTTCAAGACCTATGAGGAGTCTACTGGAGATAATGCGTTAAAATTGGCTAAGATTTGCGATGAGGTTGCAAAAGAGACTGGTGCTAAAATTATTGTAGTGCCACAGTTTGCAGATATTTACAGAATTTCTAATGAGGTTAAAATTCAGGTATATTCACAGGGTATTGACAATATAAAATTTGGAAGCTACACCGGTCATGTTCTTGCGGAATCTGTAAAGGCTGCGGGGGCTTCGGGGAGCCTGCTGAATCATTCCGAAAGAAGGATAAAACTTGCCGATATAGAAGCATGTATCGAAAAATTGAGATCCTTGGGGATGGTTTCGATAGTTTGTACCAATAACATAAATACCACAAAAGCTGCCGCTGCAATAGGTCCAGATTTCGTGGCGGTTGAACCACCAGAATTAATTGGTAGTGGCATCCCCGTTTCTCAAGCCAAGCCAGAGATAGTCTCTGGAAGTGTTGACGCAGCAAAGGAGGTGAATCCAAAGGTCGGGGTCCTTTGTGGAGCTGGAATAACTAAGGGTGAAGATATAAAGAAAGCTATCGAATTGGGAACAGAGGGCGTTCTCCTTGCTTCCGGAGTTGTAAAGGCAAAGGATCCTAAGGCTGTATTGATGGATCTGGTTGGTGGGTTGGGATAGGGAAAGAAACTAACAAATTAAAAAATCAGGGCATCAAAACACTCATACCAACCCCTTTTTTGAATTCTATGGGATGAATATTCTCAGAATGTGCTGTAGCCCTCATCTTTCGTATCATCAAATTCCTACTGGATTCTATGCCGACCATTACATATTGGAGCGTGATAACGCCATCCACCAAGAATTCAGAAACCGTATCCCTGCTTAGACCACCAACACCCTCTACCAATTCCGATATAATTATAGAAGTACAATCTAAACCCTTAATTTCCGATACGATCTTATTTACCAATAGCCTGGTAGCTACCTCCATATGAAGTGGTGAGGGAAGTAATCTATCTAACCTGTCTCTGAGTACATAGGATACATCAACATCCTCCAATGCTACAGGATGTGAGATTATGGCAGAAAGTGAATCAATTACCAATCTCTGATATTTCCCTTTTTTTACCTCACTTATTATATCCTTTATATCGAATTTTTCTATATCTATGTGTAGTAATTTAAGGCTGCCATTCTTTATCAATTTTTGGAGATCTAAACCAAAAACACTTGCCTGGAGAGATATATCATCGATATCCTCAGTAAATGTTATATATAGTCCCTTTTCACCATTCTTTGCACCCTCATAGATATACTGCACTCCGAATATGGTCTTTCCCGTTCCAGGGGCACCGGAGAGAAGGATGCAGTGACCCTTTGGAAAACCACCCTCTATGAGTTTATCCAAACCATCTACCCCCGTTTTTACCCTTTCTATTTTTACCCTCATTTTTTACCTACGATACTATAGATACCATTAAAAAATATAAAGATACTATTAAATAAATAAAAAAATAAAATAAATAAAACATAAGTAAAACCGCACTTATCTACCTGATCAACCCCGACCAGTTCTATAATCCTCAATGATCTCCTTCAACGATATACTCTTTATCTCTTTCATATACTCATCCTTTATCTTTGCAATATCCTTAGCGTAGACATAACCACATCCTTCAAATTCACTCAAATATCCAGTATTCGCGGTTATAATCCCATTATCAATCAGGAATTTTCTATTCATCGGATCGTCTGTAAATGCTATCTCTATCTCAGCTAACCTGTTCAAATCACTTTTCTTTAATCTTCTCTTTATCCAAACCAAACCCCTGATTTGTTCCGGAAATATGCCTATTGGAAGTATTTCTCCATTAGCCGCCTTTTGCCAAAGTTTCTTTAACTTCTTTAACTCCTCAAGTTTTCTCTTAAGATTATCCAGACGGTATTCTAAATTCCTTATACTTTGATCCCTCTTTCTGATCTCAATCTTCTCCTTCAATTCTATATTGTATTGTTTTTTGATTTTAGAGATGGCATTTCTCAATCTTTTTATCTCCCCCTCTTTTTTATATATCTGCTTTCTTAAGATCAGATTCCGTTTTTCCAGTTTTTTGATTTTATTTTCTTCCTTTGAGATTAATTTCTTTTTTATCGGCTTTTCCTCTTGAATAACCTTCTCTATTTTTATTTTACCTATCCCCTTCTCACCTTTCTCATCCTCCAATTTTTTCTGTGCCTTACTTATTGATAATCCATGGAGTACCAAGCGTTTTACATCATCCCCGGCAATTCCAAGTTTAAGTGAATCGATCTTTTGGAATTTATTTCTGAATTTATTAAATGCTGTCAATGCTGCGGCGAGCGCATCCCTCTGATGAGAATCATCAACCTTGTATCCTTTGGTTATAAAAATTTTTTCATTCACGGACAATGATTCTGGAGGTGTAAATACAGCCGAGCCAAGTTGGGCAGAAAGTTTTGAAACAAAATGGGGGGTGGGATTAACGTCTGTAGCGATCATAGAAACACTTCCCAGTGAGATCAAATACTCAATGGTCTTATCTAAACCAAAATCCTTAGAACTGAATACATCAACAAGATTTCCATTAAAATCCAATGCCGCAATCCCTGTCGTGGTTCCGGGATCTATGCCAACTATTAGATACAATTTTATTTAAATAGTAGTTCCGAATAACATTGTGCTGGATTTTATAGCACAATCCCTACTTGTTATCTATTTATCGTTGCAAAGATATAAATATGCTTCTTTTCGACATGTTGAGATCATCTACTTTCATATCAATGATTACGCCTCAACATGCAAAAGGTTTATCAGTACCCACAGATTGTAGATTTTTACCTGCGATTTTTATTTTCAATTATTCATTCCAATTCCCAATATATAAATACAATCAAATACAAAAAATGTACCTAACCCATCCCCTGATAAAAGAAAACACAGTAAGCCTCAGAAGGTATCAGGAGAGTATTGTTTCAAGGGCGATTGACGCCAATACCCTGGTTGTTCTGCCCACGGGGTTGGGAAAGACCATTATAGCTGCGATGGTAGCAGCTCATAGACTGCATAAGTTCCCGGAGTCAAAGGTTCTTTTTTTAGCTCCAACAAGACCTTTGGCAGTTCAGCATAATAGGACATTTCAGAAGATTTTGAATCTGGAGGGAATGGTAACCCTGACGGGGATGGATGCCATACCCAAGAGGAAAAATCTCTGGGATGAAAACAGGTTGATCTTTGCCACTCCACAGACAATTGAGAACGATATTATTCGCGGCCTAGATCTCAGAGATCTATCGTTAATTATTTTTGACGAATGTCATCGCTCTGTGGGGAATTATTCATATGTATTTATTGCAGAAGAATATATGAAAAAGGCTCGAAATCCATTAATCCTCGGATTGACCGCTTCTCCAAGTAGTGATCGGGAAACTGTGAAGGAGATCTGTAAGAATCTCTTTATTGAACGGGTAGAGGCAAAGACGGAGCACGATATAGATGTAAAGCCATATATTCAGGAAACCAGGATGCAGTGGATAAAGGTAGAACTGCCGGATGAATTCAAAAAGGTCAAAAGAATCATTGAGGATATATTGAGACAGTATGCGAGAGAGTTGAAGGATTATGGTTACCTGGAAAGTGCCAATTTGAGTAAGATAACTAAGAGGACATTGCTAAAGATTCAGAGTGATATAAGAAAGGAGATTACCTCCGGAATGGATTCATTCATTCCCGCTTCTCTGGTTGCAGGCACCATTAAAATAAATCACGCCCTTGAGCTTTTAGAAACACAGGGAATATCCTCCTTAGACAACTATCTGGAAAGACTAAAGAAGCAGAGATCAAAGGCTATAAAGAGGCTATTTTTGGATGAGAGGATGATATCCCTGACAAAGATGGTTCACGATTTGAATGTTATGAAGGTTGATCACCCAAAGCTTGATGAACTGGTGAGGATAGTAAAGAAACATGAGAATGAGAAGATCATTATCTTTACACAGTATAGGGATTCAGTGGATAGGATAATAGAAAAATTGAATGAGAACGATATTCTGGCACATGAGTTTATCGGTCAGGCAATGAAGGATGGTAGGAGAGGGATGACCCAGAAGGAGCAGATAAAGGTCTTGGATAATTTTGACAAAGGCATGTACACCGCTTTGGTTGCAACATCTGTGGCTGAGGAGGGTTTAGATATACCGAAGGTGGATCTGGTGATTTTTTATGAACCAATCCCCTCAGAGATTAGATCAATTCAAAGGAGGGGTAGAACTGGAAGAACTATTACCGGTAATGTGATTGTTCTGATGGCAAAACAAACCAGGGATGAGGCATATTACTGGGCTTCCGTGCATAGGGAGAGAAAAATGGAGGATATAGTGAGGGGAATGCGCAGTAGATTTGAGGGTGATATTGGACAAAAAAGTTTGATAAGTTATGGTGTTACGGAGGCAGAAGAAGGTGAAGAGAAAAGAATTAAGATCTATGTTGATGTTAGGGAAAGGAAAACTGAGATATTGGAGATATTGAGAGAAAAGGTAGATATTGATATAAAGCAACTGGATGTGGGGGATTTTATTTTAAGTGACAGGATATGTGTGGAAAGAAAGACGGTTGGAGATTTTCTAAGCTCTATAATTGACAAAAGGCTGTTTTCCCAGGCGGGGGAGCTTGCAAGGAATTTTGAAATTCCCATATTAATTATCGAGGGTAAAGAAGACCTCTATTCCCTGAGTGGGATTCATCCTAATGCGATCAGGGGAGCAATTGCCTCTTTAGCAATAGATTTTGGAATTTCTATTATCCCAACCAAGGATGAGGAAGATACAGCAAATTTACTCTATATTATTGCTAAAAGGGAGCAAGAGGGAGAGGGTAGGGAGATCCCACTGAGGGGAGAAAGAAAGCCCCTTTTACTGGAAGAAAAACAGAGATATGTAGTTGAATCCCTACCTCATGTATCTGCTATATTAGCCAAAAGGCTTCTGGAGAGATTTGGAAGTGTCTACAATGTAATGAACGCTTCTAAAAAAGAGTTAATGAATATAGAGGGCATTGGGGAGGGAAAGGCGGAGGAGATTAGAAGGGTAATAAAGAGCAGATACAAATAAAAAGATAAATATCAATAAGTTTAATAATGATAAAAATATAAAATAGAACAAAGTAATTAATTTTCAAAATAATTTTCAAAATGCCTAATGAGAGATCCAAGGAGGAAGAATTAGAAAACTGGGCGAAGGAATTAGCCAGAAAAGAGGAGGAATTGAAGGAAAAGGAGAGGACATTAGCAGAAGAGGAAAAAGATCTAGAGCTATTTTTTGGTGAGGAGATTGCACTAAAGCATAAAGAGGAAGAGATAAGGAGAAGGGGGGAAGAATTGGTAAAGGATTGGGAAAGGATGCGGAAGAAGGAGAAGGAACTAGTGGAAAGGGAAAGAATCACAAGAGAGAAGGAAGAGCAACTGAAGGGAAAGGAGAGTGAATTGAAGGGTTTGGAAACCGATCTGAACGTAAGGAAGGAGAGGATAGAGAAAAAGGAGGCAGAAGTGAGAAGCTTGGAGAAGGAACTAGTGGAAAGGGAAAGAATCACAAGAGAGAAGGAAGAGCAACTGAAGGGAAAGGAGAGTGAATTGAAGGGTTTGGAAACCGATCTGAACGTAAGGAAGGAGAGGATAGAGAAAAAGGAGGCCGAATTGAGAAGCTTGGAGGCGAATGTGAAGAAGAGAGAGAGGATAGTTAAAAAGGCAAAGAAGGAGATAGAGAGATTGAAGAAGGAATTGGATGAGAGGGAAAAAACAATTAAGAGGGGCGAGGAACTGAGAGAGGCCGAAGAAAAACTGAAAAGTATGGAGGAGGATGTTAAAAGAAGAATGAAGGATGCTAAAAGAAGAGAAACAAAAATAAAGAGGATGGAGGAGGAACTGAATAAGAAAAGGAAGGCACTACAGAGCGTTGAAGAGGATCTAGTAGAGAGAAAGATAAAGATTGAGGATGAAGAAAAGAGATTAAAAGCCAAGGGGGAAGATCTAGAAGAAAAGGCTAAGGAATTAGATTTCTTCTTTAGAAAGGAAGAAGAAAAATTAAGAAAAAAGGTGGAGGAATTAGATAAGCTCCTTGGAAAGAAAATAAAAGAGAAAGTGGAGATTCCAGAGGAGATTCCAAAGGAAGAAGAAATTAAGGTCGAGGAAATGCCCAAAGAGGAGGTAAAGCCCGAGAAGGAGATGAAAGTGGAGGAAAGATTATCTGAAGAGGAAGAGGAGGTAAAGCCCGAGAAGGAGATGAAAGCAGAGGAAAGATTATCTGAAGAGGAAGAGGAGGTAAAGCCCGAGAAGGAGATGAAAGTGGAGGAAAGATTATCTGAAGAGGAGGAACTGATGAAAAAGATTAGAGAGGAGATGGAGAGGAGAAAAGTAAAAGAAGAAGGGCCTCCTCCCAAGGAAGAGGCGGTATCAGAAATTGAAGGTGTAATGCCAAAGGAGGAGACGTCATTGATGAGGGAAATTCCCGAGGAGAAAAAAGAGAAAATTCCTGGCGAAGAGGAACTTAGAGAAAAAGAAATGGAGATAATAGAGGCCGTGGGGAAGGAAAAAGATCAGGATGATCTCCTAAAGTTAATGCAGAAGAGTAAGAAGATAAGTGTAAAGAATGCTGCCAAAGTCCTAAAAGTTAGTGAAGACACTATCAATAAATGGGCAAATGAATTAAAGGAAAAGGGTATATTGGATATTCGCCCAAAGTTTTTAGGAGGCGCCAATTTGGAACTTACAAGGGATGCTTTGAAGAGATTAAAGGAATTGGAAGAGGAAGAGAAGATAGCAAGGATCAAAAGTGAGCTGGAAAGGATAAGAGAGGAGCAAAAAAGAATAAGGGGTACATATTGATTATTCTAGATTATTCTAATTTTTCTTTCTTATATCATATCAATATATATCTGAATATGTCTGAAAAAACCTTAATTCTGAAATCCGGGAAATGCGCATGGGCTAAATGTTTTTTTTGTGGCTATGGAAGAATTCCTGGAAAAAAGCCGAGTTTTGAGAATCTGAAGAGAGAATTTGATTCCTTTTTTGACAGTCTGTTTGGAGTAGACACCATAAAGGTATTTGGCTCCGGTAGCTTCTTAGATGAAAAACAGGTACCCAGAGAGGCAAGGATGTATTTTATAGAGAGGTGTAAAGATAAGGGGATAACAAATCTAACTATTGAGTCCAGACCTGAATTTATAAAGGAGGAGATATTGGAGGAATTTAAGGGGATTGATCTCACCGTGGCTATAGGCCTGGAAATCGCTGATGATGCCATCTTGGATAAAATCAATAAGGGGTTTCATCTCAGTGATTTTGAAAATTCAGCAGAGATTATACATTCTTGCAATGGAAAAGTAAGGACATATCTCCTGGTGAATCTACCATTTGTTGAGGATTTAAATGAATCTTTAGATAAATCGGTAGATTATGCATTGAAATTTTCAGACTCCATTGTTCTAATAAATCTCCTCCCCCATGGGAATACCCCACTCTTTAGAATGTGGTTGAGGGGGGAATGGAACTTTTTGAGTAGAGTGGAATTCTTCCAGTTAACGAAAAAATGGAGATCTCACCCCAAGATAGAACTAGATCCGGAGACCTTTAAATTTATCCCCAAATTCCCAGAGGAGATTAGAGAACGACTGAACGGCGTCGGAGAGGAATTTCTAACGCATCCGCACTTTGAGGTCTGGCAGGATTACCTATTAAGATGGTATTCGCCTCCGAGAGGGAAGGATATCCTTTTATTACTCCCATGTTCTTATAGAAAACCATATTCAGAATCAAGGACGCATAGGAGGATTTTAATGGAATTAAAGAAATTAAAAATTTATCCAAGAATACATCAGGTAATGATAAGTAACGCGGGCCTAGTTCCCAGAGAATTTGAAAATTATTATCCATTCAACAGCTATAACTGGGATGAATCCCTGGAGACGGAAGAGATAAAAAGGAGGTATATCGAAGTTACTGAAGGGAGGATAAAGAATTACCTGAAGGCTCATGGGGGGTGCTATAAGGAAATTTTTCATTTGCTTAAGGAAGAGTCGGAGAGTTATAAGGCATTAAAGAAGGTGTGTGGGGAACTGGATGTTAAATGTGAGCGATTGGAAAGTTAGAAGAAAAATCTTATTGGAGTTTCTTCTCACATGAGACTCTTCTTTTTTCAAACTCAATGTAACTGCAGATAGATGGATCCTTTAATTTCTCAGCAAGATATTCGAGACAATAATACCGTGTACTAGCCTCTTCTATCTGATTACATAGAGTATAATCCAATTGGGCTCTCGCTTTACATGAAATTGCACTATCTATGTTGTCTATTTCTTCACAGAGTGATATATTCTTTTCTTGAATAGCAAAATATGAAAAACAATTGTATCTCCTATCCCAGCGTCTAATTGCATAACAAACCGAAACATCATTTGTTCTTTTAGCCAGGTCCATGTAACATTCACCTACATCAATATCACTGCTGAACCTACCATTAAGTATTCCTAATTCGCACCCAGGATTATATTTCGATTCAATATCAATAACCTTCTTACAAACTTCTCTAGACTCTGGTATATTTACACTTGAGTAACCTTTTACCCTAGAATGTTCAATCGTTCTATCGCAAATTGATTTATCTCTAGATGCTATTGCAGCATAATAAAAGCACCGATTCTTTGCAGCTGAATAAGATATCTCCTCACAGTAAGAAGGTTGTTTTTTCTCTACGGCTAAAGAGGTAATACACTGAGGATTTCCACCACATTTACTTACATCAGTTACGCCACCAATACACCCGCTGATGAAGATGAGTATAATTATTAACAAACTTAATCCAATATTTGAGATTTTAGAATTCATGGTGGTATATATTGGTACACCGATATAAAAATATACAACAATCACTCAAATCATCCCATAGCAACTACTGGCACATGGCGAATCTCCACAGGAGCTATCGCCTTTTCTCTGATCTTTTCCCTAATTTTCTCGATCCTCTTAAGAACATTAGTAGAATACATTCGCTCGCCGCACTCCATACAAATCTCTGCTCTAATCCCTTATATCGTTATGATTATTAAAATCTCAAGATGCTCTGGAAGTGCGCAAGCAGCATGTATGTGCCTATCACCTACCTTTCCACAAATTAAGCAACTCGGAAATGGCTTATCATCTGGATAATATCATATAATCTCATCATTATTATTAATCAACTGAAATACATTATCGACACTGATATTATCTTCAGCCATCCCTACTCTGGCATGATCTGTGAACCTCACATACCCCTTTGCCCTTTTTCTTATCTCTTGGATATTCATATTATTCTTTGGAAGACTATTATATATTCTAAGGAAAGAAACCTATGAAAAGATCAAAAAAGAAAAGCGGTCTTTGCAGAAAGAGGCTGCACTGAATGATCTTTACGAGGGATTGAAGAATGAAAATCATTCCGGCGATTGATATAAAGGATGGGGGATGCGCACAACTTATTAGGGGAAAAGCAGAAACAGCTAAATTTTATGGGGACCCTGTAGAAATAGCAAAGAAATGGGAATCTAAGGGTGCCGAGTTACTGCATGTTATTGATTTGGACGCCGCATTGGGAACCGGGGATAATACAAAAAAGATTTTAGCTATTAAGAATTCCGTTAATATTCCAATACAATTCGGTGGAGGTATCAGAAACCTGGAGAGGGCAAAAGAGATTCTGGATTATGGAATTGATCGAATTATTCTCGGAACCCTTGCTATAGAGGACCATTTTAAAAATCTTGAAAAATTAAAAATCTTGAAAGGGGAATTTGGAAGAGAGAGG
>Ga0190363_1002438_pt1 | contig 10605 bp, 13 predicted proteins | sample 48721867_MG_FD_161272 | JGI IMG/M metagenome (GOLD analysis project Ga0190363, IMG submission 161272) | Hydrothermal vent microbial mat bacterial communities from Southern Trench, Guaymas Basin, Mexico - 4872-18-6-7_MG | ecosystem: Environmental > Aquatic > Marine > Hydrothermal vents >...
AACTCGAGAGAAAACTTCTCGCGCAGTTATCGAAGGGTCTACACACTGGTATTTTATCATAAAACCTTCTGGCGTAGTTGTCGAGTAGAGAACGAAGCCGTATGTAGAGGATTGAATAGCCCTTAAGAGATCTAGGATCCGCGAGATATTGCTGGGGGCTAAAATTCCGCTTTCAACCATATTCTTCTCGATTATAGAAACGGCCTTTTTTAGTTGAGATAGACCAGGCATTACTGATAAAAACTCGCTGGTATCGATTAGATAGTCTCCTCCTCCACTTTTCCTCTCGATGGTTAAAATGTATGAGTATAGGTTAGACAGAGAAGCTAGGATTTCCTCTGCAAATTCACCGAAAAGAAATTTTCTAGCCTCGCGTTGAGCTAGTTTGACCTGATATTTATACAATTTTATGCTTTGCATATCAGCTATAATCTCGGGCAAGTTGTGGGCTTCGTCTATTATAAGTATCAAGTCTTCAAGTTTTAAACCGGTTGAAGACTGTAATCTATACCTAATTTCACTAGAGAAAATGTAGACATATGAGCCTATTACTATTTCAACTTTTGATGTAAGCATTTTAGCTATCTCGTAGGGGCATACTCCAAGTTTTGCGAATTTCCTAACAAATTTTGAAGGTTCTGGATTATAGCCGTTTTCAAGAATATTTTTTCGCTCTTTTAGATTCAGATAGTATTCGCAGAGATCTAGCTTTACTAGAGAATCACAGTATCTCAGGAATTCGTCATAGCTTAATCTTTTTGCTATGGCTAGAGGGCACATCTCTTTCTTATTCTGTAAGACCACTGTTGGAATGCAGATTTTTTTCCTTTTTTCTATTTTGGATATCTCTCTGAGAGGAGCTTGAACTTGATTTTTCGTTCTAGCTAGAAAGAATATTTTATGATTCTTGCTTTTAGCCGTATAAGTGCCTATAAGCGCAGCGATGGTCTTGCCCGCACCTGTTGGATAACCTAAAAGAAGTATCTTTCCATCTTTTACTACATTGTAGATAGTCTCCGCTATCTCTCTCTGACCTTTTCTCCATCTGGCGTAAGGCAGTAGTCTATCCATGGCTTAAAAAACCATGCTCATTATCTAACCTTGGTTTTATTAGCCTATCGTATTAGAGACATGTGATAATAGATAAAAACTTCAACTCGTATATAAATTAGTGTGAATATCATGGGCGAAGAGCTTAAAGTTTATTTAAAAGGAGAAATCGACCTGAAAGAAGGAGTGAACTTCTTATCTACAGGGGTATCTGAGATAGATGAATTTCTTGAACTCCCTTATGGGTCTATTTCTATGTTCTTCGGCCCTCCTTTCTCAGGGAAGACAGCTTTTTGCTTATCTATTGCTGTAAATGAAGCGATTAAAGGGAAAAAAGTATTATATATTGATACGGAAAACGGAGTTTTCCCCACAAGAATACATAAAATGGTCGACGATAAAGAATTGGAGAATTTCAAGCAGAATTTCAAGTTGCTAAAAATATACACGCTAGATGAAGTTTTGAGAATTACAGCGAGTACTTTGAGCGGATACGATGTCGTGATTGTGGATAGCTTTAGCAGACCGTTTCTTAAAGATCTTCACGCTAAGAGTAGAAAGGAATTAGAGGATAGGTATCAGCGGAGAATGTTCAAAGTTTACGATGTGCTTACCGATATAGCTGGCGTAGTATATGAAGAAAATAAAGGATTGATACTGGTAAGTGAGATAAAGAAGGTTAAAAAATTAGAATCTCGAAAAGATATGAAATTGTTAAATTTCGATCTTCCATTCGCCAATCTTCTATATCTAGCTAAGAATGCGTACGGCTTAGTAATATACGATGAGACTAGAATACTGTTTATAGATAGACATCAGTTTAAACCATCATTCTATGAAGAACCGAGAGTACTGGTTTTCGAAATAGAAGATAAGGGAGTAAAATACGTTAAAGAAGGGAAATTTACTAAAGAAGGTTTGGCTCTTTAATCTATCCTAATTTTTGTTTCTTCCTTAATAACTCTCAAAACATACATAGTTCTAGTCGATTGTACTCCATCTATACTACCTATCTTATCAAGCACTCTAGCCAGCTCATCTCGGCTCTTAACCCGAATCTTGGTTATCGTATAGTATTCTCCTGTAACATCGTATATCTCGTACACGTCGTCGATTCTGCTTAATTCTTCTAAAACTTTTTCGTATTTTTGGGGTGTGGCAGTTATAGCAACTATGGCTAAAACATTTTTTCCTACTTTCTCGGCATCCACTATGGCTTGAAAGTTCTTTATTACGCCCAGCTTGAGTAGTTTCTTTATCCGTAAGTGGACTGTTGCTTCACTCACTCCTAGAACTCCAGAAATTTTGGAGTAGGGGGTTTTCGCGTTTTCCTGTAAAATCATCAACAATTTTTTATCAATTTCATCAAGTTCGACAGGTTTCATATAGCCACCATTTTCCCTGTTATCTAACTCACTATGAAAATGTTTACTTCTCATATTTAAACATTATTAACTACTTACACATTACTAATTAATACCTATAAAGTATTACACAAACAGAGTAAAAAACATTGCCGATCCCACAAATATAAACTTAAAAATATTACTAAGTTTGTAAAATAAACACGCTTCGGTGCACTTTCTTATCTTAAGCTATTTTAAAATTCTAAATAATATTTGAGGAATCTCCGAGGGTGTCTTAGCAATTTTTACACCTACTTCTCTTAAAGCCTTGATTTTCTCGGCAGCTGTTCCTCCACTAGTTGAGATTATAGCACCTGCATGACCCATGCGTTTACCGGGAGGAGCTGTCTTACCGGCAATAAAAGCGACAACTGGTTTATCAAATTCTCCTTCAGCGAGAAAAGAAGCGAAGCGTTCTTCAGCATCTCCCCCTATCTCACCTATAATTACCAGAGCATTCGTCTCTCTATCTTCGAGAAATAGTCTGGCAGCTTCCACGAAATCTAAACCTATAACAGGGTCTCCGCCGATTCCAATACTAGTTGATACTCCTAAACCAGCTTTTGAAATAGCGTATGCTATTTCATATGTTAAAGTTCCACTCCTTGAAATCAAGCCTATATTTCCTCGCTTGAAAACTTTTTCTGGCATTATACCGACTTTGGCTAAGCCAGGAGAAATCACGCCAGGAGTGTTTGGTCCCACAATCATAGTTCCTTTATACTTTGCGTATCTGGTGAAACGTAACGTCTCGTGTACCGGTATATGTTCAGTTATAACAACCACTAACTCTATACCAGCATCTATAGCTTCTAAAACTGCATCTGAGGCGAAGCGAGCTGGAACAAAGATTATACTTGTATTCACCTCAGGATGTTCATTTAAAGCCTCTTCGATGCTATCATATACAGGAATACCGTATACTTTGCTTCCACCTTTACCCGGCGTTACGCCAGCTACTACTTTAGTCCCATAGTCAAGCATTAATTTCGTATGAAATCTTCCTTCACGTCCTGTAATCCCTTGAACTAGCAATCTAGTATTCTCGTTTACTAATACTGCCACATTATCACCTTTTAGCGAGTTCAACGGCTATTTTAGCGGCTTCCTCCATAGAATCCAATACATGGATATCATGTTTTTCCAGTATTCTTCTTCCTTCTTTTTCTCGGGTTCCAATCATACGCACGACAACTGGCTTAGCGCCGTACTTCTTAAGAGCTGAAACTATTCCTTCAGCTACTTCATCGCATCTAGTTATTCCTCCAAGAATATTAATAAATATAACTTTTATTTTACGATTTTCTAATAATAGTGAGAGGGCACTTCCCACTTTTTCTCTAGTGGCTCCTCCACCTATATCTAAAAAATTCGCTGGTTCACCACCATAATAGCTGACTAAATCCATGGTTGCCATAGTTAATCCAGCTCCGTTGCCTAGTACTCCTACATAACCTTCTAGTTCTACATAGTTCAACCCGTATAGCTCTGCCTTTCTCTCGATTTCACTCATAGATTCCACTCTTCTATTTTTAAATTCTAACAAGTCTGGATGTTTATAGAGAGAATTATCATCGATGGTAACTTTGCTATCAATAGCCACTAACATTTTTTCCTTTGAAAGAGCTAATGGATTGATCTCAGCGAGCTCGCAGTCATATTCTATGAAAAGTCTATAAAGAGAGAAAATTAAAGCTCTAAAATCTTTGTAGATTTCTTTACTTAAATTTAGATGTTTAAATGATTTTCTAACCATAAATTCTTGAAGTCCAAGTAAAGGATCTATTTGCTGTCTAAGTAGAGACTCTGGATATTGTCTAACAATTTCCTCTATATCGACTCCTCCCAGTGGTGAAGTTAGGAAATCTATCGTTCTATCGCCTCTGTTAAGAATAAAGCCGACATATGATTCCCTTTCAATATCAACTTTCTCAGCTACTAGAACTTTTTCGACTTTAAATCCTTTAATAGTCATATCTAATATTTTCTCTGCAGCTTTCTCAACCTCTTCTAGAGATTCTGCAAATTGCACACCGCCAGCTTTACCTCTACCACCAACTAAAACTTGGGCTTTTATAACGTAAGGAGATTTTAATTTTTCAGCTATTTTTTTAGCTTCTCTTGGCGATGAGGCAACTCCACCGCTCGGTACAGGAATTCTATATTTTTTGAATAGAAGCCTTCCTTCATATTCATATAGATTCATTAAACTCCCTCTGAATATTGAGAATTTTAATGTCATTTAAAACTCTTTGTTTTTGCAGATTTTATAAAATATTAAATATGTTTTTTTGCATATTAAATTTCGATATAGAAAAGCTTATTATTAAGAACGTATATTCTACCCTAAAGTTGAAAAATCATGATATTAGATAGAGTATTCGTAAAAACTCTTTATATGGAAGTTCTAGAAACTTTTCTAGAAAACCCCAGTACCGTGATGAGTATAAGCGAAATTTCGAGAAAATTAAATAAAAACGTTGGAAGTATCTTTCGTATAATACCTGAATTAAAGAAACGAAATATTGTGGAAGAATTGCAAGTAAGCCCTAAGCGTTACGCTTATAGATTAAATCTAGATGATCCAATGGTTGTGAGGCTCTACGAATTCTATATCTCTTTACGTAAAACCATCGAAGTTTCTAAACCAAGATAATCTATAAAGAAACATGTCTTACAAATATTCCCGCTGGAGGGTTCTCCACAGATCTGGCAAGTTCCAATAACTCCTTCTCCATATTTAGAATTTCGCAATAAATTACTTATCAACTCCTTCAATGCCAGTAAATTGAGTTTTATACCGGGATTTAAAGATTCTACTTTGTTAATCCATCTTCTAACCTTATCTCTGAAAGCATAAACTACATAGCTACATTCAACAAAAGGAGTCTCAATGCCAGATAGTATAGAGTAGGCTAAAACCTCTTTTTCTCTACAAAAATAGAGAGGTTTTATGCGTGGAACTAATTTAGGATGTTCATGCAGTCCTGTAATTATGCCTTCTCGTGCTATGTTTCTCAGTCCAGCTCTTAACATGTTCATCAAAAAAACTTGTACTTCATCGTCTAGATTATGGCCTGTAGCTACCTTAGAGGCGCCAATCTCTCTAGCCTTTAAGTTAATCAAATATCTCCTGAAAACTCCGCATATCGTGCAAGGTTTATACTCCATCCTTTTCTCTTTTAAGGTATGAACCATTTCATCTAATGTGGCATTAAAATATTCTTTAAAACTGGTTATAACTAATTCTACACCTATTTTATTAGCGAAATTCCTCAAAGCATCAAGTTTATACTCTCTATAACCTTTGATACCTTCATCTACGGCTAGGCCGATAACTTTAAAATCCAATTTCTCGGAGAAACGGTTTAACAGATAGAGCGTAGTGAGACTGTCTTTCCCTCCTGAAACCGCTACGGCAACTAGCTCTCCTGGTCTTATTAGTTTAAAACGTTTTATAGTTTCAAAAACTTTTTTCTCAAACCATTCTATAAAATGTTTTCTACAGAGGCTAAAGCCGAAATCCCTATAATGATATACCGGCTTATCTCCACAAACGAGACACTTCATATCATATCTTCCAGTATCAAATTGTGCTGTTTATTCGATACAAGCTGGCGAAATTAAAACTTTTTCTATGACAACCTTTAAGTAACAAGTAGTATCGTGTAAATGATATTTAATGTTTAGGATTAAACATTCTCAAGTTAAGAATATTTGGAAAATATATGGTATTTTCTAATATTTTTCGCTATTTTTAATGATATTTCAACTTTTCACCAGACAAAAATTTAAAAACAGTTAAATAGCTAAAGCCAGCGTGATTTCGTGAAAATAATAGCCCATAAAGGAGCGTCAATCTACAACCTACACGACGTAGTCTCCGCCATGGAGGCGGCCTTAGAGGTAGGAATCGATGGAATCGAAATAGATCTAAGAATGACTAAAGATGAACATATAATAGTTCTTCACGATAAGCGAGTCAAGCGAGGCATAAAACCGATTAGAGAAATTACTTTTTCTCAAGTTAAACGGCTTGCCGGCGATAAAGCCGTGCTAACCCTGAAGGAGGTCTGTGAGTTATTCGCTAATAATACGATTCTAATGCTCGATATAAAGGAGTCAGGTTTTGAAGAACAATTGATTGAAATATTAGAGGATTTCAATATAGCTAATAGAGTAATAGCCTGTGGAACTCTACACCGTTCTCTCTTAAAAATTAAAGAGTTAAACAATAGTATTACAATAGCCTCTTCCTATGCTATGGCGTCTCCAGAGACTGTAGAAGATGCTTATCTTCTAGGATTTGACATATACAATCCATGCTATCTAAATTTGAAAAGAGAAATAGTGGATCAAGCTCATAAACTTGGAATGAAAGTGACTACGTGGATAGTAGACAATCCAACGGATATAAGAAAAGTCCTAAACATGAGGGTAGATGGATTAATAACCGATTATCCACATATAGCTAAAAATATCCTACATACCTTAAGATGATATAATTCAGCTAGGAGGCTTTCTATCCAGATGTTCTCCTTCTCTAGATTTTCTTTATTCTAGACATCAAGAGCTGCAATACCTGGTATTTCCTAGATAGAATATAATTTAAAACAACTATTCATAACATCTCTCTTTCGATTAGCAATTTTCAACCACCGGAGACTACAGAGAGTATTTTCAATTTACAATCCTCAGTTATGCGCTCGATCTCTGTTACAAGCTCGTTGTTTAGTAGACACAAAACTGCCTCCCTATTCAACCCCAACATTTTAAGTATATCCTCAACTCTAGCTCCTTGCTTAACCCTTAACTTCTTCTCCTCACCATTCCAAAGCGACACTGAAACCTCAATCATTCTGCTCATACTTCACCTCTACTCTCAGTTCTTCTTATAAAGTTTATTACTACGGAGCTTCGTATCAGTTTTCAAGTATTCCACTGCTATACCAATATTCTCCAACAATTGTTTCATATTTCCATGATCTTCATCAAATGTTAACAGTTTAACTGGCGGATCTACAGAAACGGCGATAAGTAGGTCCATATCCGGCAGAGATACTCCATTAGCTAGGGCTTTAGCTTTAATCTTTGCAGTTCTTTCTATAACTTCATTGGATAAATGAGCAATAGTAACCCATTTCAAAAAGTCATCTAGCCAAATTTTTTCTTTTATACTTCTGTTTTTAAGCCATAGATAATATGCGCCAACCATAAGCTCATATTTAGTCAGCTGTGAAACAACTACATCCTCCGCGTTTTCCGCCTCTCTTCTTAAAATTTCAATAGCCCTTTCATTTCTCTTTTTCAACTCTAGTATAAAAGATGTATCAAGGAGGAGCTTCAAATCCTCACCCTGAAATTCTCTCTGATTTCTTTAACAATTCTCTCTAGCTCTTCAATATCCTCGCTTTCTTTCAACGAAATTTCTAAGATTTTTTCAATTCTCTTAGATACATTGTGAGCTATCAGCTCATCTATAATCTGCGAGAAAGACTTCTTCCCTTTAATGCTAACTAGTTTTCTGTATACTTCATCGCTTATCGTAATAGTTTTCATGTATAATGCATTATACACTAGATTATTTAAGCATTATTAGCAGCTACTTTGGCATAACAAATCGTCCAATAGCATAGAATCCCTTACCCCAGTTATGCAACGGTATATTCACTTTTTTAAAATTCCAACCTCTCCTAACGTCAAAGAATTCTTCACGAGCTCTCACTGTCAAAACATCTCCTATAAAAAGAGTCGTATCTTCACTCTCAAATTCTCCAACAACCTTACATTCTAAAACTCCTATTGCATCCTCCAGTACTGGCGCGTCAACCTTCGATCCTTTAGCAATTTTTAAGCCAAGTTCTTTCACCTTATCTACTTCACGACCGCTTGTAGAGCCAAAGAAGTAAAGTTCTTTCAGCATATCTAAAGACAGAATATTAACTGTGTATTCACCGTACTCTTTTAATAACTCATAGCTATAACTTTCGATATCTATAGCCACCGCTACTCTAGGCGGCTCCTCTGCAACAGGAGTAACCCAGCTAGCCGCCATAAAATTAACTTTTCCTCCGTACTTCCCCGTCCCTATAACATATGCGGGTCTAGGATGTAATAAGAGATAAAAACGGTTTAAGATGTTCATATGCATCTCCTATATTTAGACTTCAGCATAAATTAATATCCATTATCTTAGAATTGATACATTCAAGGATCTAAGCATTTTTAACTAAGGGATTAGCGAATTATATAAGAATTTTCCATATACGGGTTAGAGCAGAGTAAGGATTTTAAATAGCCGACTTTAATGTATAATTGGTGTGTCTTTTGAATGAAGTCAGAGTTTTTGAAACATATCTCAGAGTTTTTAATAATAAGAGTTTGATAATACCGATATTCAATATAAGTCAAGTAACGGGACTAGTAGCTGATTTTATAATTGAAAATCTAAAACTCCAACCGATAGCCTATATTAACATTAAAGAGGTTCAACCCTTAATGTACGTTTACAGCGGCAGAATGACTCATCCTTACACTATATACTTTAATCCTAGTTATCCTATAATGGTCCTTAAGATACCATTCGTTCTCTCTATAGAGAAGGCGAATCAGATATTTCCTAAAATGGCAGATGCCTTAATGGATTGGGCGGAGCGAAACGAAGTTAAAAGAGCTATAGCCATAGACTGTACAATGCCTATAGGTGATGAAGCTAAAGAAGTTTATTTCGTTACGGAGGAGCATCTCGTAGCTGAAGTAGCGAACTTGGGCTTTAAACCTTTCTCTGGAATCCTAAAAAGCAGCGGAGCTTATTTACTTGACGAGTGCATGAGGAGGAATATAGACGGTATTTTATTAGTAGCAGAGTCGGATTTCCTAAAGCTTTTCTTTGAGATTTACGAGGCAATAGCGGCTAGGAAGATCGATGAGAGAACATTAGCTGAGATGGCGAAAAAGGTGGATATAGATGCTCCAGCAGCTATTAGGCTTCTAGAAGCGATATCCAAGCTGACGGGAGTAGAGTTTAAGATAGAGGCTTTAGAACAGAGAAGGGAGATGTTTAGGAGAGTTGTTAGGGAAATAATGAGCGGGCTTTCGCGTAGAGAAAGAGTGGAGCTTATATACCGTTAGACTATTCCTCTACTCCAACCCAGTACTCTCTAGATTCGGTCACTTCTTTTTTCCATATTGGAACTTCTTTTTTAATCCTCTCTACTAATTCCTGTATAGCATTGAAAGCTTCCCTTCTCCTCTTCGATGCTACGCCTACATACATTACTTTTTCTCCAACGTGGGCCTTTCCAATTTTATGATATAGAAAAGCGTCGTGAATTCCATATTTTTTCTTCAAATCTTTTACTATTTCGTCGAAAACTTTTGCCGCTAATTCTTCGTTAGCCTCATAGTAAAGGTAGAGTACTTTTTCTCCATTTTCAGAAAACGCTCTAACAACTCCGGTAAATACTATAAAACATCCAGTATCTTCTTTTAAACTAAGATGGGATATTATCTCGCTGAAAGAGGGTAGTTTATCACATAGCTTAAACATCATGTGTATACACCTGCTCGACAAGAATATTTGTAGGCTATAGGATATTTGTAGGTAATGGCCGAGAGTTTAGAGTTTCCTGAATACTTCCTCTTCGGAACTGCTACCTCGAGCTATCAGATTGAAGGAGAAAACGTATACAATGATTGGTACTACTGGGAACTGAAAAACAAACTCCCCAAAACAGGTCTGGCCTGTAATAGCTGGAGGCTCTATGAGAAGGATATAGAGTTAATGGCAAGATTGGGATATAATGCCTACCGTTTCTCGGTGGAATGGAGTAGGATACAACCAGAAATAGAAGACTGGAGAGGCGATGTAGTTAAAACTTATATAGATATCCTGAGAAGGCTTCGTGAAGCTTCCATTGAGCCGCTAGTTACGTTGCATCATTTTACTAATCCCGTATGGTTTGTTAGGAAGGGAGGATGGGAGAAAGAAGAGAATATAGTATACTTCGAGGAATTTGTAGAGAAGATAGTGGAGGAATTTAAGGAATATGTGAAAATATGGATTACTATAAACGAGCCAGCAGTCTTAGCTTACATGGGTTGGGGCAGCGGCGAATATCCTCCGTTTAAACGTGATGCTTTCCTATAC
>Ga0190363_1002439_pt1 | contig 10605 bp, 10 predicted proteins | sample 48721867_MG_FD_161272 | JGI IMG/M metagenome (GOLD analysis project Ga0190363, IMG submission 161272) | Hydrothermal vent microbial mat bacterial communities from Southern Trench, Guaymas Basin, Mexico - 4872-18-6-7_MG | ecosystem: Environmental > Aquatic > Marine > Hydrothermal vents >...
AAAGTATGTAAGGGATGTGGTTAGGAAGTTAAGAGAGGGACAAGTACCTCTTGAGAAACTCATAATATGGAAGTCAATAACGAGAAAATTAGAAGAGTACGCTGTTGACGCACCTCATGTGGTAGCAGCTAAGAGACTTGTTGAAGCTGGCGGTAAAATTGAAGTAGGTGATAAAATAGGTTACGTGATAGTAAAGGGTATAGGTAAGATATCATCAAGGGCCTATCCATACTTCATGATTAAGGACGTTAAGAACATCGATAGTGAGTACTACATACAGCATCAGATAGTCCCTGCAGCATTAAGAATCTTAAGCTACTTTGGAGTAACTGATAAGCAATTAATGGGTGCCGGCAAAGCAGCTAAGTCTATCTTAGACTTCCTCTCAGGCACAACAACAGGTAAGAAGGGATTTGGAGGTAGTAAAGGTTTAAGGAGTAGTAGAAAGGGTAAGTTATTTTAATGGAGTACATCATCATATGTGAGAAGTGTTAATTCGCTAGGCATCTTAGATATAACGCCTGTCCTCGCACCTATAATTAGCTTAACACCTCTTACAGAAGCTGCATCGACAACCCTCTGAGTTATGATACCATCCATCACTATAGCGTATATATCCTTACCTTCACTCCTTATTAAGTACTCAACAATATCCTTGACAGGGACTTTACCTACTGATTTCCACTCATTATTATAGAGTATCGCTTCTAGAGTTCCTCTAAGCTCTTTAATATTCTCCACTACATGTTGGGGTATCTGTATAGCACCTACTTCAGCAGCCTCAACTTCGGGTGCGGGTGCTGCCTTAGCCTCAGCTCTAGCAGCCTCCAATTGCTGTAAGTATGTCTTAACGGGAACGGCACTCTTCAATGCCTTAGCTATCTCCTTACCAGTTAACTCTTCAACCTCCCTACCCTGTGGTGCTTTAGCTACGTAGTCAATCTTAGCAACCCTAATCAATTCCTTAAGTATCATGTCGCCTGCTCTATCACCATCAACGAAAGCTATGACGTTCTTCTTGGACCTCGAAAGCTTAACTACGGTCTCAGGTATCTCTCCCTTAGCACCCTCAATAGCTATGACATTCTTGTAACCGTACCTTAGGAGATTAAGTACGTCAGCTCTACCCTCAACAATGATTAGGGTATCTGATTTATCGACATCAGGACCTGCAGGAAGTCTCTCCGGTCCATAGTATATCATGCTTGCAACCCTAACAGCTTCTTCAATTTCGTTAATGATCTCCTTCACATCAATGGTTCTCTCTTTAAGCCATCTTTGAAGTATCTCCTTAGCTCTCTCCTTAATCTTCCTAATTCTTTCATATCTTACATCAATTATATCAACTATTTTTATCTTAGCATTAAATGGTCCAACCTTATCTACGAATTCCAGCATTGCAGCAACGAGAGCTGTTTCAGCCTTGTCTAGGTTTGAAGGTACTAATACCTCACCGACAGTTTTATTGCCATGTCTCTTTATATCAACTATGATTCTACCAATTCTACCCTTATCTTGTAAATCCCTTAAATCAAAGTCAGGACCGAATAACCCCTCAGTCTGCCCGAATATAGCACCAATTATGTCAGACTTTTCAACACTTCCCTCAACCTCTATTCTAGCCCTAATTAGGTACTTCATCACTACCCCCTAACACAGTCTAAAGTCGGGAATTATTTGCTTAAGGAGTAAATAAGTTCAAAGGGCGTTTGCCTCAAAGACTTCATTACTTATTAATCTCCTACCATGTTATACTAGGGGGTTTCAATGTCATGGAGGCGAATATATAGAGCTAACGTATTAAGGGAGAAGTATGGTGCTGTAGGTAAAGTCGCTGCCAGGTATGTGTTAGCAGGGTTCAGCGTTCGAGTTGAAGATAATTTAATCTACGTAAAGGGTAATGGTATGAACGCCGTCCTAGGAGTTGTAAGTAACGAAAAAGGGCTTAACTCCATGATTAATGAGTTAAGCAGGATTAAGGAGAGATTAGGGACTAAAGCCATACTCGTCTTATATGGTAATAGGAAATGGAGTGACGATCTAATTAAAAAGATTAAAGATAAAGGTCTTGATGTCAGGTTTATAAGGGAGTAATATTTGAGTCGGGAACCCATAGATAGGTACCACATAGTAAGGGAATGTAGGGAGAAGTGCGCAGAGGAAGGTTTCTCTGGTAAATTTTTCGAAGAATGCGTTAAAGAGTGTGTTAAGAGATTCTTAGGTAGGTAACATAACAATGTGTGAAGATTTTTACTATCGGAATGAATTAGCTCATTAACTAAGCCTTCCCCACTGCAGGAGAGCTTTTAAACTATCCTAAAAGCTTATATATTAATTAGATGTAAGAATGATTAACATGATGCCCTAATGTATTACCACCTTAAGGTGGAGATAAGTGAATATTAAGGGCATGGTTAAAGCGTATTTCGGCATTCTTGCTATACTCGGTCTTTTAATGTTGATAGTTCCTTTAGTTGATTCTATATACGGTGAGCCTGTAAGCATTACATTTCTGTTCTTTGGTGAGGTCTTATTAGCTTTAGGTTTAATTGCTAGGGAGATTAAGGCTGAAGCGCTAACTACTCTTGAAGCATTAGTTGTTGGTATTAGTGCTTGGGTTTCCATTCCATTGATCTCTGCCATAGCTCTTAGTTACGAAACTAAAACATCCTATGTTGATGCGTTATTTGAGTCTATAAGTGGATTTACGGGAACGGGCTTCTCGGTGTTTAGGCTGACTGGTTTAAAGCATTCAATACTGCTTTGGAGATCGATAATGCAATGGTCAGGTGAGCTGGGATTCGTGGTCTTCGCCATGGTATTCATACCTTACTTCTACAACATAGCTAGGAGACTCTACGGTATTGAAAGACCGGTAAAGATAGAAGCTACATTCTACCGTACAGCACTTAGATTACTTTCAGTTTACGCGATACTAACCGCAACTGGTACTTTAGCATATTATATCTCAGGTATGAATATCTTTGACAGCCTGAATCACATGATGACAACAATCGCTACAGGAGGTATGTCAACCTATGATGCCGGCTACGCCATAATTTACCAGAAAATACCTCTTACAGTAGTACCAATAGTTGTGTTCATGATAATAGGGGGAATGAATTTCTATGACATAAATAACTTGGTTACAGGAAAGATGAAGTACCTACTTAAGTCAGAGGAGCTGAAATATTACCTTCTAACATTAGTAACTATCTCATCATTCATAACTCTCTCATATATATTTGTAGAGAAGTTCCCATTAACGTACTCCGTCATAGCTGGATTCTTTAATTCCATATCTGGAATTACTACAACAGGATTTAGTATTGGTTCTTTAGGGGATTTAAGAGATGTAACTAAAGCTATCTTCGTTATGGGAATGTATATAGGTGGTATGACGTTCTCAACAGCTGGAGGTATTAAGGCACTGAGGTTAATGATAATATTTAAGAAGTTAAGGCATGTTGCATCAGAAATGATAATGCCTAGTTACGCTACACGTAGAGTTGTAATTAAGCGAATTGAGATTTCTGAGGAAGATGTATCTACCGCCCTATTCATAACTATAATGCATGCAGCGATGGTATTCATAGGTGCTACATTAATAAGTATTGAGGGTTACAGATTTATCGATGCATTATTTGAAGCTACATCGGCAGCTAGCTGTGTGGGATTAAGTGTAGGCGTCATAGGACCTAACTCACCACTACTTGTTAAGGTTGTTATTATGGTACTCATGCTTTCAGGACGCCTAGAATATGTGCCAATCCTACTATTAATATCTTTAATAGTCAGTAGGAAAGCGCTATATGTACTCAAATGGTAACGTAAAGAGTATTATTTACATAAGGCTTATTTAACTATTTACGCGAAGTTGATTAGTAGGGTTGTGGTGGTAATGTAATGAAGATACTCGTCATAGGTGGTGGTGTAGTAACTAAGGAATTACTGAGAATTCTAAACTTGAAGAAGAATCAAGCAGTTATCGTTGAGAAAGATCCAAATAAATGCGCAGACATAGGTAGTAAGTATGACGTAATAGTCATTAATAAGGATGCTACGGACATAAGCATATACACATCAGATATATCTATGCCTGACCTAGACGCCGTATTAGCCCTAACGGATAGGGATGAGGTCAATGTCTTCGCATTAACCATAGCTAGGCTATACAATATACCATTGAGGCTTGCTAGAGTTAAGGATCCTAAGATAGCTGAGTTAATAATTCAGCTTGGCTTAGGGATACCTATATCAGTACCAGCAGTAACTGCTGACCTAGTTAAAGGATATCTTGAAAGCATTAGGGAGCCTCAAATCCTGGGTGTATTTGGTGATTACAAATTATTTAGGATAACTATTACTGAAACTGATAAAGTTGTTGGTAAAAGTCTTAAGGAGGTGGACCTACCACCTGATACTTACGTTCTCTTCATATTTGACGGGATAAATGTTAAGATACCTGACAAGGATAGTAAATTACTTAGTGGTAGCCAAATAATGGTTTTAACTAAGAGCGACGATATTATAAAGGTGTTTAAGGGGTAAGTGAGTTTTGGATACTTCGATAATCACGCAAGTACTTAGTGAGGAGGTAACTAGGATAATTATCAACATATCAGTCTTCGTCATAGCTGTAGTACTTACTAGATTCCTGATAGTTTGGTTCGTTAATACACTAGCCAGCAATAGGGTTATATCATTTAGTGCTAGAACCATAATTATTAAGGTTCTCGACATACTAATAATAGCTTCAATAATCGTTGTAAGTATACACTTAATTACGGCATCACTAACTCCCTACGTCATAGCTGTAATAATAGGTGTCTTAACATTCCTACTGTTCTACTATGAGATTAAGGAGTTTACAGCATTCATAACAGTACATCTTCAGAGATTTACAAAGGGTTCATGGATAGAGATTGTAATACCGAGAACAGGTGAAGCACTTAAGGGTAGAATAATTGACGTACAATTATTCAATTCAGTATTAGAGGATTTACATGGTAATAAGACGTATATAGCAAACTCATTACTTGTAAACTCAATAATTAGGGAGTATAGACCGAGAATATTCCTAAGATTGAAGCTAAATGGCTTAGGAGGTAATGACGCATTAATGAATATAAACATGAAGGTTATTGATAAAATTAAAGGAATATCATCAGAATTACCATTCAGGTTCGAAGAGAGTAAGGTATTCATAGAGTCAGTATCAAATAGCTCAACTACGCTCTCAGTGGAACTAATACCACTCGCAATACCTGTAAGAGCTACCGATGTCACAAAACTAACTAGATACGTAATTAACGCTTTAAAAGATCTTAACCCTGAAATAGAGATCAAGTTGATATAGGCTATGCTAGGGCCTAGAGTGTAGAGTTATGTTTAGCTATAATCACAACACCTGATCCTAATGTATTATGGAAAATGCACTTTAATACCTATAATTTTCCTGAAGTTAGGCTTGTAATATCGAGACTTAACTGTCTGAGTCTACTAAGTGTAATTTAAGATCATATACGGCGTCAAGGCGAACGATGAAGTCAAGTTTAACTGCTGTTATATCAAATAGCATATAGGGTTATTTAGGTATGGAAGTAAGGTTTAGTATAGGTGTCGATGGTTTAGATAGATTATTAGGTGAAGCCCTAACTCCAGGGACGTCAATAGTTATAGCGGGTCATCCTGGTTCTGGTAAGACCACTCTAGCTTCAACCATATGTTATACTAATACATTGAAAGGACATAAGTGTCTATATATTTCATTCCAGGAGAGTAAGAGAAAGCTCTTAAGGAATATGAGGAAACTTGGAATAGATCTTAACCTTATAGAAAGTAGGAAGCTATTTCACTTCATTAAGTACCCCTTAGTAGTTAATGCCGACGCTGTTCACGAAATCATTGAAGGCATTACATCGTTAATAGTTAGTGTTAAGCCTGAGGTACTTGTTATAGACTCGATAACCCCGCTACTTAAGGCTATAGGTAGTAGTATAAGAGCTAGATCTGTATTACAGAATTTCTTTGCGGAACTTCCTGACATGATTAAAGGTGTTGTCGTATTAATTACTGAGGTACCTATGAGTCAAGAGAGAATTGAAATAGGTGACATAGAGTTTGTAGCTGATATAATAATTATCTTGAGACATAAAATCGAACGTGACCTACTAATAAGGAATTTAGAAATTAGAAAGGTTAGAGGAGCTGCCATCACATTAGCAAGAATGCCCTTCACCATAGTTGAAGGTAAGGGTATTGTGACCTACGCGCCAGTTGTTCTTGAGGAGATACCTCCACCTAAGCATAAGAAGCTAGTACTTCATTGTTCAGCTCTCCGTAAGTATCTCGGCTTTATCCAGAAGGGGCAGATAGTCTACATAACTTACCCATCTGATGCAAGACCCGTACCTATATACGTTCACTTCCTCGCTTTTGCATATGTAAATAACTTGAAAGTTCTTATGGTCAGCTATAAATCATCACCCCAGGAACTCAAGGAATTGATGATAAGTACCTTAAAGGATATTGGTGTGAGTGAGGAAGTAGCTATGAAGTTAATTAATAAGCACTTTATCATAAAAGGAATTAATCCTGCAAGTATGGGTACGGGTCAATTAGGTCTCTGGGAGATTAGGCTTGTTGAAGATCTAAAGCCTGATGCTGTAATATTTCACGGCGTTGATATAGTTGCTGGTATTGAAGATCCAATAAGCTGGCGTACAGGATTATTAAACCAGATGTTGCACTTAAAGAACCTCGGTATTCTCATAATTAGGATGGGGTCATATGACGATAGATACCAATGGCATGCATCATTAGCAGACTTAGTATTCAAGCTTTACTTAAGCAGAGAAGGTGGGAGAGAACTTAAGTATTTCCTCTATATATGGAAGAGAGGTAAATCACCTATAGTATTAAGTCAGGATGAGCTTGAGAGATGTCGTGAGGAAGTTGCTGAGATAATTAAGAAGTCAGAGTATGCTAAGGGATCTCGCACATAAGGTGATAAGAATGGGGGAAGAGATGGGTGATGTTAAGATGGCATTAAAGACATTCCTTCATAAAGTGCTTTCCGATATAGCACCTGGTTTAGTTATGATGCTTGAATCTCATGTAAGGTTAAGGTTAGGCAAAGATTTAGCTACATCGATAATTGAAGAACCTAATAAAGTATATGAAGTACTTAGTAAGGTAATACCTGAAGAGACTTTTAAGAATACTTGACAAAGCCATAGCTAGGTACGTCCTTAATAAGTATCACATACGTGTAGATGATAACCTCTTAACAGAATTGAACAGAGGTAACAGTAGGAACTTAATAGAAGCGGCATTAAAGCTTTACGGAAGGATATCTTAGCGCCAGGATAGAGTAAAATACTAAGTTAAGTAATAAACAATTTTAGAACTTAATAACACATCATTATAGGGTACGGTGTTGCCTAAGGTATATATTGATGAGTTAATCAAGGGCTTATATGTACTACGAGTAGATGACGATAAAGTAAAGTACTTCGAAGCATTATGGTACATACCTGAAGGTGTTACTTATAATTCCTACTTACTCTTAACTAATAAAGGAGCCATGCTTTTTGATGCATGGAAAGAGGATTTCTCTGACATATTCATAGATTCCTTAAGGGAAGTAATTGATCTAAAAAGCATCAAATACGTAGTAATTCATCATATAGAACCTGACCACAGCGGATCACTGCCTAGATTACTTCAAGAAATCAGGTCGGAAGCTATTATGATAGGGCATCCATTAGTTAAAGACATGTTACAGTCATTTTACGGTATTAAACCAAGGTTTAAAACCATTAAGGATTTAGAAACGATCTCTTTCGGCGATAAGGAACTTCAGTTTATTTTCGTACCATGGCTTCACTGGCCAGAAACTGTAATGACGTATGTGAAGAATATGAAGGTATTGTTGACATGCGATGCTTTCGGGGGTTTCGGTATACCACCAACTTTATATGATGAATGTTCAGATGTCATTGAATGGTATAAACCCTATGTTAAAAAGTATATTGTCGACATTATAGGCCACTACAAGGACTTCATAGTTAAGAATATAGATAAGCTCATGAAGCTAAACCTAGACATAAAGGTAATTGCTCCAGCCCACGGACTGATATGGAAGAATAATCCCAAACTAATAATTGACTATTATTACCGATTAGCTAAGGCAGGTACTGTAAGTGATAAAGTAGTAATTATTTATAGCTCCATGTACGGTTTTGTTGAGGATGCGGTCAATAAGATAAGAAAGTTAAACTCAAGTTATGGATTAAGAGCTATAGTATTTCAGTTCACTGATAAAGTGCAGAGTGAGTTAAGTGATATATTAAGTGAAGTGTATGACTCCAAAGCCTTAATTTTAGGCATATCTACCTATGAGGCTAACATATTCCCTAAACTTGAATATGTTATTAGGATGTTAATACATAAAGTAAATATCGTGAAGCCTCTCATAGCATTAGTAGTCTACGGTTGGGGATCTGTGGTGGTTAAAAGGCTTGAAGACCTACTTAGGGGCTCTAAATTTAAGGTAGTTGATATAATACCAATTAAAGGGAAGGTAGGGGATGAAGATATAATCAGGATTAAGAAGGCTTTACATAAAGTACTAACATAACCCTTATTGATTTAAGAATGATGCTTAATCATCAAGACCAACACATTAACAAAAATATTTAATACTGAAGCATATAATCTACATTTTGTAGGGAGTGTACTATAATGTCTATACAAATTGAAAATTTGGATAAAATAGATTGGAGGATAATTAATGAGTTACAGAGAGATGGTAGAGCAAGTTTGGTTAAGCTAGGTAAGAAAGTAGGGTTAAGTCATCCAAGCGTTAAGGCTAGACTCTCAAAACTCATAGAAAGTAACCTAGTGAGAATTCAAGCAAACATCAATGTTATGAAGCTAGGATTTAATATAGCATTGATTAACGTTGAAATTGAGGATATAGCTCTAATTAACGATGAGTTAGAAAAGCTTCGTAAGTGCTTAAGGATAGTATTTCTAATGATTAAAAGTAGTGATTATAACTTAACATTACTCACCATATATAAAGACATGAGAGAGTTAGAAGCATTTATAGAGAAGAGAATTAGAAAGATACCTAAAGTTAAGAAGATCTCCATTGAAACTGTAAGGATGGTTAAACCACTCTTTATCCCTTGTTTTATTTCATTAGAAAGCGATTCTGAATGCTTCAAGGAGTGTGAGAATTGTGATTTACGTAAGTGCATTATTTCATGTCCTGGCTGCATTATTAAGGTAGTTAGTAGAGGTGGCAAGTAGTATGCTTAAGGTTAAGAACGTTAGTGTCGCTGTTGACGATCTCATAGTTGTTAAGGATGCTTCATTAAGTATAGGTACAGGTGAGATACACATACTGATGGGACCTAATGGTGCCGGCAAATCATCGCTATTAAAGGCCATTATGGGCATTAGCGACTATAGAGTCGTTAAAGGCAACATACTGTTTAATGGAAAAGACATAACAGATCTTAAACCTTATGAGAGAGCAAAACTAGGTATAGCTCTAGCTCATCAGAACCCTCCAAAAGTAAGGGTTAAGTCAAGATACCTACTTATCAAGCTTATGGAGCTTTACCATAGGAGTAAAGTTGATGAATACTTAAAGAAACTTATTAAGGAATTTAATATTGAGCATCTATTAGACAGAGAGCTCTACCTAGGTTTTAGTGGTGGTGAAATCAAGAGGTTCGAATTACTTACTGTAATCCTTCAGAAGCCCAGAATCTGCTTACTTGATGAACCTGATAGTGGTGTTGACATAGACACCGTTAGGAAATTGGCAACGATAATTTCTAGATTAGTTGATGATGGCACATCAGTATTGCTTGTTACCCATGTAGGGCATATAGTTAAATACTTAAGTAGAGCTGACGTACTCTATGTTATGATTAATGGTAGAATAGCCTATCGAGGTGACGTAAGTATAATACCTAGACTTCTTGAAAGAGGGTATCAAGTATTAACTGAATTATGAGGTGCTTGTAATGAGCTGGAGGGAAGTCTTAAAGGAAAGGGCTATGAATGCGATAGATAAGAAAGCCCCTTACGGTATAGATATAGATCTGAGAAAGTATTCTTGGGAAGTACCCGAAAGTATTGTTGTTGATAACTTAAAGGCGCTTCCTAAACCTTTACTAGAAAGATCTAAAGCTATGGGTGTTGATGTTGATGAAAGATCTGTCAGTGGTACATACTTTCAATTAGATACGAGCGTAATACGTACATACGTTACTGAAAGGTTCAGGAAGTATGGTGTTTACGTTATGAGCATTGAGGAAGCTCTTAGGAAATTTAGTTGGGCACGTGATTATTATTGGAGAGCTATACCTGTAGACCTAGATAAATATACAGCCATAACTGAACTCTACGGAAGGCATGGATACTTTATTTACGTACCCCCAGGTATCAAGGTTCATGAGCCGCTTCAAGCATGCCTATTTATACATAGGGAAGGTACTGCTCAAGCTGTTCATAATATTGTAATAGTTGATGAAGGTGCTGAGCTAAACTTAATGACGGCATGTGCCGCACTACCTACAAGGG
>Ga0190363_1002440_pt1 | contig 10602 bp, 12 predicted proteins | sample 48721867_MG_FD_161272 | JGI IMG/M metagenome (GOLD analysis project Ga0190363, IMG submission 161272) | Hydrothermal vent microbial mat bacterial communities from Southern Trench, Guaymas Basin, Mexico - 4872-18-6-7_MG | ecosystem: Environmental > Aquatic > Marine > Hydrothermal vents >...
TAATATCCTATTCTTCATCAAATTTCCTCTCTTCTATCAACTTACGTAGCGCTTCTATTGCTTCTTTTTCGTCGGGGCCGTCGGCTCTCAACGTGAGCACCGACCCCTGTGGTGCCTCCAGCAGCAATATATCGAGGATACTTTTGGCATCAACTTCAAACCCATCCTTAACCAGCAATACCTTAGATTTGTACTTTTTAGCTGTCTGGCTTATTAAAGTAGCCGGTCGTGCATGTATGCCAAGACAATTTCTGATTTTAACCTGCTGTTCTATCATCCTCTAAACTTAAAGCATAACAGCAGATAGTCAACTTGACATTGGTGATAGACCAATACTTTGTCCAGGGTATGGATCATTCAGTGCGATCACTTTTCCGCTTATCAAGCTTATATGCACTCGGTAATACTGTAGTATACCTCTTAACCATTGTTGCTGTATCGATCTACACGCGGTTACTTCCAGTATCAGAATACGGTAAAATTGCCATGTTTAGTGCTACACTACGGGTTGTTATGATAGTGGCATTATGTGGGTTGATACCTTCGATGTTGAGGTTCACAAAAGAATATGGCGAAGCTGTAACTTTGAGTTCCGGTCTAGTGTCCGCACTTATCGCTGGCTCGGTTGTCTGTACTCTACTCGTATACTGGGCACCTACTCTATCGAGGTTGGTTTTTGGTACCTCAGATTACAGGACCCTGCTGGTGATATTGGCATTCATTGTGGTCATCGAAAACTTAGCACAACCTGGATTGTCGCTACTAAGAGTAGAAGAACGTATGCGGCTATTTTGGAGTATACGCATTATACGTACTGCAATCCAGGTGATAGTGGCGTTTCTGCTCATCTACTGGTTGAAACTCGGTGTATATGCAGTAGCTTATGCAGTATTATTCTCCGGGTTGGTACAACTATCCACAACATGGTGGGTTACAAGGCGATACGTTACATCGCCTTCATGGGGATTGACAAAGATACTATTCCGTTATGGTGTGTTCCATCTGTTTACAAGTTTGGCGTTCTGGTTGCTCGTCTACATCGATCGTTATTTCCTGCTAAGGTATTGGGGATATGGTAATGTGGGGATCTACAATTTAGGGTATAAGTTGGGCTCGATCGTCAGCTTCTTATATGTGCAACCATTCCTACAGAGTTGGAATGCAAGATATCTGGGTGTATCAATAAAAGCTGGAGATCTCGAAGGGTGGAACCGCTTCTTCTCCAATGTTATAGAAAAATACACTATTATAGGGGTGACAATCGGTATCAGCCTAACTGTATGGGCACGTGAGCTTGTGATACTTGTGAGTGGCGAAACCTACTTACCTGCAGTACCTATCATCGCAGGTATCACATTTTCGCTTGTAATATTCGGGATACACTATGCGCTACTATGGGGGATCATGCGGGCACCCACTCCGGTCTTTTTGCCAATACCTATAATAGTGGCTACCTTGACAAATATTGGGTTGAACGTGTTGTTGATACCCAAATATGGGATGATAGGGGCAATGTTAGCAACTGTCGTTTCATATATAGTGCTTACGGTGGTGGGATTGATACTTACGCAAAAGCGTGCCCAATATAAGCCCAAAATCCTATGGCGTATACCGATGTCGTTTATTGTGGGTTACATAGTATTTGTACTCATAACGATGTGGCTCACCCCAGTATGGGGCCGCATACTCCTATGGTGTGTATATCTGGTGACGCTCTACCTGTATCTTGTAAACAGGTATGGGGCAAGGGGTACCATTCAACAGTTAAAGGCGTTGACATACAGTATTTTTAAGATATAAAGATTAGGATGATTTTCCGTCGTAAAAAGAAGTTAAAACCTGTTCCTCCTAAGCCTGTACCTGATGGCTTATGGTTAAAATGTGACAAATGTAATAACATACTATATCGCAAGGAATTGGAGAAAAACCTATCAGTATGTCCAAAGTGTGGCCATCACTTCCGTATACCAGCACGAAGATACATTGAGATATTGACGGATGGGTTTGAAGAGTTTGACAAAAATTTATCACCAGCAAACCCACTTAACTTCCGTGAGTATGAAGAGAAATTACACAAAGATCAGGAGAAGACCGGCTTAAAGGATGCCATAGTGACCGGTAAAGCGAAAATCGGCTCCCACACAGTGGCTTTGGGGGTGATGGACTTCTTCTTCCGTGGTGGCAGCATGGGTAGTGTAGTTGGTGAGAAAGTCAAACGCCTCATATGTTATGCGATGGAGAATGACTTTCCATTGGTCATAGTGGGTGCATCCGGTGGTGCACGTATGCAGGAAGGTATACTATCGCTTATGCAGATGGCAAAAACTGCGGCCACATTGGCTGAGTTCCACGAAAAGGGTGGCCTGTTCATAAGTGTGCTAACAGATCCCACGATGGCAGGTGTCATGGCATCTTATGCATCGTTAGGTGATATCATAATCGCCGAACCTGGTGCACTGATAGGGTTTGCTGGCCCCAGGGTGATCCAACAGACGATAAAGAAAGAGTTACCGCCTGGGTTTCAGCGTGCCGAGTTTATGTTAAAACATGGTATGGTGGATATCGTTGTACCAAGGCAAAAGCTGAAGGATACCATTGTTAAGATATTGGATTTCTTCAGCAATGAAAAACACTAAGGGGGTAAAATGAGAAAATTACCAGTATGTGGGGTGTTAATTTTTGTCTATTCCACCTTGAGTGCTATAGCTGTAAGCCGTGTGGCAACAACTTCGGCACAGTTCTTGAAGATTGGCATAGGTGCACGTGAAACCGGGCTTGGTGAAGCTGTAGTTGCTGGCGTATCAGGTGATGTAAGTGCTATTTACTGGAACGTAGGTGCTATGTCGCGAGCACATCTAAATAAGTTCATAGCAACACATACTGATTGGTTTATGGATACGCGGTTGGACTTTGTTGGTGTACTTGTACCCATACGTAGGGTAGGTGTGATCGGGGTAGCACTTACCGCTTTCAATGCAGGTGAGTTCGAGCAAACCACACTTGATGAGCAAGAAGGTACTGGGGTCAAGTTTACTGCAGGTGCGTATGCATTGCATATCGCATTTGGTAGAAACCTTACTGATAGGTTTTCGTTTGGGGTAGGTGCCAAGTATATCACCGAGAATATTTGGTTGATGCGTGCTTCTAGTTTTGCGATAGATGTAGGTATGCTGTACGATTTAACCCGCAACTGTAAGCTTGGTATATCGTTATCGAACTTCGGTGGCTCCATGCGACTCTGGGGTGAAAATACTCGTATACTATATCCAATAACGGAATGGCAACAAGAGCTCGGTACGGGTGTATTGGGTGATTTACGTACAGAGAGCTGGACATTACCGTTGAGGTTTCAGGTGGGGTTGAACTGGAACTTTATGTTGACACCTTCCACCAAGTGGACAGTAGAGGTGGATGCTGTGCATCCAAACGACAATTACGAGTACATAAATGTGGGGCTGGAGGTATCGTTCCTCAACATGCTATTTGTACGGTTAGGCAAGAAGGATATTGGGGGTAAGGTAAGCGATGAACGTTTCTCTATGGGGATAGGTCTAAAGTTAAGACCGGCAGCTATTAAGGTGCCACTCACACTGGATTACACATATACCGATTACACATATCTAGGTAAGGTTCAACGTATAGGGGTACGGCTTGGTTGGTAATCAATAGATCCTACGTATTATCTGTAGTAGCGAATCCTGATACGTACGTACCTCTTTTACGGGCATTGTATAGCCCTGTGTCATCATAGCGAACGCCAGCAGGTGGCCATTTTCCGTTATTGTATAGCCGGCAAGCCCGCTCACACCAGCCATTGTACCCGTCTTCGCACGTACTACATAAGGGGTGGATTCGAACCTATTGCGTAGGGTACCGTCTATACCCCCTATGGGTAATGAAGCTACAAATTCGTATAGGTAGCTAAATTGGTGATAGATATAGATCAATAATTGTACAAGCTCGTATGGGGATATGAGATTATAACGAGATAACCCGGAACCATCTACTATCTTATGTGGATAGTCGTTAATACCTACCTCTTCAAGGAATTTCTCTACTACAGTTAGACCTTTATCGGCGGTACCAGGTACGCCTTTAAGTTCTGCGCCTATGGCTTTGAGCAAATGTTCTGCTATGAAGTTGGAACTCCATTTGTTTAGCTCAAAAACTATTTTACTCAAACATGGTGAATAGTGTACCCATAAAGTTTCAACCTCTGCAGGTGTCACACCATAAACTACGGAACCACAAACCTTGACTCCCATACGTTCGAGGTTCTCTTTCAACAAATAACCAACGTAAAGAGCAGGTTCATCAACCGTTCTGTACACACGTAGTTCACCATAACTCTGCGGTAATTCACCCTTAATGATCAGCTTGTTAACGGTTTGCTCATATACTCTATCAACCTCTATGGTTGTTTCACCACTGTCTATGGTTACGGCATTATTGCAGATGACGATAAAGTTGGTGGGTGGTTCGAGCCTCACACGAGGTGGGTTACCCACATCGCTAGGTTTTATTATCACCTCTATCAAATCATAGTTGACATTAAGTGCACTTATGTTGGGGTTGAAAGGGTGTGGCCCTTCGTCCCACATCCAACCCTTACCTTTACGGATGGTATCGAAATATGATTCGTCTACAAAAATATGGCGCAAGGAGTCGATACCATACCATTTTATTTCACGTGCTGCTAACTCTACGTCTTTTGACAACAGCAACGGGTCGCCGGTACCCTTAATGTAAATATCGTCCCCGTTTTTGAAGAAATAGGTTTTAAACTTATAATCAGTACCTAACTTCGCAAGTGCAGTAGCAGCCGTAATAAGTTTAAGAGTTGAAGCAGGCGTAAACAGCTTATGGCCATTGTATTCGTATAGAAGTTGTCCCTCATTAAGATCGTAGACCACTATACCGAAGGTGAGTTCAGGTGGTAAACTTTGGATGAACTCTGTAATAGTTTCGTGTGGTGCTACTACGTACGAGACGAGTGCTACTTTGTTTATTGCACAGCCGCTGAGTAGTACAATAAGAGGTAGGATTATGCGCTTCATAGGGATAGACCCATGAAACCAGCGAACCCCAGAAACGCAAGCGACATAAGTGACGCCATTATAAATACGATAGGAGCACCTTTCAACACCTCGGGTATAGAAGCGAGTTCCAAGCGCTCCCTGATACCAGCCATAAGCAATAAAGCGAGTGCAAACCCTAGCGCTGTACCTATTGCGAAGACTGTCGCCTCTATAAAGTTGTAGTTTTCATTGATCACAATGAAAGTCACCCCTAATATTGCGCAGTTAGTTGTTATCAAAGGCAGGTATATACCAAGTGCTGTGTACAGAGCGGGTGCAATCCTCTTGAGCAATATTTCAATAAACTGCACCAATGAGGCGATCACAAGTATAAAAGCTGCCGTACGCAGGAATACAAGGTGCCACGGTTGGAGCACAAAATGGTATATCGGCCAGGTTATCCATGTAGCAAGTAGCATGACAAAGAATACAGCAGCTGCCATACCACCGGCAGTATCGAGGCGCCTCGATACACCAAGGTACGGACATAACCCCAGGAAGCGCATCAACACAATGTTGTTCACCAGTAATGCTGAGAACAGTATGAGTAAAAGATTATGCTGCATCACTCTACCTCACCACCTAATGTACCGAAAACTATAGCTAACCCTATGAATAACCCACCCGCATGGTACTTCGGTGCACCTAACACTTCGTAGCCACCTTCAGCTTTCCAGACGGTCTCAACAGGTGAGTACCCGTACTCCACACGTAGCTGTAGCCCCACAAATGTGGGCATATACTGTAGGAGTAAGCCAAGCTTTACCATGTAGTTATCCGCCATCAAGCGTGCTACACCCTGAGGGGTTACAAATAATGAGTCGAAATGCCACGAAACGTTAGCTGGACCTATCGACAAAGTTTGTTTCTCGCCACCCAATCCTATGTAAGGTGCAATGAATGCTACACCAGACAATGGACGGACATAGCCGAGTTCAAAAAACCCACGATTGATTTCAAGTTTCACAAATGTGTTGACGCTTTCGGTATGTAGTAAACTGGTGCCACCACCTCCTCCTATGAATAGCCGTCCAATTATACCGTAACCTGCACCACCTTTGTAGAAGACGGGTACGTCGAATTCAGCGATATCAAATTGGGTTAGCTTATCGTTGAGTGTACCCAAATTACTCCAATAGCTACCTAATAACATGCCACCGCACCCCCCGTAGAGTAGGTTGATACATAACACGAGTGGGGTCAGCATCCTATCCCCCTGTCCTCGAGTTTCGGAACGCTGAACATCATCTTTCTTCTAAGGTTAAAATATTTCTTGTGTATATACGTCAATATTCTAACTAAATTACTATCGTCCTGTGACGGGCTGCGTGACAGTTGAGGTTAACCGCTACGGGCATGGTCGCAATATGACACGGGTATGTTTCTACATGTACTGCAAGTGCGGTAACCCTACCACCGAGCCCCATCGGTCCTATACCGAGTTGGTTGATCTCATCCAGCAGCTCACGCTCAAGTTGTGCAAACCTATCATCTGGATGGTGTGACCCTATCCTACGTAGTAGTGCACGTTTGGCAAGATACGCAACGTAGTCGAACGTACCACCTATACCTACACCGACGATAACGGGAGGACATGGTCTACCACCTGAACGTTTGACACGCTCGATTACGAACCGTTTAACCCCTTCTATGCCCTCGGCAGGTGATAACATTGCTACTTCTGCCATGTTTTCGGCACCACCACCTTTCGGCATAAACGTGAGTTTGAGTTTATCACCTGTCACGGTATGTATATGTGTAGCTATCGGTGTGTTATCTCCTGTGTTTTTGCGATCAATAACTGGGTCATCCACTATGGACTTACGTAGGTACCCTTCCTTATAGCCACGACGTGTACCCTCCTCGAGCGCCTGTTCAAGTGTACCACCTTTGATGTAAATTTCAGAACCTAACTCAACAAAGAACACCGCAAACCCAGTATCTTGACATATAGGTAACCGTTCTTCACGTGCAATCTCATTATTCTCGATAATCTGTGCAAGTATCTCCTTACCGATGGGTGATTCCTCTTTCTCGTAGGCGGCTTTGATTGCATTCATAACATCATCCGGCAAATAGCAATTAGCATCTATAACGAGTTGCTTTACTTTGTCGACAAGCTCGTCAAATTCTATAACACGCATGATACCCCCTATTTAAGATCATAGGATGATCTTAAGCCCGTCATACGCTACTTCAATATCTGGGAATATTTCCTTAGCACGTTCAATAGCCAGATCAAACTTCAATGGATACATGTGCGTAAGTATAAGGCGTTTGGCGTGTGCCTCACGTGCCAGCTCAGCAGCACGTTCAGGTGTCATATGTCCGGTAGTATCAAACGGGAACGATGCTTCCAATATAAGTATATCAGCAGATTCACTCACCTCTATGAGGCTGATGGAAAATTCGGTATCCCCTGAATATACGATTTTTTTGCCCCTACCTTCTATTTTATAGCCATGGCTTTCACGTGTATGCACTGTATGGAATGCTGTCACTACATAGCCTGGCAGGTAAAGTGTATTGGGTGGCATCTCGATAAAGTTTATCGGTACATCAGGTGCTATTTGCTTACCGTATGCGTACAAAAGCTTATCGAACAGCTTATCTATACCGTGGGGGCCACAAAACTGCCACGCCTTTTGACGTGGATCAAGTGGATATTTAGCCACAAACAGCAGTAACGGTAACTCCAATATGTGATCCACATGAAAATGTGTGATCAAAAAGTAATCTATATCCTGATACCTTATGTTCAGCTCCTCCAACCTACGTAATACACCAGGCGCGAGATCTATAAGTAACGAGATGTGATTAATCTTGATATACAGCGAGGAACCGATCCGCTCACGGTTGGGTACACCTACACCTGTGCCTACAAAAAGTAATTCCATTCACGGTATGAGTCTCACCCCTCTACCACCACGTCCGGGAGTGTTATCGTACACCTCGATCACGTAATATATAACGGTTATAAAGTTCTTCTCAAACCGCCCATGAAAGTAACTATGCACTAGATTGGTGTATTCGACTACTTTCCTTTCGTATGGAGTAAGCTCGGGATCGTCCGGATGTAGGAGATGTGCGATCACTTTCAGTTCAAACGATGGTATATCAAGAAACACTATCGCACATGCGGGGTTGAGCATCTCATTGATAAAAGTATGGGTTTCAAACTCGGGTGTCGAGTACAGTTCAAGCGATACCAACCGCGTTGTATCAAATATCTCATATGCATTAACATATAAGCTGTCGAGTATATCGAGTTTACGTGCATTGTCTACATCCATCGTGTGCCGAAGTAGTTGCAGAATTTCGTCCAACTTATCGGGTTTGGGTACGAAGCCTACACCTTTGACTGCATTGTTGATTCTGAATCTTGTATCTTTACGACGTACCCCATATGTGGCAACAATGGCATTGTGTGGACCTGCCAGTTCAGGTCTTTCACCTTCTTTGAGCCTCTTGACGGTTTCACGACGACGTTCGATACTCCAGTTGATGAACTTCCTCGGCAACCCACGTACTTCGAACTTCTGCCATGTGCTATCGACAAACGCATAGATGTAACCGCTATCGATTGGCGTTACATTAACTGTAACCTGATGACAGTAGCCATCATTCCATAGATCAATGGGCGCCTGTTCCAATATGCCGGCTACTAGGAAAACTATCCACCACATGACTCTAATTTAAAATAGGTAACCTACTTATAAGGTCAACCATGAACGAATTATTGGACTTTCGGATATACAGCTATTAGTCGACCTGTATCGGATGAGAATATCGCATATTTCGATATTCTGTTTATCACACCCAATTTGTCGCCAACCTTGTACGATCGAGTAGCTGTCGACCTTACCCTTAAAGTATGCTGCCCGTTAGTAAGGTGAAGCAGTACATCCCTACCCTCATACTCCACATCTTCTATCTTCCAATCCCCATCTGATATTACCTTTATATCCTCAGGTCGTATACCTATGATTGCTTCGCATGAAGGATATTCCCGAGGTAGAACCCACCTCAGTCTATGGGTTTCAAATACATTGCCACGTATCTGTCCACTGAAAAGATTAATCTTGGGCTTACCTACAAACTCAGCCACGAACAGGTTGGCAGGTGCATTGTAGACATCCATAGGTGTACCTATCTGTTGTATTTCACCATCCTTTATTATAACCAACCTTTCTGCTACACTCATACCTTCATCCTGGTTATGTGTCACATATACCATAGTGTAACGTTTTTCGCGATGCAGCTTAAGTATAAGGTGCTTTATCTCTTCCTTACGGGGTAGATCGATATTAGCAAGCGGTTCATCCAACAGGAACACACGTGGGTCACGTATGATCGCTTTACCGATGGCTACACGTTGGGCTTCACCCCCTGATAGTGATCTGGGCCTCCTACGTAATAGATGTGCTATCCCAAGGTATGATGCTACCTCACGTACTTTGGTATCGATGTAGGGTTTGGGATATTTACGTACTTTTAAACTGAAAGCGAGATTCTGATAGACTGTCATGTGTGGATACAGCGTGAAATGCTGAAATATCATCGCTACATCGCGCTCCTGTGGCGATGTAGTGGTCACATCTGTGTTATCAAAATATACCTTACCTTCGGTGGGACGTTCCAACCCCGCAATAATCCTCAGTAAGGTGGATTTACCTGCACCAGATGGCCCCAACACTACACAGAGTTCACCTCCTTTGATCTCGAGGTTTATGGAATTAAGTGCGATAATGTTGCGGTCGTATATTTTGGTCACATTATCCAGCTTTATGGTTGTCATCCAGCTACTTGGACTCCTTCTCCAGCTGCTCAGGACGTCGCCAACCCTTTGGCACCTCCGGTAATCTAACTTTCTGCTTTAGAAGCTGATGAAACTTCTCTATTCTCTTGGGAAGGTCGGGTTTGATTGCATCAAATTTCAGCTGTTCGGGTACCTCCTTAATTGCTGGCTCTTTTCTAATCACTGTATGTTTTAACTCCTCCGTAGGGATGAGTGATTTAATCTTCGGCAATGGTATGAGGTCGAGTTCGCCCTTCTCAAACTTGGTCTTCTCAACGAACAACCACGCACCTTGTTCGAATATCTCCTCTTCACTGAGCTCGTGCGTCTTGAACGGCATACCCCAACCTGGAGGGGCGGGATGTTCTGGATATCCTGGATATTCATAATAACCGGCGGGGTTACCCCATGGATCCATAGGGGCCCACCCTATGTAACCATGGATCTCGATCCAGACCACCCAGTGTGGTGCCCATATATAACCGGGTATCCATACCCAACCATACATTGGGGTCCACAACCACCTACCATAATGGTAACATATAGCCCATGGTTCGAACGATACCCACAACCAACCCCAACGTTCGGTCCATACCCACATACCGTAGCGGTAGGGTTGCCAATCTTCCCATACAAACGGCATCCATACGCGACCGAATGGTGGTAACCATACCCAACGTCCATACCATTCCCAATACATTGGCCCCCAATAATGATATTCTTCGT
>Ga0190363_1002441_pt1 | contig 10600 bp, 15 predicted proteins | sample 48721867_MG_FD_161272 | JGI IMG/M metagenome (GOLD analysis project Ga0190363, IMG submission 161272) | Hydrothermal vent microbial mat bacterial communities from Southern Trench, Guaymas Basin, Mexico - 4872-18-6-7_MG | ecosystem: Environmental > Aquatic > Marine > Hydrothermal vents >...
AGTTGTTTATCCAGTTGAGGATGCAAATAAGTTTACTGATCACCATGGAAACATCTTACCTGATGCCTACTTGGTTAAGAAGGGAACAACAGCTAAAGAATTAGCTTACATGATACATACAGATCTAGGTAAGAGTTTCTTGTTTGCTATTAACGCTAAAACAAAGCAAAGAGTCGGTGAAGACTATGTATTAAATGATAATGATGTCATAAAGATAGTTGCAGCATTAGCTAAGAGATAAATAACTCAAGTCAATTGCTCTATATAATATTTCGTATCAACCTTAAGGAAACTCTTAGGAGGGACATCTCTATTAACAACAGCACCTGGTGCTATCCATGAATATGCACCTATTTTTATACCGGGCATTATTGAAACGTTAATACCTGTTTTAACGAATCCTCCTATTATTGCTCCAAGTTTTCTCCTTCCACTACTAATTCTTTTACCTTTAATAGTAACCTTGACTATGCCATTATCAAAACGTAAATTGGCTGTAATAGTACCAGCTCCTAGATTTACATACTCACATACAATACTATCGCCTATGTAAGTTAAATGCTGTGCATGAACTCCTTCCATTAGCGTACTATTCTTCACTTCTACAGCATTACCTATGCGTGAATTCCTACCTATGACAGTATAAGGTCTAATATAGCTATTAGGACCTATGATTGCCCCTTTTCCTATATATGCTGGTCCTATAATGTATGTACCACTACGAATAACAGCGCCCTCTTCAATTATTACTGGACCTTTTACTTTAACATAATCTTCTACTTCACCATTAATTATCTGTTCCGATAACTTCGACAACATTTTTTCATGAATAGATAAAAGATCCCAGGGCTTACCTATTTCAAACCATTCATTTACATTTGCAATACTATACTTTAATTTCACATTATCTTTTAACATAAGTTTTAATGCATCTGTAAGCTCATATTCTCCTCTTTCGGATAACCCTATATTGTCTAAGTAGTTAAATATGCTTTCATCCAATAAATATACGCCAGCATTTATTGTATTAACGCCTAAATCTTTGGATGGTTTCTCTATTATGTCTTTTACTGTATCATTACTTGTCACAACCACACCATAATCTTGAGGATTAGTTACTCTGGTCAGCATTATTGATGGGGAACCTTTATTAAGTAATTCTTTGATGGCGCTAGGACTAACAAGTATATCGCCATAAATCAATAAGAACAAGTCCTTAACTAAACCTTCAACTATTTTTAGGGCGTGTCCTGTACCTAGAGGGTTGTCTTGGACTACTAATCTAGTCTTTATGTCTAAACTATACTCTCTTAATACTTCCTCAATTTTATTCCTCATATAGCCTACTACTATTATAGCCTCCTTTATTCCTAAGCCACTTAATCTTTCTAACATATGTATGAGCAACGGTTTATCAAGTATAGGTATTAGGGGTTTGGGTCTCGTGTGAGTTATTGGCTCTAATCTCTCACCTTTACCTGCTGCTAATATCACTGCCTTCATACATTTCACCAAGATATTCGTGGAGTAATGTACCTATTGCTATTAGAGCTGAGGAAGCTGCATACTCCGTAGATAATGTTATTCCTGGAGCTATATCAATTACTAGGTCCGCATAACGATATACTCCAAGTGGTATCCCTTCACGTGAGCCAAACAATAGATTTACACGTTTCCTAGACTTAACTAGCAGTTGTAATAATTCATTTGTAAGTTTTGAAATAGGTTCACCTTCAGGCTCAAATACTATTATTATTTCATCCTTTCTAGATCTTATAAGACTGTATAAGTCTTCAACTACTATCCTAGCTTTCTGCACCCTTCTACCATAACTCTTCTGTTGTACCTCATACCTTGATTCAACACCCTCTATTACTGCTTTAATAAATTCAGCTAATTGAAGAGCATCGACTTCGCCTATAGGTGCTATTATTAATTCCCTAACTTCAAAGTTTTGAATCTCTCTACCTATTCTTACACCCATATTCTTCACTGCATCCAAGGGTCCTAAGTAGGGCATTTGGACAATACTAAGTCTCCAGAAAAGTTTGTATAATGGATACTTTCCTGGTCGTAGTTTACGTTTATACCCAACACCTTCTACTATTGCTATGTATGCTTCGTCTCCCAGTATTTCTATCCAAATAGTTTTATCAGGATTAGTTAGGTTTACAGAAGCTTGAGTTTCTTTACGTACATGGTCTCCTACTACTACATTAACATCAATACTTGTGTATGGATGTCTTCCACGTCTATTTGTTCTGACGGCAAATGTTTCATTTTCATTTATGTATTTTTTAGCTAAGTCCACTGCTGCTCTAGAAATTTCGTCTAATGAAGCTCTCGTACATATTTGTGGTTTGAATACACGCTCTACTTCGTATACCTCTTCTAATATTCTATTATATAATTCGTCTATATCATCTGATTCTACTAAAACTAGCCCTTTAAATCCTAGTGGTGAAGGAGTTATTTTAGCTGTTGGATCTATGTCCTTTATTCTTGAAGAAACTATCTTTTCAAAACCTAGCTTGGTTTTAACTAATAATTTATTGCATTTCAAGGTGCTGCATTCCATTATCTTGACTTATACATTAATGGTGATACTACAACAGCAGGTTCAGGTCCACTAGGTCCAGGTATTGTTAGCAGTTTAGATTTGTATATCTCTACTTTCCTTAGTGGGTAAATCTTCTTAGCCTCTTGGAATATCTCTTGTGCTAAATCTCCGAATAGCATTGCTTGTATTAGTTCATCAAAGGTCATTTCTGCTGCTCTCTTAACTATTATATTCTGCATGATCTTTCTTATTGCCCGTTTCTGTGAAGTCTTACATCTATATGCTGTAAGAGCTACAGCTGTAATTCTTAAACCATAGCCATCTTTTGTTTGCACATTGAATATGCCTTGTATTTTACTACTACGTCTTCTAATTAAGCTCTTCATGTAATCCCTTGCTAGTTCGTGTCCTTTAAATCGTGTATATGCTTTATCTTCTTCTACCTTTACTATCTGGAAGAACAAGTGTACATGCACTTGCGTGAAGTCTCCAGTTAGATCGTATAACGTTACCTCCATTACCCTACCAATAAGTTTTAGCGGGTCATCAGCTGGTGTTGTACCTAGTACAGCGTTATTAAATACTGGAGGCGAAATTACTGTATACCATTTCTTTAACTTCCATTTATCTCTTACAGCCTTAGGCATACTTTCTACCCTATGCCACCTACGTCTACGCTACCTGGGAAATAAGTGTTAATTATCTTTTACGCTCTTTAATACTTTCAATCCAATTATGAGGTGTTCGAGTATATCATCAACAGTGTTCCTGAACCTTAGTATATCTTTCAGGTCTTTTACCTTCAACTTAATAGTTATCAATCCAGTTCCATCACTCACTTCTTCATTGACAGAAATATTTTCTGGTGCGAGCAAATTATCCGGCTTAATAGACTCTATCAATGAGTTGATTATTCGTGATTCACCCACTAATATTATATCAAGTTCTAACTCTAAAGTCATTAGTCAATTGCCTCCTCTATGTACTCAATGCTTTCAGAGATAATTCTTATGCCTTGTAGTTCTACATTGCTACTATTTATTACTCTACGCTTAGCGAGTTCCAACTCAACTATGGATGTATAACATTTACTTTTGCCTTTGTTACATATAACCACAGGTTTATTCTTACTTACATCCATATACTCCCTTAATATTTCTCCTAAAAATGATGGGGGTAATTCTGATTCTGTTTCTACAACTATAGTTTTAGCGCTATCCATATACCTTTCATTTAATATGATATCCTCTATTTCTAATGCTACATCTCTACATGTATTAGCGTATATCGATTTAATATAGCTAGCATATAGTTTGTTTATTATGGAGGCTACTATATAGCCTGGATCCTCGATTTCACTTACATATCTTAGTAGTTGATAGGCAAAACGTGTATCTTCAACACCTATAGGTGAGCATTTTACTAGTACATATGTCTTGGATACAAGGCTTCCTATATCAACTAATTTAAATTTAGATCTCATACGCCGATGTAATACTTCTACTAATTTCTTTAGCTCATCATCACTTAAATCTATTATTTTACGGGGTCTACCTTTGCTATCTAATATTTTTATACCCTCACCGCTAAGTAGAGTTATACAATTCTCTTTTCTTCCGCTTATTCCAGGTATAAATGGATTGATGGTTAGTGATAGTGCATCGCATATGGGTAGTTTATGCCAGTCAAAAATTCTTAATGCTGCCTCGTAACGTTCAACTAATTCCTTATCTTGGGCTTGAGATAAAATATCATGATCAAGGCCTCTTGTATTTTGTCTATTAGCTGCCGATATTATAGCATACCCTTGCATTTCATCAGTTACTATTGCTGAGGACTCTAAGAGCTTAAGAATAAATACAGGTATAGATGAATGTATTCCTACGCGTACACCATTGCCTACATCCTCTACTATACGTTTATCTTTTTCGATAAGGATAAAATATGGCGTTTTAATATGTTTCTTGATTGAGTAATCTAGGAGGATAGCGGGTACATCTATGTCTGTAGGTACATCTAAACTAGGCGTTAGTACAACCTTTGTGTCTCCTATGCTTAATGCTGCTAGAGCTATTGTCGCTGCTATATAATTATCTAGTGTTGGATAGAATATTATTGATAAAATATTGTATTGTGATAGTATGGAAAACAGCTTCTCCGATAATTTAGATACTATATTTTTCTCTTCCTCAGCACCTGATATATAGCTTCTTAGCAAGTGTTCACCTTAAAAGCTACTTGGCTTGGAATAAGCTTGAGACAAGTAATTTCGCTTTCTCTGGCGAGTATTCCCAGTCTGGAGGCAGTTTCCCTACACGTTTATAGTACTTTACAAGTCTATGTATCTTTGACTCTAAATCTATTAACCCTTTCTTTGCATGTTTATCTTTAGGATGCTCTTCCAAATGTCTACGTAGATTTACTGCTTTCCTTATGAGCTGTAATAAGTCCTCAGGTAGTGGGGGTGCAAGACCATGCTCTTCTAGTACTTCTGTTATTGTTTTGCCTAGTATGGATTTAACTAAAGGTATACCATACTGGTCCCTAAGTATTATACCTATCATTGATGGCCCATAACCTTTTCTTGCAAGCTCTATTATCAGACCTTCTATCTCCTCTGGTGAGAATCTAACCCACTTAGGTGGTCCTATACGTGCTGGCCTAGTTGAATGCGACTGCCCCTTCTCTCTTCGTTTGTTCATAGCTTAACCCACCTTGATCCTATCTCGGGATATACTACTATACTTCAGCACATAGCGTTTTATTCTGGAAACTTTAAGTTTTGCTGATCATCCCATGAAGCCATTCAAAGAATCTCTTAAAAGCTGTTGCCCTATGAGAGAACTTATTTTTCTCCTCAATACTCATTTCAGCGAATGTTTTGGTAGAACCTTCAGGTATAAAAATAGGATCAAAACCAAATCCCATTGAGCCCTTAGCTTTTAGAGCTATTTTTCCATGAACTATGCCTTCAAATACTTTTTCGCCGAATTGGGGGCTTTCAAATACTACTACAGCTTTAAAGAAAGCCGATCTATCCTTTATGTTATCCATTAACTTAAGAATACCATTAATGCCTATAGTCTTGTATACATAGCTTGAGTAGGGTCCGGGAAATCCTCTGAGCGCATTAATAAATAACCCAGCGTCCTCTACAACAATGTTCTTATTCCTGCCTATTTTTTCAAATACATACCGGGCTGCATATAGAGCAACATCCCTTATATCGTCTGCTTGTATTTCTAATTTATCTATTTCAAGCTGTTCCACTATGATACCATATTGTTTTGCCAATGTTTCTACTTCCCTAAACTTGCCTTTGTTGCGTGTTACAAAGTGTATTTTAATCATATTTTCCTCAACCTTCTCTCCTCCACATACCTGCCCCTCATTCTTATTTCTTTCACTTTATTGAGAAGGATGTTTGTGTATTCTTCGCCCATGACATTACTATAACCTTTAATGAACTCTTTAAACAACCTATTTGCATACATAGGATGAGTGCTTTCAAGACTCCTAAGTAGTAAGTGTAAATCAACACCTCTATCTTCAATGTCATCACTATAAGCTGCTAACCCGAAATCTATTATGTATGGTCTACCATCGTCTTTTCTGATGATTATGTTTGAGGTCGTAAGATCTCCATGAACTATTTTATTCGAATGAATTAAACCTACATATAATCCTACTTCCTTAAATATTTTCAATGATTTATCAATGTCATGACCTATGATGTGCTTTAACAATACACCATCAATGTATTCTAGTACTAGTAATGCCCTATCAGGATCAACGAATAGTACCGCTGGTACAGGTAAGCCTTTCAATCTCAGTGTTCCGATAATCTTTGCTTCAAGTATCGTACGTTGAGACCTTATTCTCTTATCGAGCACCGGATCTCTATATGCCTTAGGTATTCTATACTTTATTATTACTGGTATGTCGAATAAGGATGATTTATATAGGTATGCTTCTGCGCCTCTGCTTATTAACTCTAATGTTTTCTCCATGGAATATCTACCTCATCTAGTCTCCAGCGTTGACGAACTATTGCCTTATCTATAGGTATGGTTACACCATGCTTGTATGCTAGTAGTCCTGTCCAGGCAATCATAACCCCATTATCAACAGCATATTTGGGGGGAACTACTTTAACTTCCGCACCATGATATCTAGCCATGGCCTTGAATTTTTCTTGAAGTGTTCTACTAGCTGCAACCCCCCCAACAAGTAATATCTCTTTTTTACCTGTATGTGCTAATGCTCTTTCAGCTACTTCTACAACCATACTATATGCTATTTCCCTTACTGTGTAACATATATCTTCAAGTGTATAGTCGCTATTTTCACTTAATTTCTTGTATAGTCTTAAAGCTGCCGTAAGAATACCAGAGAATGAAACATCTTGCCCCTTTACCACGTATGGTATATCAGTGAGAAGCTTACGACCGTTTTCAGCGCATTTATCTATTACGTGCGTTCCTTTTACTACGTAGGGTGGACCTAAACCCAACTCCCTAGCTAGTACATCTATGAGGTTACCTAGGGCTATGTCTAATGTTTCACCGAAAATCCTATACCTGCCTTCATTATAGGCTACTATCATAGTATTTCCTCCAGCTAGATAAACTACGACAGGATCCTTAGCCTTTGTCAACAGTAAACCTATTTCTATATGAGCTACAGAGTGATTTACTGGAACCAATGGTTTTGATAGATAGGACGCCAGAGCCCTAGCAGCTGTAGCACCAACACGCAAACATGGACCTAACCCTGGTCCCAATGCTACTGCTATAGCATCGATCTCCTTAGGTGAAATATTTGCTTGGCTTAAGGCTTGATCTATTACTTCTCCAGCTTTAGATGCAAGAAATCTTGACGACTCACGTGGATGTATACCGCCTTTTTCCGGTATATAATCTACTCTTGCATCAGCTAATATTATGGGTTCCTTATCTTGTACTATACCTACACCGAAAGTATGTGCTGTGGACTCTATGCCTAATACTATCATTAAATGGCTATCCTCGTTAAAATATAATTAGTTGATATGAATATGGTCACTTTGAGGTAATAAACTCTGTGTAACCACATTTACCGCAATGCCATCGAGGTACGGGTTTTTTATGATGAGCCATTATGCTTCCACATCGTGGGCAACGTTTATTCTTTAATCTTATCTTACCTGTTTCGTAATCATATTCATATAGTTTATGTACCCAGGACATTTTTAACCTCCTCCTTCAGCTTGTATTATTTCCATACCAGCATGCCTTTTAATTATGTGCTCGGGCTCAAATTGTTTTGCTCTTTCTGGGTCATCGTATATATGTACTTGAACTCTTGTCCTACCTATACCGAATTCAGAAAGAATACTTCTAATGTACACTCTATCTTCACTCACATTGTATGTCTTTGCAATTGCGCTCCGAAGCTCCAAACGTGAGGGTGTACCCTTACCTATATGATAAACTATTACTAGTAATTCTCTTCTCTTTATTAATGGATTGTATTTATCGCTAACTACTACTGCCTCATATCCCTCACTTATTACTATTTTCTTCTGCTCACCATGTTCAGCCATGGTTTACACCTTTAATTCTTCATTTATGTCCAACTCTTCATCCACATGTATTTGCTTTATGCAGGGTTTAAAGAGTGCCCAGAAGTTTAAAGCTGTTTTCCTCGTAATAGGGTCTATCTCTATTAATACGAGGCCCCAATCCGGTTGACCATATATTATTATGGTGTTATCGGGTGAAAACATCATGGCTGGTAGTACTAGTAGATCCTCTTCACCTAGCACCTCTACTAAAATTGATCGATTATTTCTATGGGTTAATGTGCTTTTAAATAATGATAAGGCTTCTAATGAAATCATACCGGGTGGATTTATTACCTTATAGCGTTCAGTAAAATATTCTCTATTGATAGCTATATGTCTTCTCGTTCTCTTAGTTCTATAATCTATTACAGCTATTTTAGGCTTAATATTTGATTTTAATATTGTTTCAGAAACCACATCGCCTACTACAATTATATCTTTATTCCTGAGAAAACCTTGTTGACTAATAAAAGAGACGTTCTCTCTTGGTGTCCCAGTAAATACTACCCCTTTAGGTAATGCAAATTCTATTCTATATTTGGTGGGTAAACAAAAACCTTGTACCAACATAAATCTCATCTTATTTTAATGGCATATCTACCTGGTTCTTTTATCCCAAGCATTTCAGCTATTTTAGAGTTGTTGATATCAACTATTACAACCATACCCTCCCACTCCTCGGTAAAATCAGTTGAGCCACATCTAGGACATTTCTCTTCCTCATGAGGAACAAGGAATTTACACTTGCGACAGGCCTTAAACGGTGGTCTTTGTGTACGACTACGAACTCTTGATGCCATAGTTTTACACCTTAATCTAGATTACTTCTCCTCTGCCTTGTGGAGTGACTCTATTTCTCTCTTAATCCATTCCAGTTTTCCTAGGAATGGTTGTCTAAGTGTTAACGCTATTTTGGGCTGACGTGATGTTGCCTGCATACTTACAGCTGTAACCATTCCTCTTATAATATCACCTTTACCTATTACTCTACGCGTTTTCTTACCAATGAATATTTCCCTTGTAGCATCAAAGTCCAGGGGCTCATCAGTTATTTGAGACTTATGAACTAATGCGTCAAGAGGGCCTATGTTTACGAATAGACCAAAGTTTTTAACACTAACTACCTCGCCTTCGACTATCTCTCTTTCCTTGGGCGCGAAAGCTAGTATCTTGAATTCTACTTCATGATACGTTGCACCGTCACCATGTAATACTATGCCCTCCTCTGATGCTTTTACATCATATACCGTTATTATTAATCCTATTGATGGGTCTATGTATCCTTCATACTGATCTCTTAATACCTTGGATGCGACCTCGTTTATTCCCGCTTTAGCGAAGTATTCAGGTGGTACTCGTACTACTCCTCTAGCCTCATATACTTTGAACAATTATGTCACCCACCGAGATCAATGCATTACCGGCTATTACATCCTTACTGTTTAGGACTAGATAAATTCTTTTGATGCCTCAAATAACTGTTTCTCCTCTCTGAGATATATCTCGGGTACCCCTAGCTGTCTAGCTTTTCTTCTAAGATCTCTATCATTCGATGCTATATAACACTTTTTTGCCAACGCATATTCTAATATTACATCATCTATACTGTACTTGTCCCCGTATTCTGTTGGCACAACAACATATCTATCCTTTAACTTTGATTCAAGTAGTTGTAGTACGTTTTTAGCTTTTCTTCTAATAATACTTTTAGGATGCTTATGAGCTATTTTCCTTAGCTCATTTAATACTACATCTAGTATTATGTATTTGCACCTCGCTAAAAGTAGGTCATCTATTTCTTCGAAAATATTTCTTCCTTCAGAAATAAGCATTAATACATTAGTATCTAGTACAACGCAACATTCCTTTACTCTGCTACTAAGCCCCACCCTATTAGCCTCCATCTACCTCTTATTTGTCTGCTTATTGCTACTCTAGCATTCTTCCATGCAACTACTGGTCTTCTAAGCTTAACCTCTAATTCGTCACTTGTTACTCTTGTAACTACTCCTAAGGTTACAGCTGTACCAACAGTTATCATAAGTGGTTCTTTTAATCTTATTTTCTCTACTTTTAAGAGCTCCCGTGTACCTACAACTCTTTCTAATAAATTGTACTTTATTCTTAGATCCCAATAGACTGGTGGCAAGTAGTCAGCCTTACCTACAACATTTCCCACTAGCCTATCGGCCTTAGTAAGTGATGGGTCAAGCTTTGTTCCGACAGCTACTAGTCCTCCGGGTCTAGCTTCCTTTACTTCGAGATTACCGAATCTAAGACTAACGATTTCACTATAAAGGGGTTGGTATTCTACTTTATTATGTTTCCTAATTTCAATACCAGGTCTTATTTCTATTTCATCACCTACTCTTAGTACGCCTTGAAGTATGCTTCCGCCTATAACTCCTCCTTGTAGTTTCTCAGGAGGTGTGCCT
>Ga0190363_1002442_pt1 | contig 10598 bp, 10 predicted proteins | sample 48721867_MG_FD_161272 | JGI IMG/M metagenome (GOLD analysis project Ga0190363, IMG submission 161272) | Hydrothermal vent microbial mat bacterial communities from Southern Trench, Guaymas Basin, Mexico - 4872-18-6-7_MG | ecosystem: Environmental > Aquatic > Marine > Hydrothermal vents >...
CCAAAAGAGCAGGGATTATTGGTATCGTAAAATATTTTAAATTTTTCATTTTTAACACCCTAATTAACAAGTTTAAGTTAGGCTAGAATATAAATAGAAGGAATGAATTGTTTAGATGAACCATCTATAAAAGGGGGAAAAATTTTGATTTTTGGTTTGATGGAAAACATGACATGGAAAGAAGTTGAAGAAGCCGTTAAACAAACAAAAACTGTTATTATACCTTTTGGTTCAACCGAGGAACATGGATACCATCTTCCACTTTCAACTGACTATCTTATTGCATATGAAATTGGAAAAATGGTTGCTGAAAAAGTTAAGGTTTTGGTTGCTCCACCCATAACTTACGGTGTATGTAGAACAACAGCAAGCTTTCCAGGAACCATAACAATAAGCCTAGAAACAATTAAAAATCTTACAAAAGAAATCTGCAAAAGTTTTTGCATGCATGGTTTTAAAAACCTAATACTTTTACCCGGGCATCTTGGTTCTGCTCAATTAACAGGTTTAGAGTTGGCTGCACAAGAAACTATTCAAATGTATCCAAACCTAAACATTGTTTTGGTAAGGATTCCCTATATTTTACAGAAATATTTAGATGTTGTGGAAGATAAAGAAGACCTTCATGCTGGTGAGGTTGAAACATCATTAATGCTTGTATTAAAACCAGACCTTGTTAAAAAAGATAAAACAGTTTCAGAACATCCAAAATTTCCAGAACATTTTATTGTTTCGGAACCAAGAAAATACATGAAATCAGGTGTTATGGGTTCAGCTGAAAAAGCATCTAAAGAAAAGGGTGAAGCTCTGCTAAAAATATTAGTTGATGAAATTATTAGCCTTGTAAAAAAGCTTGAACAAAAAATTTAAAGAACACCTAAAACTAGAGCTAGTAAAGCCATTCGTGTTATTACACCATATCTTACCTGTTTAAAATAAATCGCATGGTTTGTTTGGTCAACCTCAGGGTCAACCTCATCAACCCTTGGAAGAGGATGCATAAGAATTAAATCTTTTTTAGCCTTTTCTAAGGTTGAAAGTGTAATTTTATAGGCTCCTTTAACTTTTTGATATTCTGCAGGGTCTGGAAATCTTTCTTTTTGAATTCTTGTAACATACAAAACATCCAATTCAGGTAAAACTTCTTCAATTTTTGAGGTTTCTTTAAACCTAATTTTTTCTTTTACAGTTTCAAGAACTTCTTTACGCATTCTTAGTTGAGGAGGAGAAATAAGATAAAGCATAATATCATCATAAAGTGAAAGAGCATAGGTTAAAGAATGGACTGTACGTCCATATCTAAGGTCTCCAAGAATTCCAATGTTTAACCCATCAATTCGACCTTTTTCCTTAAAAATTGTATACAAATCTAAAAATGCTTGAGTTGGATGTTCTTCAGCCCCAGAACCAGCATTAATGATAGGGACAGAAGCATAATCAGCAGCCATTCTTGCTGAACCTTCTAAAGGATGTCTTAAAACAATTATATCAACATAGTTTTCTACAACTCTAACAGTATCAGCTAAAGTTTCACCTTTTTCAATGGAGGTTAAAGCGGGTTCACTAAAACCAACAACTTTCCCTCCTAGCTTTTTCATAGCAACCTCAAAACTTAACCTAGTTCTTGTACTAGGTTCAAAAAATAAGGTTCCCATAATTTTACCAGAAAGAATTTTAAGTTTATTTTCAGGTGTTTTTTCAATTTTTTGAGCTGTTTTAAGTAAATGGTCAACCTCTTTTCTTGAAAAATCTCGGATTGAAACTATATCTCTATTTTTAAACATTTATGGTAACATCCCCAGACTACATCATATTTTAAATTTTGGTTGAAGAATAAATATGTTTGATGGTGTCTTGAAAACTGGAAGAAAACTTAGGGTTGAAAAAATTAGGGAAGGAACAGTAATAGACCATATAACTGGTGGAACAGCTCTTGCTGTTTTAAGAATTTTAAAAATTACTGGTCATGAAGGATTTATTGTTAGCGTATTAATGAATGTACCCAGTAGAAAACTTGGAAAAAAAGATATAGTAAAAATTGAGGGAAGAGAAATCAGTCCTAGAGAGGTAGCTGAAATAGCTCTTGTAGCACCTAAAGCAACCATCAACATTATTAGAAATTTTAATGTTGTAAAAAAGGAAAAAGTTAAACTTCCAAAAATTGTTAAAAACATTGTTAAATGTACAAATCCATCATGTATAACCAACAGTAAAGAACCTGTAAAACAAATTTTTCATGTTGAAAGTGAAGACCCAGTAATTTTAAGATGTTATTATTGTGGAACTCTCCTAGGAAAAAATGAAATAATAGAACAGTTTTAGCTAAAAAATTATTCTTCTACAAAAATTAACCATTCACAAGAAACATTTTCAGGGATGTTTTTAGGTTTAGGTTCAGGTGGGGAAAAAATTCTTTGAACTTTCACTCTTGGGTTAATTGCTTTAAAAAATCCTTCACGTGTTTTTAATCCAGAAATCCTACAATCATGATATTCTTTTCCCTTACGTTTTAATGCTTTTTGAAGTGAACAATCGATTGTTCTTACCCTAAAATTTTTTTCTTTTAAATCAAAGATTTCGATATTTTCAAAAAAAGCCCAATGAGAATGTCGAAGAAGTTTAACCATATCATCTACAGTTGTACCAGAAACATTTAAAATCTTTTTTAGCTGTTTAGCTTGACGAAAACCAAATTCTTCAAACATTTTAAGAGAAGATTCATCTTGAAAAGTTCCTGGAAGTTTTTCTTCAATCAATTCTTCAAGTTTAAACCATCCATAATTTAAGTCAAGAATTAATCCTTCGAATATTTTACAAAGTAAATCTTTTGGTAGGTTTCTTACCTTCAGAATTTTTCTACACCTCCCAACAATTAACCTAAAAATTTTATCCATCGTATACTTTAAATTTTCCTTAAAGTTAAAAATATTACAAACAAACATACAAATTAGAAGGGTGAAAAAAAATTTGGCTAAGATAGCTGTAGTTGCTGATGAGGATGTTGCAACATTTTTTAGAGCTTCAGGTGTAAAAATGTCTTATGGTGTTAAAACTGCAAAGGAAGCTGAAGACCTTGTATGGAAAATCGCTGAAAACAAAGATGTGGTAATTTTGATTGTAACTGAAAAAATTGCTGATGAAATAAAGTCAACAATAGATGAAATTTCAAAAAGAATCTATCCAACAATTCTTGTTATACCTGGAAAGGAAGGTCCCATACCTGGAAGAGTCTCTCCCTTATTAGCATTAGTCAAAAGAACAGTTGGTGTTGAAATTAAGATATAGAATTAAACGTTTAAATTGAGAAAAATAGACGTTTTAATATTGTTAAAATTGCAAGCATAAACATTAAAAAACCATAAGACAATCTTAACTTTTTCCTGTCTATTTTTAAAGAAATTTTTGCACCCAACATTCCACCAACCAGACAAGCTACACTAATCAACATCATAACCAACCAGTTAATTTTGTTTGCTGTCATTAAATGTCCTGTAAGCCCAAAAATTGCTGTTAAAAAAACCATTCCAGAGGAAGTGCCAACAGCAATATCCATAGGGACATCACAAAGCAAAACCATTATTGGAATTTTGAATACTCCTCCTGTAGCTCCAACCATCCCAACAAAAAACCCTATCAAACCAGTCATAAAGCAAACAATTGGTATGTTAACTTGGTAAATTTCGTTTTTAAATGTTCTTTTCCAAGTAAACTTTTCCCATTTAAGTTTTATACTCCTACCCTTAGGTTGTTTAATTATCAGTAAACCTGCAACTAAGATAACTATAACTAATATTAAATTTAAAATATGTTCATCTAGGATGTTTGCATAGTAACCTCCAACAAAAGCCATAATATCTGTTGGAGGGTCTATGATTGCTGCAAGTTTCCAATCAAATTTTCCACTCCTAAAAAATGTTATAAAAGCGGAAGAGGAAGCTAAAGTTATTGCAAACAAACTGATAATACTTGCAACCTTAACGGGGTAACCACCCAAAACAAGCATCGGAACATAGATTAATCCACCACCCAAACCAAACATGGAAAAAATCATGGAAACAATAAAAAACAAAACTGTAAAAATAAAAACTTGCAACCTTAAACCTTCCCATCTAAGACTGTAAAATTTTAAGATTTCATTGTTTTAAAATTTACTAACAAAGGAATAAAAAGTTTGAAAAATGAGGAAAATCTTCGGCTAATGATTTAGGAATATTCTAAAAAATTGAAGTTAACCGCAGAAGTTGCCACAATAAACCTTTAATACTTTTAATTTTCTAGTATCATCGGATAAAAATAAGCAAAAACTGGAATTTAGGTTTCAATTAGGGTGAATAAAAGTGGTGGTTGAAGGAAGGATTGTTAGAGTTGCTGGTCCTGCTGTTATTGCAAAAAACATGACTGGAAGTCAAATGTATGAGCTTGTTAAGGTTGGTGAGGAAAAGCTTGTTGGTGAAATAATTAAAATTGAGGGTGATAGGACTATTATTCAGGTTTATGAGGAAACCGCAGGATTAAAGCCCGGAGAACCTGTCGAAAGAACAGGTAAACCTTTATCTGTTGAATTGGGTCCAGGTATTATTGGTCAAACTTATGATGGAATTCAAAGACCTTTACCTCAAACCCAAGAACTTATAGGACCTTTTTTCAAACGTGGGTTTACTGTTCCACCGTTAGACAAAGATAAAAAATGGGATTTTACCCCAACAGTTAAAGTTGGAGATAAGGTTGTTGGAGGAGATATTATTGGAACTGTTCCTGAAACTCCTTTGGTAACTCATCGAATTCTTGTACCTCCGGATGTTCAGGGAACAATAAAAGATATTGTTAAAGAAGGTAAATACACAATCACTGAGGAAATTGCAACCGTTGAAACTGAAACTGGAAAGGTAAAACTTCAAATGATGCAAACATGGCCTGTTAGAAGAGGAAGACCTTACAAAGTAAAACTTCCATCAGATACTCCACTTTTAACTGGGCAAAGAATTTTTGATACATTTTTCCCCATGGTTAAAGGTGGCCAGGGAGCAATTCCTGGTGGTTTTGGAACTGGAAAAACTGTTATGCTTCACCAGTTAGCTCAATGGGCTGATGCAAACGTTGTAATTTATATTGGTTGTGGTGAAAGAGGAAATGAGATGGCTGAGGTTCTTGAAAGATTTCCAAAACTTAAAGACCCAAGGTCTGGTCATCCATTGATGACTAGAACTATTCTTGTAGCTAATACTTCCAATATGCCTATAGCTGCAAGAGAGGCAAGCATCTATACTGGTATGACTATGGGTGAATATTTTAGGGATATGGGTTATGATGTTGCATTAATGGCTGATTCAACTTCAAGATGGGCTGAAGCCTTAAGAGAAATTTCAGGTAGATTGGAGGAAATGCCTGGTGAGGAAGGTTATCCTGCATATTTGGCAAGCCGACTTTCAGAATTTTATGAAAGAGCTGGAAGAGTAGTTACTTTAGGTTCAACAGATAAAATAGGTTCTGTAAGTGTGGTTGGTGCAGTTTCACCACCAGGAGCAGATTTTTCAGAACCTGTTACCCAAAATACGCTAAGAATTATTAAGGTTTTCTGGGGTTTGGATAAAAGTTTAGCTGAGAAAAGACATTTTCCAGCTATTAATTGGCTTACAAGTTATTCTCTTTACTATGACACTTTAGATGAATGGTATAGAAAACATGTTAGTTCGGATTGGTCAGATTTAAGAAGTAAAGCTTTATGGTTACTTCAAAGAGAAGAAGAACTTCAAGAAATTGTTAGACTTGTTGGGCCTGATGCTTTATCTGAAAGTCAAAGAGTAATTTTGGAAGCTGCAAAAATGATTAGAGAAGACTTTTTGATGCAAAGTGCATACCATCCAATAGATAGTTATTGTCCTTTGGATAAATGTTTTAACATGTTAAGAGTTATTATAAAGTTTTATGAAGAAATGAAGAATGCTGTTGAACGTGGAATTTCAATTAAAAACATTTTAACTTTACCTGTTCTAGAAGATATTGCTAGAATGAAACTTGCACCTTATGAAGAAGCTGTAAAAGTTTGTAAGGATATTGAGGCTAAAATTGATGAACAATTTAATTCACTTTATGCTGGAAGGAGGTAAAAAATTGAGTAAAAGTATTTTGACTGGAAAGGAATATTTAACTGTAAAAGAGATTGCTGGACCTCTACTTTTTGTTGAAAGAACAAGTGGAATTGCTTATGGTGAGGTTGTTAAAGTTACAACACCAATTGGTGAGGAAAGAACAGGCCAAGTTTTAGAGGTTGATGAAAAAAGAGCTGTTGTTCAGGTTTTTGAGGGAACTTCAGGTTTAGATATTACAAAAACAGCTACAAGATTTACAGGTGAAACCTTAAAATTTCCGGTTTCTTTAGATATTATGGGTAGAATTTTTGATGGTAGTGGAAGACCTATTGATGGTGGACCGGAAATTATTCCTGAAGATGAAAGGGATATTCATGGTGCACCCATAAACCCCTATTCTAGAGCTCATCCAGCAGAATTTATTCAAACTGGAATTTCAGCAATTGATGGTATGAATACTTTGGTTAGAGGACAAAAATTACCGTTATTTTCAGGTTCAGGTTTACCTCACAACCTGATTGCCGCACAAATAGCAAGACAAGCAAAAGTTTTAGGTAGAGAGGAAGAATTTGCTGTTGTTTTTGTTGCTATGGGTATCACTTCAGATGAAGCTAGATTTTTTAGAGAAGATTTTGAGAAAAGAGGAGCAATGGATAGGGTTGTTATGTTTATTAATTTGGCTGATGACCCAGCAATTGAAAGATTGATAACTCCACGATTAGCATTAACTGCAGCTGAATTTTTAGCTTTTGATTATGACCTTCACATTCTGGTAATCTTAACCGATATGACTAATTATGCTGAAGCTTTAAGAGAAATTTCAGCTGCTAGAGAGGAGGTTCCTGGTAGAAGAGGTTATCCTGGTTATATGTATACTGACCTAGCAACAATTTATGAAAGAGCTGGAAGAATTCATGGTAGAAAAGGAACTGTTACCCAGATACCTATTCTTACAATGCCTCATGATGATATAACCCATCCAATTCCAGATTTAACAGGATACATTACGGAAGGTCAAATTTATGTTGAGAGAGCTCTCCATATGAAGGGTATCTACCCACCCATTAATGTTTTACCTTCACTTTCAAGATTGATGAATGAGGGAATTGGTAAAGGTAAAACTAGAGAAGACCATAGGTATGTTGCAGACCAGCTGTATTATGCTTATGCTGAAGGTAGAGGGTTAAGAGAACTTGTGGCCGTGATTGGTGAAGAAGCTTTAACAGCAAGAGATAAACAATATTTAGAGTTTGCTGACCGGTATGAACGTGAATTTATTAATCAAGGACCCTATGAGGATAGAGATATAGAAAAAACTTTAGATATTGGTTGGGAACTACTTTCAATGTTCCCTGAAGCTGAACTTAAACGTATAGACCCAACCTACATTAGAAAATATCATCCTAAATACAGGAAAACTTAAACCCCTAAAATTTTTTCTTTGGAGAATATTTTTATGATTGAAAGTTTTGAAACATTAAAACTTGTTATTTTTGCTTTATCCATGGTGGTTTTAGCTTTAAGTTTTATACTTTTTTATGGGTTTGGGGAAACCTAAAACAAGTATTGGTATAATTGATAAACGTTAGCTTAAAATTGTTGAAGTTTACTCCATTTATGTATGGGTTCAACCTCAACAAAAAATGAGTACATTAATATTTTGGAAGAATTAGCCTTTACAGCATTTATGGAAGCTGCACCTTATCTTCAAAATCCAGAATGGGTTAAAAAAACCTATGTTGAAGGGTTGAAAAAAGCTGAAAAATTGGAACAATTAAAAAGTTTTTTAGTGGAAAAAGTGGAAAAGGAGGAAGATAAGTTTAAACAGGTTGACCTAAAAATTTATTTAACTTATCTTGGGAAGGTGTGGCGGAAACATTTTGGATCTAAACCTTAATTTTTTTAGTCAACCCATCCTTCAAGAAATAAAAAATCTTGGGATTAGAAAATTAACAAAAATTCAGGAAGAGGCTATTCCTTATGTTTTAGCTGGAGAAAATGTTTTAATTGTTGCTCCAACTGGTGAAGGAAAAACTGAAGCTGCAATTTTACCTATTTTTGAAATGTTTTTAAGGTTAAAAAATGAGAAAAAATATGTTTCTGGAATATTTATTCTGTATATTACACCTTTAAGGTCTCTTAATAGAGATATTTTTAGAAGACTTGTTGAAATGGGCGGAAGACTTGGAATTAAAGTTGAGGTTAGACATGGAGATACACCTACAAAACTAAGAAAAATTCAGGCTGAAGCTCCACCGGATATGTTGATAACAACACCTGAAACCTTACAAGCAATTTTGGTTGGTAAAAGGATGGTTAAACATTTAAAAAATGTTTGTTGGGTTGTTGTGGATGAAATTCATGAGTTGGCTGATGATAAACGTGGAACTCAGTTGATGGTTGGACTTGAACGTCTTCAAAAAATTGTTGGAAAAGATTTTCAAAGAATTGGGCTTTCAGCAACTGTTGGAGACCTAAAAACTATAGGGGGGTTTCTTGTTGGAAAAGATAGAAAGATTAAGGTTGTGAGAGTTGAAACTTTTAAAGAGATGGATGTTAAAGTTGAAAGCCCATCTACAACTGTTGAGGATGAAAAACTTTCGGAGAAGTTTATGGTTCCTGTTGGGACTATAAGTAGGATTAGAAGAATTCTTGAATTGGTTAAAAAGTATAGGTCAACTTTAATTTTTACTAATACAAGAGAACATACAGAATCTTTAGCTTTAAAAATTAGAATGTTAAACCCTGAACTTCCGTTTTCAGCTCATCATGGTTCAATTTCCAGAGATTCAAGGATTAAAGTTGAAGATTTGGTTAAAGCTGGAAAACTTAAAGCTGTTGTTTGCACATCTTCCCTTGAACTTGGAATAGATATTGGGTATATTGACTATGTTATCCAATATCAATCACCTAAACAAGTTTCCAAAATAATTCAAAGAATTGGTAGAAGTAGCCACATTGTTGAGGGAAAACCTTCAGGATGTATTTTAGCAACATGGTCTGATGATATTTTAGAGTCTGCTGTTATTTTAAGAAAAGCTTTAACTGGTGAACTTGAAAAGCCATCAATTCACTATAATGCCCTAGATGTTTTAGCCCATCAAATTGTTGGTTTAACCTTAACCCATAAACTTTTAGAAATGGGAGAAATCTACAAAATAGTTACCAGAGCTTATCCTTACATAAATTTGGATTTTGAAGATTTTTTTGAAACTTTAAACCAGCTTAAAGCTGAAGGAATAATTCGTTTTTATAATGGGAAAGTAGGAGTTAAACCTCCACAAAGCCATAAATATTATTTTGAAAATTTATCCATGATCGTTGAAGTTAAACATTATGTTGTAATTGATTTTTTAACCAAACGTAGAGTAGGATTTTTAGACCAAGAATTTGTTGCAAGACATGGAAAACCTGGAAACCAGTTTATTCTTCATGGCTCAACTTGGCAAATTTTAGCTGTTGATGAAGATAAAACCTTAGTTGAGGTTGAAGAAGTTGAACCTAGCCCCTCAGCTATTCCCTCATGGGAAGGAGAAGTTATACCAGTACCGTTTGAAATTGCATTAGAAGTTGGAAAACTTAGAAGAAAAATTTGTGAAAAAATAGTGGTTGAGGAGAATCCTTACCCAGTTTTTGAAGGTTACCCATTGGATGAAAATTCTAAACAAAAAGTTGTTGAAACTATTCGGAAACATGTTAAGGAAGGTTTTCTTTTACCTCATGATGAACAGATTGTTGTTGAATCTTTTGAAAATTACACAATTATTCATGGATGTTTTGGGGATAAACCTAATAAAACTTTAAGTTTAGCTGTTGCTTCACTTTTAACCTCCAAAACTGGTTTGGAGATTGCTGTTCAATCTGACCCTTACCGGTTTGTTTTAATTTCACCTTATCCTATTGACCCATATATGGTTAAGGATATACTTACATCTTTAACATCCACAGAGTTGGAAAAAATTTTAGATGTAACTCTTGACCAAACAAATTTATTTTTATGGAGATTTTGGAATAATGCAAAAAGATTTGGTGTTGTATCCAAAGATACTGAATATAAAATTGTTCAAGCAAAATCTTTGCTTAAAGCTTTAAAGGAAACTCCAATTTATAAGGAAACTTTCCGTGAAGTTTTACTTGAAGATTTAGACCTTGAAATATCCAAAAAAATTATTCAAAAAATTGGGGATAAAAAGATAAAGGTTGAGGTTTCACCTTTAAAACAAAATCCATCACCTTTAGCCATACCATTATTAGATAAAATTGTACCTCATGACCTTTTAAGACCTGTTAAAGAAACAGAGGAAATTATCCAGCTTTTAAAGGAAAGATTGAATTCTAAAACAGTTAGACTTGTATGTTTGTTTAAGGGTGACTGGGAAACTTTAAGAAAAATAGTTAATTTACCGGAAAGAATTAGATGTCCATATTGTGGTTCAACCTTGGTTGCAGTAACCTATGAAAATGATAAAGAAACAGGAAAAATCATTAAGAAAAAACTAGCTAAAAGAA
>Ga0190363_1002443_pt1 | contig 10589 bp, 10 predicted proteins | sample 48721867_MG_FD_161272 | JGI IMG/M metagenome (GOLD analysis project Ga0190363, IMG submission 161272) | Hydrothermal vent microbial mat bacterial communities from Southern Trench, Guaymas Basin, Mexico - 4872-18-6-7_MG | ecosystem: Environmental > Aquatic > Marine > Hydrothermal vents >...
GCACTGCAAAGGACCAATCCCAGATTTCTACCTGCAATGAGAAAGTCTGCTTCAGACTTGGCTAGTTTCTGAGTAAGAAGTCCCACAATTAAAAGAATAACAAAATAAGTAAGAATTATAATAAATTGAAGTGAGATAGTCATCCACTTCCTCCTTTAGATTATAGAGTTTAAAGGAAAAAATTAAGCCAGTAAAATCCATCCAGAACACTACTTTCAGATGTCACCGGGACCAAACTTTTAAAATTTCTCTAGTAACTTCTTCTTTTGACTTGGTAAATTTATCATACTTAAAATTTCTTCTTGACTTAACACCGGAATCTCCTGATAATATATAACTGACGGGGCGTAGCGCAGCTTGGTTAGCGCGCCTGCCTTGGGAGCAGGAGGTCGGTGGTTCAAGTCCACTCGCCCCGATTTGAGCTGCGCCCGTAGCTCAACAGGATAGAGCAGCGGATTTCTAATCCGCTGGTTGGGGGTTCGAGTCCCTCCGGGCGCGCTTTATGGTGAGCGTAGCTCAACTGGCAGAGCGCCAGACTGTGGATCTGGTGGTTGGGGGTTCGAGTCCCCTCGCTCACCCCATAAATAAATCTCATGCGACTTTCCAAATATATTCAGCTTTCTGGTTTAGCTTCCAGACGATATGAAATCAAGAGAATTGAGAAAAATCGACATAAAACAATATAATTTGAAAATTCAATAACTACACTGTTATAATTATGACATGGGAAAGCTAGGTTGGCTTTTTTTTATCCTATTTATCATAGGGCTCACAGGAGGAATTTACTTCTACAAAACTAAATATACTCCTCTAGTAGAGGAGAATAAAGCCCTCAAAAAGGAAAATAAAAATCTGAAGGAAGAATTCTTGGCAGAGCTTAAATCCCTCAAGACTGTTACACCCAAGATTCCAAAACAGGAACCACAAAAGGAAGCTAAAAAAGAACCTCTAAAGTTCGAATTCAAGCTGAGTGATTTCTTTGCAAAAAACTCAACAAAATTGAGTACAAAAGGAAAAGAAATTATATCAAATATCGTTAAGACACTGGAAAACGAGAATTTTGAAGAAATAGAGATACTTCTTTACCCCCAGTCTAAGTTACAAGTTAGAAGGGCACTCAATATCAAAGCATATTTTGTAAGGAAGGGTATTAACAAGAACAGTGTCTGGGCATGGGTTAAAAATTCAGGAAAAAAGGATAAGGTTATAATTACGGTAAAATGGTCAGTTTAATCCTTAATCCAAAAGCCGGCAGAGGAAAAGCTGAAAAACATCTTCCTGAAGTTTTAAAAATTTTAGACGTTAATAATATTAAATATGACTTGTACAGAACAGAATATAGAGGACATGCAACGGAGATTGCAAGAAAAATAGTAAATCAAAATCCCGAAAAACTCCTTGTTCTCGGAGGAGATGGCACTATAAACGAAGTCATTCAGGCCCTTGCAGGCACCGAGATCTCTTTACTTCCTCTACCCCTTGGCACAGGGAATGACTTTGTTAAATATGTATATCCAAGAAAAAAATTCGATACCGTTTTAAGGGAGAAAATAAACTCTGATAAAAGTATTAAAATAGACCTAATATTACTGGAAACTACAGGAATAAAAAGATATTTCATAAATGGAATGGGGATCGGATTTGATTCTGAAGTTTTAAAAAATATGAAAAAAATAAAACTTCTAAAAGGAGATTTCCTTTATACGGCAGCTACAATCCTAACCTTTTTTAAATTTAAAGGGCTCAAATTGAAGGTTACCCTCAATAGAATCAAAAAGACTTTAGAGAAACATTTTCTTTTGTTTAATGTAGGTAATGGCCAGTATCTAGGGGGAGGATTCAGACTATTCCCTCTTGCTAAACTGACAGATCACCTCATGGATATTTCTATGGTCACTCCTGTGGGGGTATTGGAGTTTTTTGGGAGTCTTCTAAAAGCTTTTAAAGGAACACACATATACAGAAAAGAGGTTTCTTACCTCAAAGACTCTGAAATTTCAGTAGAATCTGAGAATCCTCTGGTCCTGCAGGTAGATGGTGAATTGATTGAAGGTGTGAAATGGCTTAAACTGAGAGTCGTGCCCTCCTGCCTTAAAGTTTCAATATGAAATATCTTATAATAGGTGCTGGTTCTATAGGCTCACTACTGGGGGTAAAGCTTGCTCTAGCTGGGAACAAAGTAGAATTTGTTGTTAAAAAAAGAAACAGTAAGAGACAAATAGAAAATAACGGCATAATCTTATTTGAAGGGGACAAAAAATTTCTTCTTAAAACTAAAACATATCTGTGGGATAACCTTCGCCATCTGGAAGCTGATTATGTAATAGTTGCTGTTAAGAGCCACCATGCTACCACCATCCTACCAAAACTCAAAGAAATCATTTACACAACTTCAAAAATAGTAACTATTCAAAATGGAATAACGCCCCATATTATTGCCAGTGACCTCTTTGAAGATAGGCATATTATTATTTCTTTGAAAGAAGCAGCATATAAATTTGATGTAAATAAAGTGAGGCATGCAGGCAGTGGCGTAAATACTCTTACCAGTTTCAATGCCCCGCGAAATGTAATGGAGGAGTTTGCAGAACAGCTCGCTCCTGCTGGAATAAGGACACAGATAAAGAACGATGCTATGGAGGTTCTGTACAGAAAACTTGCTATAAATTGCATTATAAATCCTTTAACTGCTCTTTTTTCAATAAAAAATGGTAAACTGGTTAAATTCCTCAACAGTTACCTGGTTAACTCCATGATCTCGGAGATACTAGAGGTTTTTGAAGAAGAGGGGGTCAGTATATCAAAGGACGAGATAATGGACAACCTTATAAATATAATTAAAGATACTAGGGAGAATAAATCCTCAATGCTTCAGGATATTGAATGGAAAAGAAAGACTGAGATAGAATTCCTCACTGGTTATATTCTTGAAAGAGCAGCAGAATATGGTGTTAACACACCTTCAAACAGAATTATATATGAATTGATCAAACAACTGGAGGTGGTTCGTGGAACGCATTGATAAGATCAAAAGTATTATGGGACAGAAGGAAATTGATCTTGCAATAATTCATAATCCTCTTGAAATTTTTTATTTCACAGGGAATATGGTCCAGGGCATGCTCTTTATACCCCTGGAAGAAGATCCTGTACTTTTTATTCGAAGGCCGAAGGAAAGGCCCATTAAAAAAACGTTAACCTATCAGTATATTGACAGACTCGGTGAAATACTCTCCTACCCATTATCTTGGAAGAACATCAAACAGATAGGGGTGGAAAAAGACATTACGACCCTTTCTATGTTGGAAAGGATAAAGAAGATACTGCCTCACGGGAAGTTTGAGGACATATCCCTGGAGATCCGCTCCTTAAGAATGATTAAAGATAAAGAGGAAATAAATAAAATCCGAAAAGCCGGGAAAATTATTGATTCATTATTCGCAAAGGCCAAAGACTTAATAAATGAAGGAATAACTGAAAGGGATCTTGCACTGGAACTGGAATATATCTCAAAGCAGATGGGGAATATTGGAATCTATCGTATGAGAAACAAGGATAATGAAACAAGTTTTGCCCATATTCTTTCTGGAGCAAATACACTGGTCTCATCCTATTTGGACGCACCAACCGGAGGGATGGGTATTTCATCTGCTTTCCCTCAGGGTCCTTCCCATCGAAAATTCAAGAAGGGTGAACCTATAGGTATTGATATAATGATTAATTATGATGGCTACATCGCAGATGCAACAAGGACCTTTGTTATAGGGGAAATACCCGATAAACTCAAACTATTAAATCAAAAATTAATGGAGATCTTTAGCAGTTTAAAGGAAAATCTAATACCGGGAAATACGGCAGAGGAAGTTGCATTGAAAGCCCTAGAAACTGCAAAAAAGCTTGGTGTTGATGACATATTTATGGGAATTGGGCGTGATAGGGTAAAATTTATAGGCCACGGTGTGGGTCTTGAGGTTGATGAATTTCCATTTATTATGAAAGGTTTTAAAATACCCCTCCGTGAAAATGTGGTGGTTGCTGTGGAACCAAAATTAATGGATCCAGAGCTTGGAATGGTAGGAATAGAAAATACTTTTTTAATCACAGAAAAGGGTCCAGAATCACTTATCGAATTTGAAGAGGATTTAATCAGAATTTAGAGGAGGAAATCATGTTAGTTGCATATTTACAGTTCTATCCCGAAAAGGGGAACATAAAAAATAATCTCGAAAAAATTGAATCAATGATTGATGATGCTGAATTTGATATCCTAGTCTTACCTGAACTAGCAACAACAGGATATTTTTTTGTTAATAAAGAAGAAATAAAGGATCTCGCAGAGGAGGCAGGAAATGGAGTATCTTTCAAGCATTTCAAAAGAATTGCCAAGAAAAAAAATTCCTTGATCATATATGGCTTTGCAGAAAGAGAAAATCAAATATATTACAACTCCCAAGCTGCTATTTTCCCCGATGGTAGCTACATAATATATAGAAAAACACACCTCTTTTACAAAGAGAAAATGGTATACCAACCAGGTAATACAGGACCTGTTGTCGTGGAGTTTAAGGGGGCTAAGATAGGACTCATGATATGCTTTGATTGGTTCTTCCCGGAATTTTCCAGGATCCTTGCATTGAAAGGGGCCCAAATTCTAGCCCACTCTGCGAATCTGGTGCTCCCGGGAATGGCTCAAAAAGGCATGGTTGTGAGGTCTATGGAAAATCGTATTTTTTCAATAACTGCCAATAGAATAGGGGAAGAAAATTCCAGCGAGGGAGAAAAATTACTTTTCACGGGTATGAGTCAAATAGTGAATCCATCTGGTGAGGTACTCACAAGCAGCGAAAGGGATACTGAAGAGTTAAAAACTGTAGAGATAGAACCTAAAGAAGCAGACAATAAAAATATAACGGCTCTTAATAATATCTTCACTGACCGGCGTATAGATATATACAAAGACATTCTAGAAAAATGAAACTCCTACTTATAATTACATTATTCACTGGTACAAAAGACCCATGGTTTGCTAGAGATAAAGTACGCCATTTTGCAGTATCCTACGTAATTACTAGATCATTGATTCATTACAGACAGAAAAAGGAAATTGCCTTTGGTATTACATTCTCTCTAGGCTTAATTAAAGAGATTTATGACAAAAAGATTAAAAAAAGTTTCTTCAGCTATAAGGACCTCGTATGGGACCTTGCTGGGATTGGTCTTGCTCTGATATGAGGTTGACAAAATGTACACTAAAATAATAGAACTCCATAGAAAAATAGATGAAGTATTTAGCCCTTTCAGGGCAATTGATTATATGGAAGAAATAATTCGATTTCATCGTATCCAATCCACTTCAGGTTTAAAAAATGCCACGGAATATGTTGCAGAACTTCTTAATTCCCTTGATGTTTCAGCCTGGCCCCTTGCTATACCCATGAATGAAGGAATGGAATTTGAGGGTTTTCCTGGCTTTCAATCATGGGAAATAAAAGAAGCAAAGCTCTGGATGGTTCAACCGGAGAGAAGAAAACTTGCTGATTTTGATGACTCTGTATTCCATATATTCCAAAGAAGCGGCCTGGCTGAAGGCGAATTTGAACTTTTTGTAGCAGAGAGAAACATGGATATAGATTATTATCTTAAACTGGACAACCTGGCTGATAAATTTATTCTGACTGACAAACCCCAATACGTAAAAGATATTTTAGAAGTTGCGGGTATAGTATCTGAACACACAAGGGAAGGGGTTGAAGATGCACTGTTATACCATTCATTCTGGTGGGATGGGACGGAAGCGAAAAAAATACCAGGATTTGTAATATATAAAAAAGACGCCAACTATATAAGAAAATTGCAGAAGGAGGGGAAAAGGATAATTGTAAAAGCTCATGTATCTGCAGATTTCGGTCCCGGATACCACTACATAGCTGAGTGCGAAATAAAAGGAACAGGTGAGGGAGAAATACTACTTATAGCACATCTATGTCATCCCAAAGGAGAAGCCAATGACAATGTATCAGGGGTGGTATCTCTAATTGAGGCTCTGAGAAGTATAAAGCATCTGATAAACAAAGGAGAGCTTGATCCTCCTCTGCGGACCATAAGGACTCTCTTCGTCCCTGAAATTTATGGATCCGTTGCATACCTCTCTCAGCGAAGCAATCTGCATTCCGCAATTGTTGGTGGATTGAATTTAGATATGGTAGGACAAAGTCTTGACAAATCGGGAGGGAGTTTCCTTGTAGAAAAAGAACCTTGGTCAGCTCCTGGATTTACATCGAGCCTTGTCAATTATCTTAAAGACTTTGTTATCCCACACTACAAAGGAACCAGCCCCGTCATCCAATACCCTTCCATAAGATACTCCTCCACCCCTTTTTCAGGAGGGAGTGATCATATTGTTCTTAATGACCCCTATGTGGGTATCCCTACTTCTATGATAATCCAGTGGCCTGACAAATTTTATCATTCCAGCAAGGATAAAGTGGAAAATATCGATCCAGAGGCTCTTAAAAGGGCTGGAATAACTGCAGCATTATATGCCTATATGCTGGCTACAGCCCAAGAAAAAGACGTAAATAACATTGGAGAGATTGTACTACTTGAAGCTAAACGCACTCTTCTTGAAGAAAAAAAGAACCACCTAATCAATACAGGGACTCTAAAATTTGAAAGGTTAAAGCTTGTATACAATTACTATTTAAAAGCTATCCAAAGCATACGAAAAATAGTAGATATTGATGTCTCCCCTCTCTTAAAAAGATGGACCTCATTCTACAGAAATGAAATTTCCGGCCAGATAGAAGATACCATAAAAGAACGGAGAAGAAGTTCAGTAGTATATATCCGAAATTTCAAAAGTCCAGTAACATGGTGGGTGAGGAAAAACATATTAAGTAAAGAAGAACGGAGAGATGCCCTTAAATTCCATTTTGGTTTGAAAAATTCGGAAAAATTCAATGAGATAGAATTTATATACCTCGTTGATGGCAGAAGAACAATAGAAGACATTAAAAATTTTCTGGAAGTAGCAGAAAATCATGAAATAAATCCGGAAATATACAATAAATACGTGGAACTTACAGAAAAAACTGGAATCATCAAAAGGAAAGGGGAATAACCATGGATAAAATAAGATTGAGCAAAAAACTTGCATACATTTTAAGACACAATCCTTTGAAATATAACTTGGTGCTTGATAGATACGGTTTTGCTATCCTTAAAAGGGTAGCGGAGGCTCTGGGGGTTGGAGAGGAAGAAATCAGAGAACTTGTTAAAAATCAGGAGAAAAAAAGATTTGAAATCAAAGGCAATAAAATACGAGCACTCTATGGTCATTCTGCTCACATTGAAATCATCTATAAACCATCTTCTCCGCCATCAAATTTATACCACGGAACATCTCGCAAAATGGTTAAGTCCATAGAAAAAGAAGGTTTGAAACCCATGCAGAGGAAATATGTACACCTTTCTAAAAACATAGAGGATGCAATAAGCGTGGGGAAGCGTAAAGATCCGAATCCAGTTGTTTTTGTGATTGATGCTGAAAAGGCCCACAAGGATGGAATTCTCTTTTATGAAGCAGGCCCTGTTTTTCTTGTTGATTATCTTCCCCCACAATACATAAAGGAAATATTGTACAGGAGCTAAAATGAAAGATACACGTGACCAGATTATATACGGAGTGATAACTTACCTGTTAAGAGATAATGAGGTGCTTTTAGTTTATAAGAAAAGAGGTCATGGTGCGGGAAAATGGAACGGACCCGGTGGGAAAATCGAGAAGGAAAACCCTGTAGAGGCAGCCATCCGTGAGACAAAGGAAGAGACAGGGGTGGAGGTAAACAATCCAGAACTCTGCGGTATCATTGAATTTTACGATGTCTATGAGCAGGACTGGATTGTTTATATTTTCCGTTCAGAAGAATTTTCAGGAGAACCCAAGGAATCTGAAGAATGTTTTCCCCGGTGGTTCCATTTGGAAGAGATACCATACCATAAGATGTGGGAGGATGATAAAATATGGCTGCCTCTCGTTATTAACAAAAAATACTTCTGGGCAAAATTCTGGTTCAAAGACGAAAAAATGTTAAAATATAATCTACAAGAAATGAGTAAAGAAGATTTTTTATCCTTGCAAAAAGAGTTTTTAAAAATATAGGAGGATAATTATGAATCTCGCTACTATTCTGTATAAGAAAGGCCCTAAAAATAAAAAAGTATTCCTCTACTTCAATCAACAGGAATATACCTTTGAAGATGCTGAGAAAAGGAGCTCCAGCATTGCAAATTATCTTCAGGCCAATGGTATCAAACCTGATGATAAAGTGGCTATTATTTCAGGAAATAGACCAGAATTTATCTTTTCTTACTTTGGAATTTTAAAAGTAGGGGGGATTGTTGTGCCCGTGAATCCACTTTTAACCCCCTTCGAACTTTCATACATCCTGGAACACTCGGATACAAAGTTTGTTATCTATGATGATCAGCTGAAGCCTAAACTACAGCATATTAAGATAAATTCTCTGGCTATGGGACAAATTTCGTCTCTTGAATACAAACCATTTATACCTCTGGATAGAAATGACCATGATGTTGCAGCCATCCTTTATACTTCAGGAACCACAGGTAGACCGAAAGGCGCAATGTTAACTCACAAGAATCTTCTTTCCAATATAAAATCTGTCTCCAAGGCTATTCAATGTGATGAAAAGGATAAATTCATCCTTGTGCTTCCACTATTTCACTCCTTTGGTGCTACCGTCGGCATGCTGACCCCCATAAATCTCAATGCATCCATCATTCTGCTGCCTCGTTTTACCCCAGAATCTGTATTAGAATCCATTTCAAAACAGAAAGGAACAGTTTTTTTAGGAGTTCCCTCCATGTTTTCCTTGCTGAGCATGGTTAAAGAAGAAGAGATAGCCGGACTTGACCTTTCCTCATGGAGATTCTGTATTTCAGGAGGTGCACCTCTGCCTACAGCTGTACTGGAAGCTTTTGAAAGAAAGTACGGGGTTATGATCTACGAAGGCGATGGCCCAACTGAGTGTTCTCCAGTGACATCGGTTAATCCCATAGGTGGCAAAAGGAAGATAGGCTCCATAGGAACTCCCATTCCTGATGTGAAGATGGCTATAATGGATGATAATTGCAATCTGTTACCTCCTGGGTCAGAGGGCGAAATAGTAGTGAAGGGACCCAATGTTTTCAAGGGCTATTACAAGGATGAACAGGCAACAAAAGAATCTTTTTGCGGAGAATATTTCAGAACTGGTGATATCGGTAAAATGGATGAGGAAGGATATTTTTACATAATAGATCGGAAAAAAGACATGATAATTGTAAACGGAATGAATGTATATCCTCGAGAAATTGAAGAATTGCTATATAAGATAGATGGCATAAAGGAAGCTGCATGCATTGGGAAACCCCATCACCTTCATGGTGAAATACCGGTATGTTATATTGTAATTGAAGAAGGGAAAAAAGTGGATATAAAACAAATAAATCAGGAATTAAGGAAATATCTCGCTCCTTATAAAGTACCTAGATCAATTGAAATTGTGGAGAGCCTTCTAAAAACATCTACAGGCAAAATATCAAAGGTCTTACTGAGGGAAAAGGTTCTGGGAAAACAGTCCTAACGTTTTCTACCTGAAAATAATAAAATACTGCGCAATTCTTCAATATTTCGTGCGTCGAACCATTTCTTTTCGAAACTTTCGTCCTGAATAATCTGAGCAATAGCCATCAGAGCCTTAAGATGAAAATTTCTCTCATCCATAGTACCTGCCAGTACAAAGGCGATTTTTACTGGATCTTGGCTTGTTGAATGGATAATACCTTTTCTGCATCTTACGGGAATAATGATAAATTTTTTCAACCCTGGAAGTATTATATGGGGTATAGCTATACCCGGATGAACTACAGTAGAGTGTAATTTTTCCCTTTCTAATAATAAATCATATATAACCTTCTCATCATCACCAGAATCTTTGGCAATGATCCCAGCAACTATCTTATAAAACTCTTGCATATCCATTGGACCTTCGATATCAAGAAATGTAGCAGTCTTAATAAGCTTGTCAAAACGATCCTCAGTTATCTCATCCCGTTCCCTTAAGATTTGAATAAGCTCGGCTTCAAAATTCTTATCAGCCACAAATTCGGTGGCTGCAGCTTTCCTGATCAGCATCATTAATGCAGACTGTCTGGTAATTCTCTTTTTTGCGTAAGTAAGATAATATATTAAAATGAGAAGAATAAATAGAAATGTTAAAATTACAGGAATTCTTCCCATCTCAAAAACCAGAAGACTGTAAATCAAAATACCTCCAATTTGCATATACGGGAAGAGGGGGGCTTTGTAGCCGGGCCTATAGTAGGGAAGCTTACTCATCCGGACAACAATCAAAGCAAAATTTACAAGTATAAAAAGTATAAGCATGAACGTAGAAGCTACTTTCACCAGAGTTTTTAAATCTAACGCCACTATTAGAAGTATCATAAACAGACTTGTTGCGAGTATAGAATTTTTGGGGGTTTTATACTTATCATGCAATGAACTGAATATATCGGGAATCAAA
>Ga0190363_1002445_pt1 | contig 10585 bp, 10 predicted proteins | sample 48721867_MG_FD_161272 | JGI IMG/M metagenome (GOLD analysis project Ga0190363, IMG submission 161272) | Hydrothermal vent microbial mat bacterial communities from Southern Trench, Guaymas Basin, Mexico - 4872-18-6-7_MG | ecosystem: Environmental > Aquatic > Marine > Hydrothermal vents >...
TAATGAATATTATGTATACTAAAGTCATAATTATTGCAGCTAGCTGGAATTGCCCTGCTTCAACCAAGATATCACCTCCACCTTTAACGGTATATAGTGTTACCCTACACTTTTATTTGTTCCTTTTATTACTCCAAATGAGGAATATTTCGTGTATTAAAATGTGGAATAATAAAATATGAATATTCTCATGCGGGCTGCAATAATTATGACTTTAGTAATACCCAAGGTACATGGTCATGAAACTTCTAGAGCCTATAAGAGTAAGGCGTATATCATTAAAAGCTCTTCATTGCTATCATTAGAGGCAAGAGGTAATAGAGAAATAAGGATTTGGTATAGGAGGACTGAAGTCATTCCTTACCAGCTATAATTACATTACTAATTTTCACTATGGGACTGCATACGTTCATATAGCATTCAAGTCCTTTACCGATTACGTCTAAATTCTTACCTAACATATCATATATGTTGCCTGATATAGTGACGCCCTTAACAACATCAATGATCTTACCGTTCTTTATCAAGTAACCATGAGTTAGCGTAGCATTCACCTGGCCACTAACAGGGTTTGAGAGCCATTGACCTATTGTTTTAGATATCAATAAACACTCTCTACATTCACTTATAATCTCCTCAATTGATGCATTACCCTCATTAAGTATGAGGTTTGTTGCCCAAGGTCTAGGCCTGGATGATGGTGAATCTCTCCATGCATTACCTGTTGATTCCTTACTCTCCTTTCTTGCTGTATAATGATCGTAGAGGAAAGTCTCAAGGATACCATTATTGATTATACTCTTAACTCTTGTTGCTATACCTTCATCATCAAAGGGTTTTGAGCCGTAGAAGAATGGCTTAAATGGATCATCAATCATTGTTACTCTTTCATTAAATACTTGCTTACTTACCCTACCCTTAAGTGGTGATCTATTAGCTTGGACGTTATCAGCAGTTATTGCTGGGAGGAATGACGCCATGATGATACCTGCAAACACTTTAGGCTCAAACACTAAATCCATCCTTTTAGTCTTAATAGGTTTAGCTCTTAAAGCATCAATAACTCTCTCCTTAACTCTACTTATTAATTCATGGAATTTAAGTCCCTCTAAACTCCTAGATACCACATAATCTGAGTAAGTACCTTCCTTACCTGAATCTCTAGATCTAGCCTCAACATACAATGTAGCAAGAGTACCTAACCTTTCCATTAATCCACCATAACTATTAGCTATTACATACTCAACTTCACTCATATCAAGCCCTAAGCCTACAGGCTCAATTATTGGGCTCTTACTTGAAAGCATTTTAAGGCCATCAAATACTAAGCTAGAAGCTTCATCCGTGCTTAGCTTAACGATTTTATCATCATAAATTGGTACATTACCTCCCTTACCTAACTTAGATGGTAAGCTATGCCAGTACCTGTCTTCATTCATTACCTTAGCTACTTTAATAGCTATCTCAAGCGCTTTAATAGCATCTTCATAGCTTGATACCTCAGATCCATAATAGGCAACTCTCTTACCTATTACAACCCTAAATCCTATTCTTACAATATCGCTTTGAATTATCCAGTCAATCCTATCTTTAACCCCCATGATTTCCCTTGACCTTGTATTCATTAAGATGACTTCAACTTCACTAGCACCTAATTCCTCGGCCTTACTGATTATTTTCTCTAGGTTAACTCTTTCCATGACTTGATTCTTCGCCATTATTTACCACCAACAATTATTTTTCTAACCCTTATGTGGGGTCCTCCTAAGCCAACTTTAACGGTTTGGTGATCTTTACCGCAACCACCAAAGACACTAGTCCTTATTCTTAAATCCTTACCTACAGCATCAACGCTCTTAAGTACATCAAGAATTAAACCGCTTAGTGTTACTCCTCTAACCATTTCTGTTCTTTCGCCATTTCTTATGATCCATGAAACACCAACACTAAAAGTGAATGTACCTACACCAGGATTTACCTCACCACCAGTAACGCCTTTACCTGTCACGTAGATTCCCTCCTTAACATCCTCAATTAACTCTTCAACACTGTAGTCTCCAGGAAGCATGTAGTAATTTGTTTGTCTAACAATAGGTACCGAAGCATAATCCTGAGCTCTACCATTACCTGTTGCTTTCATACCTAACTTACTTGCTATATGTCTTGAAGTTAAGAATGACTTGAGGACACCCCTCTCCACAATTACTGTCTTATCTTTTCTCACACCCTCATCGTCGTAAGGAATGAAATAACCCCCATCAACAACGCCTTCATCAACTATAGTTACGTGTTCACTAGCTACAGTCCTTCCTATCTTCTCAGATAAAACACTGGATCCAGCCTCAACTAAGTCACCCTCACTTGCATGGCCGAAAGCCTCATGGAGCAGTAACCCCACCACATCAGGGTCTATAATAGCTGTGTACGTACCTGCTGGTGGCAATCCAGCTTTTGATGCTTTACTAGCTAGTTCAGATATTTCTTTAGCAAATTCTTCCCAATTAAACGATTCTATGAACTCATAACCAGCTACATTACTACGACTATCACTAACCCTCTCTAATCTCCCAACTTCACCAGCAACTGAGAGTTGCCCTATACCTACCAGGTTAACCAATACCTCAATTCTTGACCCATCACTTGACGCAAAGATCCTGTGATCACATTGAATACCCATTCTTGTTAAGGAAGATTTAACGTCTTGAATCTCAAGACCTACCTTATTCACAAGTAGAAGCAACTCAACCTTATCTTTTGGGTCAATACTTAAGGGATCAACCTTACATGGTGCTACGACCTTATCCTTAACAATTGGGACTTCAACTAGAGATACCTTTTCACCCTTACCCCTTAATGCTCTAGCTGCTTCAATAGCTTTCTTGATAGTATCCTTTATTGAATCCGGATTTAACCTACTTGTCGATGCATAACCTTGATAACCATCAACTATTACTCTAACACCTAAACCTTTTCGAACACTACTCGAGTACTCACGAATATTTCCGTTCTCTATTGTTATAATTTCATTATGTTGTTCATTGTAACGTATGTCAACATATGATGCACCTAAACTAAGTGCGTAACCTAAAAATCTCTCAAGATCTACTTCATTCACAACTAGGACCCGCTATACACACTATACAAAAATTCTTAAATTCTAACCCCTACTGACTTGTTAACGTTAACCTCCATGACCTCAACATTCCAATATCGTTTTGGATATGCGTAATTAATGACTCTCTTAGTCATTATGAATACTTAACCTTTACGATGTAAATGCCCTTATCATACTCTCATATAATTCATAATATTTACCCTTGACCTTTAACAATTCATGATGCCTCCCTTCCTCGATTATTTTGCCATCCTCTAACACTATTATTCTGTCACAGTCCATTATAGTACTTAATCTATGAGCGATTATTATTCCTGTTCTACCTCTTAGTAATCTCCTCATAGCTCTTTTCAATAATGCTTCAGTTACTACATCAATACTTGACATAGCCTCGTCAAATATTACTATTGCAGGATTTCTAAGCATTACTCTAGCTATAGCTATGAGTTGTTTCTCACCTGTTGATAGCTTCTTACCCATTTCACCAGCATCAGTCATGTACCCCTTAGGTAATCTCTCTATGAATTCGTGAATACCTAATTTCTTACATACAGTAATGATCTCCTCATCACTTGCTTCAGGATTTCCAAGCTTAATGTTCTCCATTATCGTTCCAGGGAATAGATATGTCTCCTGAGGTATGTAACTAATGATTCTTCTTAAGTTACTTAACTTTAACCTCCTAATATCCACTCCATCTATTAATATCTGACCTTCATCAGGATCATAAAATCTCATGATTAAATTAATTAATGTAGTTTTACCTACACCTGTACGTCCTACGATAGCGACCACTTCTCCAGGTCTTATACGTAGATTAACATTTCTTAATACAGGCTTACCAGGGATATAACTGAACGATACATTCCTTAATTCAATTTCACCACGTGGGTACCTCAATTCTATAGCATCGGGTCTATCATATTCTACTTCTTTAGAATCTAAAATAGCGAACATCCTTTCAGCTGATGCTATAGCTGCTTGTAGTGAATCATACATGTTAATGAACTCAGTTATAGGTCTAGATAATCTATTTACGTACTGAATGAACGCTATGACTATACCTATACTAATAGCTCCAATACTAACCATGTATCCACCAAAGATTAGTACAAATACTGTTGATAGAGTTACGCTTAAATCCATGGATGGCCAGAAGAGACCCATGAGTTTAGCGACTTTAACGAATGCTTTAACTATATTACTGGATACATTATTGAAGGTCCTCAGTACATTATCCTCATTACCGAATACCTTAATTGTTGATATACCCGCGATAGACTCTTCAACAATAATTGTCGCATCAGCTACGTTCCTCCGAACGATTCTATGTGCTTCCTTAAGTTTCACACCGAAGACTCTAGCTATAACTACTAGTAATGGAATATTAGCTAATGCAACAGCAGTTAATGAGGGGCTCATGTATATCATGATTGCAATTACACCTACCAGCGATATTAAGTGACCTAGTACTGACAATACACCTGAAATGAGGACATCGTTTAATGTTGATGTATCGTTAATTATGGCTGATATTAAATCACCTATCCTCATCTTATTAAAGAATTTAATCGATAGCTCTTGTAACTTACTAAATAATCTATTTCTTAAATCTCTCAAGTAGAGTTGACCTATCTTCTGGATGTAGTATGTATTAGTAGTCATTGATGCCCACTGACCTATTAAGAGAAGCATGTATAGCGATACTAGTATTGGTAAGTCACGTAAATTACCTTTAAGTATGTACTCATCGATTATGATGCTCAAAACGTAAGGTGATGCTAGGCTTGTAAGACTGTAAGTAGTGATAGATATCGATATTAAAATCATAGCTAGCTTATACTTAGTTAGATCTCTAACTATCTTCTTTAGTAATAACCAGGCAGAGATTTCCCGATGTACCTCACTTAACGTACTCGTACTTAATGTCTGCATGCTCATAACTTAACCCCTTCATACTTATCATGTATAATGTATAGTACAGGCCCTTCCTTGAGATTAACTCCTCATGAGTACCTTCCTCAACGATCTCTCCTTGATCAAGAACTATGATTCTATCAGCTAATCTAGCTAATGATACTCTCTGACTCACTATAATGGCTGTTTTGTCCTTTAATATCGGTTTTAGATCCCTAATGAGGTTTTTCTCAGTCTCTACATCAAGATTTGATACAGGGTCATCAAGTAGTATTATCTTCGGATTCTTTAGTAGTGCTCGTGCTATAGCTATTCTCTGTCTTTGACCACCGGAGAGTGTGAGACCTCTCTCCCCAACTACAGTATCGTAGCCGTCAGGTAGAGACTCTATGAAGTCATGTATGTTTGCAATCTTAGTAGCCCTAACTATATCCTCAAACCTCGCATTAGGATTACCAATAGCTATATTTTCCTTAATCGTACTTGAGAATATGAATGGTTCTTGAGGTACTAATGCTACTTGATCTCTAAGTGATTTTATATCTAATTCCCTAATGTCATGTCCATCAATTAGTATCCTACCTTCTACGGGGTCGTAAAACCTCATTAATAGCTTAAGTATTGTAGACTTACCTGAACCAGGGGGTCCTAGGATTAATACTTTCTCTCCAGGTCTAACCTTAAAGCTCACACCCTTCAATACAGGCTTTCCTTCAACGTAGTGGAATACTACGTTATCAAATATTATCTCTCCTTTGATATCATTAAGCTTCTTAGCAGCTGGTGAATTATGTATGGTTGGTTTAGAGTCTATTATCTCGAATATTCTTTGAGCTGCTGCTAAAGCCCTCTGAAAAGCACTTATGGTAAAGCCTAAAGCTCTCATCGGCCACATGAGTATTGATAAGTATGTTATGAAAGCTGTTAATTCACCAATACTTAAATACCCACTACTTACTGATATTCCTCCGAAGTATATTATTAAAGCCATAGTTATACCGAGTATTAAGTGAGGTGCATTCCCATATAATGCCCTAATCTTAGCAGCCATCAGGTTTAGATTGTTGAATAACTCATTTTCACGCATGAATTTAAGCTTCTCAAAGCTCTCCAACGTTAATGCTTTAACTGTTCTTATACCGTTAAGATTACTAGTAGCTATTGATGCTAATACACCTAGCTGATTTCTTATCCTATCATATATTGGTCTAATACTTGTAGCATACTTTATGTTAAGGATAGCCATTAACGTCATTGCCGCAAGTACTATGAGTGATAGCTCGAAATTCATGGTGAACATGTAATAAAGTGATAATCCAGCTGTAAATGAGAGATTAACTATGTTTCTGACTTGCCACGAGAGAGTACGTGCTAATCTATCAGTATCATTAGTGATCCTTGATATTAACTGACCAGCAGGTACTCTATCAAAGAAATCTAAAGATTGATTAAGTATGGAGTTGAAGGCCTTAACTCTTAACTCATGAACTAGTCCTTGAGAAAGAAGAGCTGTTGAATACCTAGTCACAAACCATGCGAGAGCACCTAAAGCAGTAATTCCTATGAGGATTAGTGAGTACTTGATGGTGGTACCTATATCATTAACTGAAATACCTAGGTCTATGGTGTACCTTATTATTAATGGACTTAAGCTCACAATATTAGCATAAGCTATTACTGAAATAACCGAAACAAGTAGTAAGTACCACTTCTTAATAAACAACTTAAGTAAACGAAATAATACATTAAATCTACGACTTCTGGCATCATCCATGATTAACCCCCAGCCACATGTCAGGCACTAATGATGTAGCATCCCTACCTATAGGTAACTAAGTTATCTAGATAAATAAGTTTATCAGTCTAATAACTGCTGGGTCTATAGCTTCATGCGTTCGGGATCTTACTCAAAATTTTAGAATTTTATTTGATTTACACTATGGGAGACCTAACCTGCGGTATACTAGTACTCTACTTACGTTGCTAATAATGCTCATTTTACTTCCCACGCTAATACCTACATACTCAAACCTTCATTCAGATAATTATTGTTATGTCCATAATGGGAAACTTACATTAGTTTTGAACGTCCAGCTAATGCCGACCCATGGGTTAAACAGAACATGGATAAGATTTGTGATTTCACTAAGGATATTGCATTACTTATGAATTAAGGTGGCACATCTTATACCCTAACATTACAAGGGACCGAGAAAATCTCGAACACATAATATTTAGAATAGCTGATGCTATCAATATGTACATCATAAATAAGTATATAGCTCCCTGGCATCTAGGAGAGGTAACATGGAAACTTGCTGAGGGTTTAAATACGTACCTTCTATTAAATACGCTCCCTATTAAGATTTTAGAAGTAGAATTAGTAGGAGAGCTACATAGGTACGTTTGCTACTTAATTAGTCACGGCATATTCATGCCCCTAAAGAAGCTGTTAACGCCACATACTCCATTTCGGAGAGCTTATTTAGATGAGGCTATAGATTTTGTATATTGGCTTATCGAGAGGTACAGCATCGAGAAGTATATAAAGCTCTATGCGCTAATGCATATTAAACCAAGTATTAAGTGCTTTAAAGAAGTCTATGGATTAAGTTTAGATGAACTAGAGAAACAATGGTTAAGCTATCTCAGAGAGAGGTATGGGGGTTTTGAGGATTACCCACCATTATTCATATTACTAGCTCTCACAAACACTACTATAGTGTATGATGATAACTACCCATTGAAGGAAGCAGCACAATTACTTAAAGCTACAATAGTAATAAACTTCATCTACGCATACGCTGCAAATAATACAATAAACATAAAGCCCTATTTTAAGGTAGAGGACCTATTTAAACTCCTTGAGAAGCGTAATGTAATAGTGATTACCTTATCTAACAGCTCCTTATTTAAGAGCTTAGTAAATATTTTAGGAAGTAATTATATAGGGTACTGCAGTAATGGCTTTAGATTTTTAGGTAGGTGCTACTCAAACAGAAGTGACATATTAATTCTCATCACTAAGAGTAGTTACGGTAGAGCTTTAGGTGTAGTCTTAGGTAACGATGTTGAGAGCTTAACTAAATACTTAAAGAGGTATCCAATACCTACGATCAGTCCAGGAGCTTCGGGATTCCTATATACTAATAATACAGTTCATATAATTTTACCATTAACTATGAAGTATTGGATAAGAGGTGGAAGGGGGGTATTAGCGCCGAAAATACATTATGGTATGCAGATAGTGCTAGCAGCACTAACAGTGTTAATCATAGTTACCTATGTCATTGTGAAGAGAAGGAAGTAAAGTATACATCAATTAAACATGAAACTTTGCAATCAGTACATTAGAGCCAGTAGAGATGCTAATGCGGATAAGTGAATTCCTTAAAAATTTGTCTAAAGCGCTTAAGGAGCTAAATGTAAGAAGTATTAAGGAATGATCGAAGAAGTTGGTAGCCTCGATACATGGTTACTAGGTTTAAACCATGGGAATTATTGGTGAGTACGCAATATTATTAATGTAATATACTTCATAGTTCCTCCGGTGTTACAATATTGTCTTTAATAAGGTTATGTTTCTCTATGAACTTCATTAAGTCTTCATCTACTGTGAGTAACTTTAGTTTATTCTATACAGCGATTGAATAAAGTAGGTTATCTATCATATCTTTATGACCTAACCTATACATACGTATAGTGTTTTCAATAGCTTCCTCATTAATAGGTGCGTACTTCATGGTTTCTCTTATAGCTGTAATTCCTTCCTTGATACGTGAAAGTTCTTCTTTTGTTCCTTTAATAACTTTCACTATTTTCCATAGTGCCTCAAGTATGCTGGTATCATTGTAATAGAGTTCATAGGAACTAAGCTTTTGGAAGGTCTTCATCACTTTACTTGATGTTTCAAAATCCGAGAATTGGTAGGAGAAATGATGTATCAAGTAATATCTTGTTATCTTGAGAGCTTCTCCTGCTCAATTAAGCTTTCCTTCTCAATTTCCTCGGGTAGTATCTTACCTATTTTCCTCCCGTAAAGAGCAAACCATACAGCATCTCTTATAGGCTCAATAACTATTTTACCTCCAACAGCCATAACCCTGACTCTCTGCCCCTCTATAATCTTTACAGCTTCAGCGATAGCCTTAGGTATAATAATCACCCTCCTCTTACCAACCCTAGTCTCTACAACTATACTCATTAAGTTCAACTAATTAAGTATCATCTAACACATTATTAAGGTTTAACTGCAGTTAAAAGTTGGATTCCTTTAAATTATGACCTGTTAGTCATACATCTAACATAACTTCAAGATATTATAGAGTTAATGACGCAAAGATACAACATTATTGCTCGGATGGATCTTAATAAAATCTCAAGAAGTAGCGGAAAGATCGTAAGAATTCTGTACTGCTGATTTAATTTACTTATACAATAGGTCTCATTTTTGAAGTATTATCTGCATGATCTGACAGACCTTGAAAAGAAATTTAAGTAGTATAGAGATAATGTATTGGTTAGGTGCTGTACGTGAGCAATGTAGAGGTTACCTCCTTAAAGATTAGAGTTGGTAAGAGATTCACAATCACTATCCCTAAGGAGGTCAGGGAAAAGCTGAACATTAAGGAGGGAGATGAACTAGAACTTACTGTTATAGGCAACAATATAGTACTAAAGAAGGCTATGTCTCTCGTAGAATTTATTGATAATGTTAAGCCTAAAGGAAGTATCAAGATATTCCTTAAAGAAAGGGGGTGCGAGGTAAGTGTTGAAGAAGAAAGGTATGAAGAACTTACTGAGAAGCATAGTCATTGATACAGGCCCCTTACTTTTACCTCTCACACGGGAATATGGCTGGGATAGAATTAGGGAGCTTTTAGTCATGCATGAGAAGGGTGATGTTAGCCTTTACATAGGTTTATTTAATATAGCAGAGTTAGTTTATATATCGCAGAGGTTAGGGTTCGATGCTGATGTTTCACAAAAATATGCCAAATTAATTTCAGAGAGACTAAATATTATCAATACTACTCGGTATGTTATGTGGATGGGTAAGTTACGCGTTGAGGCTTATAAACATGGATATAATATACCGTGGGGTGATATCTCATCAGCGGCTGCTGCAGTGACTTTAAACATTCCAGTATTGGTGCTTGATGAGGATAAGCATTTTGATCAAGTAATAGTACTATGTAAAGAGCTAGGGAGAGCTATAGAGATAATCCATGTAAGGGAGTTAGTTTATTAACCTTACGTTACAAAGGATACACCCAATATAATGCTTCATACCTTTCATAATAGTGATTAAAAAGATTGGTACCTAATCAATAATTAGGGCTGGCTAATGAATTCAATGTTTATAGGTAATGGTACTCTTCGATTACTCAACATACCAATTAAAAGTATTGGAGCAGAAGGAAGAGGAGCTAAGGTAATTAATGCTCTTGATAAGTCATTACCTAAAGAGATCTTAGCAGGGTTTAAGGAGGTTACGAGCTTCAGGGATGCTGATATAGTTCTAACAGATATGAGTGTAATTACTCAAAATAA
>Ga0190363_1002446_pt1 | contig 10583 bp, 10 predicted proteins | sample 48721867_MG_FD_161272 | JGI IMG/M metagenome (GOLD analysis project Ga0190363, IMG submission 161272) | Hydrothermal vent microbial mat bacterial communities from Southern Trench, Guaymas Basin, Mexico - 4872-18-6-7_MG | ecosystem: Environmental > Aquatic > Marine > Hydrothermal vents >...
CTCGTTTGGGTAGCGCCAAACAATCTCGTCTGGCTTTGGATTTTTCCATTCAATAACCTGCGGCATTCTACTTCACTCCTAAAATAACTTCGCTTCTTTCATCAAAGGTTTTCTCTAGAGCATCTATTAGGCTTCCAACCCTTTCGACATGTTTCTTTGCCAAGTCGAATTTTGAGGCTTCGATGTCTGCTTTAAAGGCTGAAGAAGCCTTAACAATTTCCTCTACATCGTCTAAAAGTTCTGCGTCGAATTTTATCATTCTGTCCAGATCTGGCTCTTCCACCTTGATTGCGTCAAAAAAGCCAGCATATCCATACGAGGCGTGATTTATTTTTTCGGCTATGCGGTCAAAGCGAGCTATAAGCCTATCCATATCCGTTAAGACTTCATATCTGCGGTAGTCTGAAAGTTTCTGAAAAACTCTCTTTAAGGTATCCTTTGCTTCTGAAAGTCTTCTATAAAGGTGATTCCTTATTATTCTGTCAGATTCCCTTCTAAGTTCCTTCTCCTTATAGCCCCTAAAGCCCGGAAGCTCAGCCAAAATCCTTTCAGAAAGTCTCATTTCCTTCGTTACTTTCTCATAAGTTTGCTCATCCAATTCTTTCATCTCACATATTTTCAACCCTTAATTATTACTGTTGATTCTTTTAAAGCTTTGATTAAAATTTATAATATGCCAAAATCCGTTGGTGGAATATCCCCCTTTATCACGGTTCCAGTTGATCCGTCGAGGAATATTCTGTAGCGTCCACCCTTATATTCGTATGTTATGAACCATATTGGCGCATGCAAATAAACAGCGTCTCCAAATTCAAATTCCGTTTTAATCTCAATTATCTTGTCAACATCCTGTTTTGCCAAAAATTCATGATGCGCTTCAATCTCCTGTTTAGCAACAGTTAACGCTTCATTTTCGTCTATTTCGCTGTTTAAAACTTTAGCGTAACCCTCGATTCTTCTGAAGTCGTATGGAATCTTTCCATCTAATGGGACGTCATACTCTCTTGTTGGAAATTCTGAGGCCTTACGCGCCAAAACAAGCCAGTCATACTTTTTCTCTATCTTTCCCTCTTTAACGACTGGTGGACTCAATCGTTCAAATATTCCTTTATAGGTTGTTTTGGCTGTTACAGGAACAACCCAGAAGGGCAGATAAACAAGCTCTTTCTCGACAATTTTTGAACGTTTGGCTAGGTCTCCGGGCTTTAGAAAGCCAGAAGCCATCCATTCTTTAACAAGCTTTTCCACGGTTGCTTCATCATAATCGTTTAGAAGCATTGAATGCTCAAACATGAAGGGCTTTCCAGTCTCAATCACAACGGTATAGCCGCAGTACTGGCATGTCGCTAAAATTTCTCCTGGATTAAACTTTATTGGCGCTCCGCAATGGGGACATTTAATCTCCTCTACAATTGCCATGTTTCCACTTCAATTAGTGAATGTTAAGCTTTCCCTTATAATTGTTGGCGGCTATTTTATATTCTCAAATGCCAAAATATTGTTTGGTGAAGAAGGTTTGTCGAATGGTAAATGTCCGAGATGTGGAGCCAAGGCTGTTGAGCTTGGCACCCCAACAATTAAGGTTGGTAAGACAAGGCAGATGAGGGTAAGCGTCAAGCAATGCCCAAACTGTCTTCTAGTCTTTTATGAAGGCATAACAGAATGAAGGAATAGTCATGGCGAGGCTGGCCAAACTTAAGCTTTCAATGTCCATATCAATATTTCTGGTCTTCTTCATATTCGCATTATTCCTCGCAGCAATCATGTATATATTTCAGCTACCCCTAATTTTTGCAGTCGTCGGCTCCCTACTCTTCATATTTTTTGAGTATTTGATTGGCCCCGAAATCGTTAAAGCTTCGACTAGGCTTAGATACTTGAAGCCAGGAGAAAATCCTTGGCTGGAATCAACCGTAAAGGAACTGGCTGAAAAAAGTGGAATTCCCACGCCTAAACTTGTAATAGTTCCAGACGAAACGCCAAACGCATTCGTTTTCGGAAGAACAAGAAAAGATGCAACATTGGCTGTTCATGAGGGCTTATTGAAGCAGCTAAATAAGGAGGAAATTCGAGGAGTTATCGGCCACGAGCTCGGCCACATAAAGCATAGAGACTTCCTAGTAATGACGGCTCTCTCCGCCATCCCTCTAATCGCCTATATGGTCGCTCGCCTATCATTCGAAGCCGTAAGATTCGCTAGGCCAAGCAAGAAGGATAAGGGCGCCGCAATTTATGCTGCGCTGGCGGCAGCGGCGGTTATAGGCTATATCGTCTACATAATCAGCCTATTATGCGTAATGAGAACGAGCAGATTAAGGGAACACTATGCAGACGCCTACTCGGCATATGTAACTGAAAATCCGAGAAGTCTAGAGAGTGCCCTTGCAAAAATAACCTATGGCTTGTCACTTTCTCCAAAACCTCCCCATGGAGCGAGAACCCTCTATATTGGAGACCCAGCCTTGGCAAAGCAGGAATGCCAAAACATAATCCGCAGAAAGGAAGAGTATGACTTAGATAGAGACGGCGTTTTAGACGAGCGGGAACTCGAACTTGCAATGGAAAAGGAAGCCACATCCACTTGGACAAGGATTAACACTTGGTTCTCAACTCACCCACCAACCTTCCAGCGGATACTGCTGCTAAGAGAAATCGAACGAGAAATGGAAACTGGAAAATTCACAAGCAAACGCATATACGCTCACATATAAGCAAGATTTCAATTTTTCTAGGCTCTAAAATTAGAACAAGACAAGAAAATTGTGATTCAAAGCTTTAAATCTCACGTAACTTGGCTGAAAAAGCAATCTTGAACACTTTCTATGAACAATTCTGTTTCATCAAGTTTTGGATGGAAACAGTGAATTCCATCAATCCATGGGCTTGCCAAACGAAGCAGTATGTTATTTAATTCTCTTTTTAGATAGACGAGAAAGCATTTAACGTTTGGATGCGCCTGTTTAATTAGCATGAAAGTGCCGATTGCAGTTTTAAATCTTGAAGCATCAAGCTCAACTTTGGCATCAACCACTATCCTTGGCTTTACGCAATCGCCAAGCTTTTCGCCTATTATTATGTCGGCTTCCATGCAGTATTCCGCCTTATTTGATTTTGAAAGTAGGCACTTTTCGCCCCAGTAAACTTCAAGGTTTTCTGGTATGTGGCACTTCTCCCTTAAAATGCGATAAACATACTCTTCCAGTGAGTATGCTCTAAACTTTCCGAAAAACTGAGCTACACCAATAAGCTGCTTATTTTCCTCAATTAAATCAACGAAACTGCAGAAATCGTCTATTTTAAGGCTTTTAATCCATTTATAGTATTTTCTTTGAAGTTTCTCACCCAATGTTCTGGTTTCTGGTTTCTTAAGCAGCTCTTCAATATAGTTTATTGGTTTTTTCAGCCGCGCCAATTTGAGCTCCACTATTTATTTATAGCTTTCACGCATTAAAGGATGAGCTAGCTAGGGGAGCAAGCTCATGAGGGTTAAGCTGCTAAGTTATACGCCTAATCCGGAAATATTATGCGCCGCCGCAGCCCTAACTTCTTCAAGGCGGAGAGGCGCTTCAGAATCTATTGAAGAGCTTGATTTAGAGAAGGCTAGACGAATCATTAGGCGTGTTTTGAGTTATGGGCATTACTCAGTTATTGAACATGCCTCATTCACATTCAGCCTAGAAGGCGTTTCTAGAGCCCTAACTCATCAGCTTGTAAGGCATAGGTTGGCTTCCTATACGCAGCAGAGCCAACGCTACGTAGCCTACGACACGCTGGAACACTATGTGGTGCCAGAAACCATAAAGCAAAGCGAGGAAGCAAAGAAACTTTTTGAGGAAACCCTAGCGAAGATTTCAGAAACCTACCAGAAGCTTTTGGAGCTTAACATACCGAAAGAGGATGCACGATTTATATTGCCAAACGCCGCCAAAACAAACATTGTTGTAACCATGAACGCCCGCGAACTTAGACATTTCTTCAATTTACGCTGTTGCCAACGAACCCAATGGGAGCTACGGCAAGCCGCAACCGAAATGCTTAGGCAAGTGAAACGTGTAGCTCCGGCCCTATTCGAGAATGCTGGACCATACTGCGTAGAGTTTGGCTATTGCCCAGAAGGCAAAATGAAACCTTCAACATGCAACATTGCTGAGATCAAGGAGAAATTCAAGAATCTCTAGCGAAGGCAGAAAGATTGAATGAAAAGAAATTCTCGCTTAGTTTGGCTTACAAGGCAATAGTATTATTTGGAATAGTTAGTCTTCTCGGCGATATTATCTATGAAGGATGTAGAGGGCTAGTTCCAGACTATCTCAAGTTTTTAGGCGCCACAGCATTTATTGTAGGTGTAATTGGAGGTTTAGGCGAGTTTATTGGCTATTCGGTTAGGCTTGTAAGCGGTTTTCTCGCCGACACTATGAAGGCTTATTGGCTTTTCATTTTTCTCGGCTACGGCCTGCTAGTAAGCATTCCGTTGCTTGGCTTTTCGTTCACTTGGCAAGTCGCCGCCGTTTTCGTATTGCTAGAGAGGCTGGGTAAGGCTTTGCGTACTCCTTCAAGGGACATAATTCTCTCGGTTATAGGCAAAGAAGTGGGAACCGGCAAAACTTTTGGAATACATGAGCTTTTAGACCAGATAGGTGCAATTGTAGGCCCGGCAATAGTGGCAGTTTCAATGCTAACAAGCGGCAACGATTATCGGCTTACATTTCTAATTCTTCTTTTGCCATACATATCGCTCATGTCCTTTCTAACATACGTTTACAAAAGAATTGGAAAAACCTACAAGATTGCAAAGGAAGATGCCGAAAAACAAAAAGCTGGTCTTCCACGAACATTCTACGTTTACACTTTGACTGTTGTCATGAACACTGTTGGCTTAATTCCGGTAGCGCTGATACTGTACAAGGCATCCTTCTTTTTTGCTGAATGGCTTGTTCCCATCGTTTATTTGATGATTCAAGGTATTGATGCTTCTATTGCGCTTGCGGCTGGACATGCCTATGACCGTTTCGGAGTTAAATTTTTAGCTCTCCCATTTCTGTTAGCTATAATACCTTCAATTCTGACTGTAGTTGGAAACAATGCTCCTATAATTGTGGTTGCCGCCGTGTTTTTCGGCTTAGTTCTGGGAATGCAAGAATCAATTTATCGTGCAGCCGTGGCAGATGTAGCTCCAGTGGCCTCCAGAGGTCGGGCGTACGGAATTTTCTCTACTGCTTATGGCGTAAGCTTCTTGATAAGTGGAGCTATCTATGGATTCTTCTTGGATATGGCTGGAACGGCTCTAATAGCCATAATTTATGCTTTATCAGCTCAATTTTTGGCTTTGGTGTTACTAAATTCTATTAGAAGTGTTACTTCCGCCTAAAAGCTTCTTCGCGGAAAGATTAAATAATGCTTCGTGAGTATTTCATGATTCAATATACCTAATTGAGGTTGCTGTTCATTGTCTAAGAAAGCATTTCATATGAAAATTAAAGAGTTGAAGTCTGACGCGGCTGTTCTGAAGGACCTTGAAATTTCTGTTGGCAGAATCTTTGAGGAAACATGGGAAGAACCAGTAGGCCCCACTCCCTTTCCGGGGCTAGTTGATCTGCGAAACTGGGATATGACGTTGCTTAAGCGATACAAGCCTTTTTATCTGCCCTTCTGCGATGTCTGCTGTCTATGTACATTTGGTAAGTGTGATTTGACTGGAAACAAGCGTGGAGCATGCGGATTAAACATGGCGGCTCAGCAATCACGTATAGTCTTGCTTGCATGTTGCATAGGCGCCGCAACCCACATTGGACATGCAAGACACCTAGTTGAACATTTAATTGAAAAGTTTGGGCGTAGACATCCAATAGACGTTGGAGGAGTAAACGTTGAGGTTGAAGCGCCAGTAACAAGGCTTGTCTGCGGAATAAGGCCGAAAACATTAGGCGACCTAGAGGATGTACTTGATTATCTAGAAAACCAGCTTACTCATTTGCTTTCTATAACGCATACTGGACAGGAAGGAAACAATCTAGACTTTGAATCTAAAGTTTTCCATGCGGGCATGATAGACCAAGTTGGAATGGAAGTCGCCGACATAGCGCAGATAGCTGCCTACGGATTTCCAAAGGCCGATCCAGAAGCGCCACTTGTGGAGCTTGGATTTGGAGCCATAGACATAAACAAGCCAGTCATCCTCTGCATAGGCCATAATGTTCCACCAGCGATCGGAATTGTTGATTACATGACTGAAAATGGCTTGATGGGCGAGATTGAAGTTTGCGGCTTATGCTGCACGGCGCATGACGTCACAAGATACAATCCCAAAGCAAAGATTGTAGGGCCAATCTCATGGCAGCTTCGCTTTGTTAGAAGCGGGGTTCCAGACGTTGTGGTTGTTGATGAGCAATGCATCCGCGCCGACATACTAAATGAGGCGATGAAGGTTAAGGCACCGCTGATTGCAGCAAGCGAAAAGAACTGTCAAGGCCTAGAGGACAGAACACATGATGATCCGGACAAAATCGTTGAAGATTTAGTAAGTGGAAAGGTTCCGGGAGTTCTGATTCTTGATCCAGAAAAGGTCGGTGAAGTAGCTGTTCGCGTAGCCCTAGAAGTTGCTCCGAAACGTAAAAAATTCAAGGTTATTCCGGACGTGAATGATGTAATTGAGGGGGCGAAACGATGCAGACAATGCAACCAATGTAGGAGAGCATGCCCAAACGACCTTCCAATCCCGCCAGCCATGAAGGCCGCTGCTGAAGGAAACCTAAGCCCTCTCGACGAGCTGTATGATGAGTGCATTGGCTGCGGAAGATGCGAACATGCATGTCCGGAAAATATTCCGGTTCACAGCTTCATAATTAAAGCGGCAGAGAAGAAGATGAAGGCTGAAACATTCAAAGTTAGAGCTGGAAGGGGAGCAATACAAGACGTGGAAATCCGCGAGGTCGGCGGCCCAATAGTTCTAGGAGAGATTCCAGGCGTAGTGGCCTTTGTTGGATGCGCAAACTATCCGAAAGGCGGAAAGGAAATCGCTGAAATGGCCATGGAATTCGCCAAAAGACGCTATATAGTAGTTACTTCAGGCTGCGCAGCCATGTCGGCTGGCATGTACAAGGACGAGGAAGGAAAAACTCCATACGAGATATATTCTGGCCGTTTTGACGCTGGAGGCTTGCTAAATGTCGGCTCATGCGTTTCAAATCCGCACATCGCGGGGGCAGCCATAAAGATTGCAAGCATATTTGCAAAGAGAAATCTAAGAGCGAACTATGAGGAAATAGCCGACTATATACTGAATCGCGTTGGCGCCGTCGGCGTGGCTTGGGGGGCAATGTCCCAGAAGGCCGCTTCAATTGCCAGCGGATTCTGGAGGCTCGGCGTTCCAGTCGTGGTTGGACCACACGGCATTAAATATCGGCGCATGCTTCTGGGAAGAGCAGACAAAGAAGAAGACTGGTACGTTTATGATGCGCGAACAGGTGAGAAAGTCTATGTTGGCCCCACACCAGAACACTTATTCTACGCGGCTGAAACCAAAGAGGAAGCCATGGTCATGATAGCCAAACTTTGCATGAGACCTAACGACACAACAAAGGGAAGAGCAATCAAGCTTACGCATTACATTGACTTGCATAAGCGACTGTTTGGAACCATGCCTGAAGATATACACCTGTTCGTTAGAACTTTGGCGGATGTGCCTGTAACCATGAAAGATGAAATTATGGAAATTCTCAAAGAAAAGGAATGGAAGGAAAGAACAATTCCAGACCCAACATTGCTGCCTAGGCTTATTCGTAAAAGGAAGGAGTGATGAGTTATGGCCATGACTGAACCTTGGCAAACGGCCGAAATTCCCGGCCCGAAAAAGGCGTTGGTCATAACAAAGCCGGAAGTTGTCGTTGCAATGATTAAGAAGGCAAAGAGGCCTCTGTTAGTTGTTGGGCATAAAGCTGCGGAAATCGACCTCGGCGAGGAAAAATTAATCGACTATCTGGTTAGGCTTTCGCAAAAAGCCAACATTCCAATAGTTGCAACTGCACATACCGTCAGCGAATTCCTAAAGAGAGGATTCAAGCCTGCGGGCTATATGCCAGTCGTAAACATTGGAAGCCGCTTGGTTGATCCGGAATGGGAAGGCTTGGATGGAAAAGGCCAATACGACTTAGCCATTTTTGTAGGTATGCCCTACTACATGGAATGGACAATTCTTTCCGGCTTGAAGCATTTCGCCCAACATCTTAAAACTATAACCTTGGATAATCATTATCATCCTCATGCAAGCTGGTCTTTCCCGAATATTTCCCTTGAAAAATGGAAAGAAAACCTTAAGGTAATAATTGAGAAATTGTGAAGGAGGGAAAAGGAAAAATGTCAATGTTTGACGATATACCAGTCGATGTGGGCGTAATCTACGAAGGAGAAAGAATAAGAAGGAAAGACATGTACGTTGAACTCGGTGGACCAAACATCAAGGAGAAATTCGAACTTGTAAGAGTTAAAAAACCTGAAGAGGTCGAAGACGGAAAAATAACAATTATCGGTCCAGACCTCAAAGATATGGAGGAAGGAAAAAGCTATCCATTCGGCATACTAATCGAGGTGGCAGGCTCTCAGCTTGAACAGGAACTTGAAGGAGTAATAGAGCGGAGAATACACGAATACTGCAACTATATTGAAGGATTCATGCACTTAAACCAGCGCTACGACATTTGGCTGAGGGTAAGCAAGAAATCATTCCAGAAAGGCCTGAACAGCTTCGAAATAATCGGAAAGGTTCTGCATAGACTCTTCAAAAGCGAACTCCCCATCATAGAGAAAATGCAGATAACCTTCATAACGGACCCGGAGAAAGTTAAGCCCCTCTATGAAGAGGCACTGCAAATCTATGAGGCAAGAGACGCCAGGGCAAGAGGCTTAAAAGACGAAGAAGTGGACAAGTTTTACGGCTGTATACTCTGCCAGTCATTTGCACCCACACATGTCTGTGTGATCACGCCGCAACGCTACTCGAATTGCGGTGCAATGAGCTGGTTTGACTGCCGAGCAGCGGCAAGAGTAGATCCGAAAGGTCCGGTCTTTCCAATAGAAAAGGGCGAGTGCATCGATCCAGTTAAAGGTGAATATACGGGTGTGAATGAAGCTGTTAAGCAAAAAAGTCTAGGCGAAATCACTCGTGTTTGGCTCTACACAGCTTTCGGCTATCCGCACACCTCGTGCGGATGCTTCGAGGGAGTAGCCTTCTACATTCCAGAAGTTGACGGATTTGGCATAGTTCATAGAGGCTACCGCGACGTAACAGTGAACGGATTACCATTCTCAACCTTAGCCGACTCAACTGCTGGCGGACGCCAAGTCGACGGATTCCATGGAATCTCAATCGAGTATATGCGTTCGCCTAAGTTCTTGCAGGCTGATGGTGGATGGAACCGCGTTGTTTGGATGCCGAAGGAAGTGAAGGAGCGAGTAAAAGACTTCATTCCAAAGGAAGTTGTAGACAAAATTGCAACTGAAGAAGACGCCAAAAACATTGAGGAACTGAAGGCTTTCTTAAAGGAGAAAGGCCATCCAGTTGTTGAACGCTGGAAAGAGGAAGAAGTAGCTATGGCAGCTGAGGCCGAAGCAGCAGAGGAGGCTGTTGAGGCTCCAGCCATGATGCCAGTTGCAACAGCTGCTACGCTTCCAATATCCGCCGGGGGGTTCAAAATAATCCTGAAAGACGCGAAAATCTACGCCAAGAAAGTGATTATTCGCCGAGAAGAAGAGAAGAAAAAGAAGTAAGGTGCACTGTTATGGCTGAAAAGAAAAAGGAAGAAAATGAAGGTGCAGGAATAAAGCTAAGCAAGGAATTGCTGGATATCTTGGCAAAATTCCAGCAAATTGAACTTGAAGACTTCGAGATGAATGTTGGCGACTTAGAAATCTGGATTCAGCCAAGCGGCGCCGTCATAGCGCCAGGAGTTCTTCCGCCAAAGCCAGTTCCACCAGCCAAAGCTAAGCCTACAACGCTTTTGGAGGCAGAGTTCAAGCCTCCAATTGAGACCTATCCGGGAAAGGTTGTCGAAGTCAAAATTGGAAACACAAAAAGTGAAGGTGGAACTCGCGGCAAATCGGTTATTATAGGCGGAGAGACAGCCCCAGCCTTCTACACATTCGAAGCTACAGTTCCGCATCCACCAGTAATATCCCTCGACGTTTTCGACATGCCCATCCCATTGGCTAAGGCCGTTAAAATGCATGTTAAAGATGTGCTGGAAGACCCGGCTGCATGGGCCAAGAGGGCCGTTGAAGAATGGGGAGCCGACATGGTGACAGTTCACTTGGTAAGCACCGACCCGCTTATTAAGGATACCCCTCCAGAAGAGGCAGTTAAGACAATTGAAGAAATTGTGCAGGCAGTTGATGTGCCAATAATTATTGGCGGCTGCGGAGACCCAAAGAAAGACGCTGACGTCTTCGAAAAAATTGCTGAAACATTCGCCGGAGAAAGATTTCTCTTTAGCTCAATTACAGCCGACATGGACATTGAAAGATGCGCTACATTCGTGAAGAAACATGGGCACGTCGCATTGGCTTTCACCCCAATGGACTTGAACTTGGCA
>Ga0190363_1002447_pt1 | contig 10583 bp, 8 predicted proteins | sample 48721867_MG_FD_161272 | JGI IMG/M metagenome (GOLD analysis project Ga0190363, IMG submission 161272) | Hydrothermal vent microbial mat bacterial communities from Southern Trench, Guaymas Basin, Mexico - 4872-18-6-7_MG | ecosystem: Environmental > Aquatic > Marine > Hydrothermal vents > Microbial...
CCCTATCGGCTCAAGGAAATCCCTGTGAGATATGATAACGTAATCGTAACTGTTGGAGGGGTTTCGAAGGTTAGAAGGGTTATCCAGGACGATCTCATTCGGATGTATATACCCGACGCGGGGAACGGCGTAATACACGTTGAGGCGCGATACGGAATCCTCCATCATCGCCGTGAACCTTCCTCCTTCCCCCTCGATCACCTCCGTGTTGATTATCCTCGCTACTATCCCGTTATCGGATATCTGATAGAAATCGACGTCCGGTGTGAAAAAATCTCTGACCTTAAATATGACAGGGCCGGTGACGGGTGGGTCTATGTCCGAGGAGAACTTAAGCCCTTTGGGATCGGTCTCAAAGGAACGCCAGTATTCGATTTCGATCCAGTCCAAGTAGAAATCGGCCTTGCTCTCAGGTGTGTCGTTCTGATCGTGAGCTACTATGAGGACACTGTTATCGTTACTTACCCCGTATTTCTGAACGAAGGTGGACTCGGCGATGCATTCGTTCTGTCTGCGCCACTCAGCCTGAAGGATAGGCACGGAGTTTACGAAGACGGAGACGGAGTGGAGGGCGTTATTCTTATAGGAGACTCCCTGGAATCGCGCCCTGAAGGTCGCTCTCCGATCGCTTTTGAGCGCATATGGAAGCCTGATCCGGATGAACTTCTGTCTTTCCTTCTCCGAACTACCGTTTAACTCCGTCCAGAAGAAGTGATCGGCCAGCTCAGAGGTGACCTCCTCAAGCGAATCATGGATCACGTCCTCCTCGAAATGCTCAAGCGTTTTGAAGGCCTGAGCGACCACCGCCGAAGGATTCCTGATAGAGCCATCCTTGATAACGGCTCTCCGGCCGGGCTTACCTCCCCAGGTGAGCCAATAGACGTTTTTATCGGTGAATCTGTTTCTCGTGATCCCCTGGCCGTAGAAGATAACCCTGTCCTGCGGGTCGAACTTGCCGTCCTCTTCACCCTCAACCCATATGCTCTCCTCGTGTCCTTGGCAGATCAACCTGAAAGTTCTGGGATCGATCTCATCCACCCTTACACCCAGCTTCTCCAGATCCGACGGGGTGATGACGTAGATCCCTTCCCTGGAGAGCCTGATCTTGACCCACCCTGTTGAGGGCGGCTCTGATGAAACGTTAAGTTGTCTCCAGCTTCTCTCCCTGTATCTCCACCTCTTAGCCTGCTCGTAATTGATCAGAAGCGATCGATAGAACGACTCAAAGGCGGGCGAGTCCTCAAGTACATCTGAAAGGCCGGGGATTGAAACGGGGGAGAAAGAGATGCTGAAGGTTATGGATCTATAAAGCCTTACCTTACCGTCACCTGGGATGGCTTGGGCCGGATGGACCTTCAGCCGGGCTATTCTCTGGAACCTCAGAAATCCGATAGGCTCGAGAGTAAACTCCCTTCCATGGCAGATGAAGCGATCCCATCCATCTGGCTTTGGGATGATCGCCGATTCTGAATCGATGACTGAGATAGAGGGGAGAGGGCCGGGAGGAATTCCGAGCAGGACGATCGCTGAGGAGGGAGGATCTGGGGAATCATCCAGATCAAAGCGAAGGATCAGTTTATCCTCCGTTTCCTCCACCACCTTGAAATCGGCGTATAGAGGTTGACAGATCAAGAACGGAAAAGCCAGCCAGAGCCAGATTCCCCTTCGCATTACCCCTTCCTCAAAGCCATATGTTCAACCATCATACATCGGTCCATAACCACATCCAATTCTGCCTTGATCGCCATTTTCAGCGGCTGAATTGTTAACTATCCCTCGCTCTTATTTCCCTTGAGTAGGGGCGAAAGATTTTTCGCCCGTACGGTAGCAATCAACGCCCTTTCACGAAGGGTCAAGGGACAAGGGTCGAGGGACAAGAGACAAGGGACGAAAAATAAGACCCTCGACCCTAGACCCTTGACTCTCGACCATCTTAACCTCAACCTAAACCTTAACCTGTTTTCGCATACCACTACACTCAGCGATAATATGAGCGCCATATTATATCCAAGCGGTCAACCTGAGGGCAAGTCGGGCATCACCCGGACGAACATCCTTTTTTTAAGCCTATCTATGAACTTTCTTTTCTCCTCCTGGAATTTCCTCTCCTTGAGAAAGTTCCTTATCTGTTCGCGCTCGTAATCTGAGAGCATTCCGGTGATCCGGGATTCGACTTTGAAGATATGCACGCCGAATGGGGTCCAGATCGGATCTGAAATTTCGCCCGGTTTGAGCTTCTCCACCTTTCCTCTGATGAGAGGATCCAGCTCATCCGGGGATTTCACACCGAGATCGCCCCCTTTCTCCCTAGTCGTCTCGTCATCTGAAAATCTCTTGGCCAGCTCACCGAAATCCTCGCCTGATCTGATCCTGTGGATTATCTCCTCGATCTTTCGATTTATCGATTCCTGTTGTCGTGGTGAAAGCTTATAGGCGATGAATATATCACTGATCTCCAGCTCATCGCCCGATCTGGAATCGAGCCTGATTATGTGGTAGCCGGTTGGGCTCTCAATCGGTTTGGAATACTCCCCCGGTTTGAGCTTCAGCGCCGCTGAGTAGATGTCCGGATTGAGCATTTGGAGCTCCTGTACCTTGAACAGACCCAACCTGATCTGCTTCGAGTCGGAGTAATTCCGGGCGACGGTTTCGAATTTCTCCCCTGAACCGAGCTTTTTATACGCCTCAGTTGCCCTCTCAAATGCCTTTCGCCTCTCATTATCCGAGAAGGGAAGTTTGATGAATATATGTCTCAGGTGTATCTTTTCCTCGGAGGCCGATTTGATCTGATCCTTATGCTCCTGGTAAAACCTCTCCACCTCGTCATCCGAGACCTCCGTCTTACCGGCCAATTCCTGAGTGAGGAGCTTATCTGCCATGATCCTCTTGCGAACCTCATCCCTGTACTCCCTAAGGGTATAACCCTGCTTCTGCAGCTCCTTGACGAACTCCTTCTCAGATGTGATGCCTGCCTGAGATTTAATGGCGTTGAGGTATTCCTGGATCTCCGGCTCAGTGACCGTTATCCCCTGTCGTCTGGCTTCATAGACGAGGATCAATTGATCTATCATCTGTTGTAGCAGATCCTGTCGTTCGCTTTCAGCTTTCTCCCTGGCCTCCTTGGGTGAGAGGTTGTAGGTTGCCTCTAGCTCTCGCGCTCGGTCGATTACCAGCTTATTCAGATCACCGAGCGTTATTACATCATCGTTCACTATGGCGATAATCCTGTCCACCACCTTCGCATCGCCCGTCATGGGATGAAATGCTAGATAAATCGAAAGCAGAACGAGGATCGTTCCTCCAAGACGTCTCATGGCTTCCTCCTCATCCAGAAGCTGCTGGGCCAGATCCTTTTTACATCATACGAACTAAAGGCCCTCTCCAGTTTCTCCGGATGGTTTAAATGCATGTAGCTTCCCGCCCATAACACCTCAAAGGCGTCGTTAAAGGCCAGGAAGGCCTGCAGCAGATACTGCTCATTCCAGAACCGATACATCTCCAGCACCCAGTCCCTGGGATACTCCATCGGAAGGAATATATCGTGCAGATGCACGATGACCCCTTTTGTAAGTCTCGGCAATATCTCGAGATACTCGTACTGGACGTCACCGCCTATTCTCAAAACGTGGCTTGAGTCGATAAACAGTATGTCACTCTCCTTCAGCCTGCCGAACTCGGAAAGATCGATCTCCTCAACCTTAGCAGGTATCAGCTTGGAAAGGCCGGGGAACCCGCGCCTTAGGGTTTCGTCCGGATAGGGATCGATGGCGATCAGCTCGCATTCATACCCTTCCTCCTCATTTTTCAGTATCGCCTGGGCGGATATACGGGTCGAATGACCCGATCCGATCTCGATTATCCTTTGAGGCTTGAAATATCGGACCATGCAATACAACACCTCGGTGTCCACAGGTCCGAAGTTCGGATGACTGGGAAGGAGATCATATTCCCCTTTGAAGCTCAAAAATTCTTCAAGAAGATGGATCTGAGTCTGCTCGTTCATCTGGACGCCGACGAGCTCGGAGCGGCGCGACCACAAATCGTCTTTTAGCGATCTCGTATCGGGGATCGGCTGGTAGAAATGATTCAGCGTGATATGGAACCCCATCCTCTCCCACACCTTGAACAGCCGGATGAAGATAAGGCGATATAAGGGGCGAAGCATTAACCGGATCATCCCCTTAAACGTCAAGGTTATCACCTGGTCGATCGCCCATGAGTCCTCGCCGTCGTTTTCTCCCCTCGATGGGAAAGCCGTGTTGGGAAGGACTTTGATATGGCATGAGCAATTTTAACATGCACCCTGCCGGCTGTCAAGTAGGGGCTAGGCATTCGTTTTACCCAGCGATGGATTGTAAGGCGGATCTGTGATATAATTTGTTATGATCATAAAACCTCGTGGAGGTTTTAAGGTGAAATACTCGATCTGCAACGAGATGTTCGAGGGATGGAAGCTCGAGGATGTCTTCAAATTCGCCGCAGAGCTGGGATATCACGGGGTGGAACTGGCCCCCTTCACCTTTTGCGAGTCGGCCTTCGACCTTCCCAAGACGGAGAGGGACAGGATACGTTCAGCGGCCGAGAAGGCCGGCGTGGAGGTGGTCGGGCTGCACTGGCTCCTGGTCACACCCAAAGGGTTGCACATCAATCATCCTCAAAGGGAGGTAAGGGAGAGGACGAAAGAGTATCTAAAGGAGCTCGTAAGGCTCTGTGCCGATGTGGGCGGCAGGGTGATGGTCTTCGGCTCGCCCAAGCAGAGGGACGTGCTCGAGCCTCTCTCATTCGATCAGGCGTGGCGATATGCTAGGGAGACGTTCGCCGAATGTGCTGAGCTGGCCGACGAAAAAGGGGTCATCATCTGCATAGAGCCGCTACACAGGGGACAGACCAACTTCATCAATCTGCCCGACGAGGCGGCGAAGATGGTCGAGGAGATCGACAGTCCGGGCTTCAGGCTCATCCTGGACGTGTATTCGATGTCGACGGAGGAGCTGGATATCCCCGCCGAGATCAGAAAACACGCCCGACATCTGGCCCACTTCCACGCTAACGATAAAAACCGACGGTATCCGGGCTCTGGAGTGGTGGACTATAAACCCATCGTCGCCGCCCTTAAGGAGGTCGGATATGAGGGATATCTCTCCGTCGAGGTCTTCGAGTTCGATCCCTCACCCCAGTTCATAGCTCGCGAGAGCATAAAGTATCTGAGAGAGATGGTGGAGGGGTGATGGAGGAATGCGCAGACGCCATATCCTCAGGACGAAAGGCCAGCTGACAGTTCTGTCCCTGGCGGTGGCCCTGGCGGCGGTCCTGATCCTTCATCTAAGCACGGGACGTCCGCCATCCTTGATAACGTCGGGGATAGCGGCGTTCTGCGCCTATGTGGGATTTATCCTCGCCTTTACGCTCAGGGTCAGGTATAGGAAGCTCCTGGAGCTGAAGCTATACAACGATTACATCCTTCACAGCATCACACGCGGGGTCATCACAGTGGGACTTGACGGAAGGGTCAAGCTCATCAACAGGGCTGCCTTCGAGATACTGGAGCTGGATGAGAGCGCTGCGGTGGGGACAGATTACGCTAAACTTCTCGAAGATAAGCCGGTGCTCAAGAGTTTGATATCCGAGGTGTTGGAGAAGGAGCGGACTGTGGAGGACAAGGAGATCGAATGCGTCACGCCCTCCGGCAGACGGCTCACGCTCCAGCTTAACACCGCCGTATTGAGGGATTCAGAGGGTCAGGCGGTGGGCGCTATACTGCTGATTAAGGATCTATCGGAGATGAAACTGCTTCAGAGCAGGATCAGACGTGCCGATACTTTGGCGGCTCTCGGCAGAATAACCGCCAGCCTAGCACATGAGATCAAAAATCCGCTGAGCGGCATAAGTATAAACCTAGAATTGCTTGAGGAAACCCTGTATGACGAGAAGTTGGAAAACGAGGAGGAGATAAGGGAGTATCTCAAGGTAATCGCCGGGGAGATCAAACGGCTGGAGGATCTGGTCAAGAACCTATCCCGCTTCGTCAAACCGCCCTCCATGAGGCTCGAGACGCTCGATCTAAACGACGTGTTGGACAGGGTGTTGAATTTGGTCAAGATCGAAGCGAGGGATCAGGGAATAGAGATCATCAAACGGTTCGACCGGATACCGCCTACGCTCGGCGATATGGCTCAGCTCCAACAGGCCTTTCTCAATCTCATCATAAACGCCATCGAAGCGATGCCCCAGGGTGGTAGGCTCACAGTGACCACCTGGTGGGATGAATCACGCAACCTCATCAAAGCCTCCATCTCGGATACCGGAGTCGGCATGCACCCGGAGGAGCAGGATAGGGTGTTCGAGTTCTATTACACGACAAAGGAGGATGGGACAGGAATGGGTTTGCCCATAGCCCTTAAGATCATAAAGGATCACGGCGGCGATATTGATCTTGAAAGCCGGATCGGACTCGGGACCACTTTCACAGTGATCCTCCCCGTCAGAGGTGAGGGAAATGGTGGCCAGGATACTGATAGCTGAGGACGAAGAGGGGATACGCCAGGGCATGGCCAGGGCCCTTCAGAAGGACGGCCATGAGGTCGAGGTGGCCCCTAACGGCGAGGCAGCACTGAGGAAGATCGAGGGGGATTATTTCGATCTCCTGATAAGCGATGTCCGGATGCCGGGGATCTCGGGCCTAGATCTGCTCAAAAGGGCGAAGGAGATCGATCCCGACCTGATCGTCATCATTATCACCGCCTACGGCAGCATCGAGGATGCCGTAGATGCGATGCGTTCGGGAGCCTACAACTACATCACAAAGCCGATAAAGCTGGCGGAGCTGAGGGCCATGGTTGCAAACGCCCTTCAAATCCATAGTATGGTCGTCGAGAACAGGCGTCTGCGCGAGCTCTTGAAACAGGAGGACAGGTTCGAATCCATGATCGGCACCAACCCCAAGATGAAGGAGATCTTCGAGCTGATAAACAAGATCGCTCCCACCAACGCCACCGTGCTGATACAGGGCGAGACCGGCACGGGGAAGGAGCTGGTGGCGAGGGCGATCCACAACAGAAGCAAGCGCAGGGATAAACCCTTCATATCCATCAATTGCGGGGCCATACCAGAAACACTGCTTGAGTCGGAGCTGTTCGGACATGAGAGAGGGGCGTTTACCGGCGCCTATCAACAGAGGATAGGCAAGATCGAGCTGGCGGACGGCGGGACGCTCTTCCTGGATGAGATCGGTGAGATGTCGCTAAAAACCCAGGTGGATCTGCTGCGCGTGCTCGATCAGAGGGAGCTTTTCAGGATCGGCGGGAACAGGCCGGTCAAGGTCGACGTGCGCTTCATAGCCGCCACGAACAGGGATCTCAGGGAGGCGGTCAAGGAGGGCAGGTTCAGGGAGGATCTCTTCCACCGGTTGAACGTCGTGCCAATAACCCTTCCGCCGCTTCGCGAAAGGGTGGAGGATATACCCGTCATGGCGGTCAGCTTTCTGGAGGAGTTCTGCAGGGAACACGGTCGCCAGCCGATGAGGATATCCCGGGAGGCGATGGAGATGCTCTGCTCATATTCATGGCCCGGGAACGTGAGGGAGCTGAGAAACCTGATGGAGAGACTGGCTCTGACCTGTCGGTCGAAGGTGATCGAGCCCGAAGACCTGCCCCTGGAGATAGGACGTTACAAGAGCGAAAAAACCATCAACATTCGGATCGGAACCAAGATCAGGGAAGCCGAGCGCGAGCTCATCCTTTCCACCCTTGCCTACGTCAACGGCCACCGCGAGAAGGCAGCCAACATATTGGGCATAAGCGTACGGGCCCTCCACTACAAGCTCAGGCAGTATGAAAAGGAGGGGTATATCTAGGATGTCATTTGTTGTCACTTATTGTCATTTGTTGTCATTGAGGGTACACGGGCCAAAGGATTATTCCTCCTATATTGAAGGCTGGAAGAGGAGATTGGACGAGGAGGAGAGGAGAAGGAGGGGAAGATACCTTAAGGCGCTGGAGGCGGCGAGGAGGATCGCCCTCCGACTTAAGAGGGAGTTCGGAGCTCAAAAGGTCTACCTCTTCGGGACCTGTACGGACCCGGACAGGTTCCGCCTCACCTCAGACATCGATATAGCCGTCTCAGGCTTGAAGCCGGAGCTTTTCTTCAAAGCGTGGGCTGCCGTGGAAGAAGAGGTGGAGTTCCTCGTTGATCTCGTGGCTTTGGAGGATGCCCCGCCCACTTTAAGGCGCCGTATCGAGAGAGAAGGGGTGGAACTGGATGTTGAGGGAAACGGCGATTAAGACGCTGATCAGCGAGATACGGTATGATCTCAGGTCGCTGGATGGGATAGCGAACGAGATATCACAGGCCCCTGACACGCCGGATCGGAAATTGAGCTCGATAGAGGTCCGCGGATATGCCTCTCTGATCCACGATTTCTACACATGTTTGGAGTCTATGTTCCAACGTATATCTGATGAGATCAACGCGGGTTACCCGAAAGGGCCAAATTCTCATAGAAGGCTTATCAGAAGCATGGCGATGGACGTCGAAGGCGTTCGACCTGCGGTTATCTCCTCTGAGATGCTTAATGAGCTTGATGAACTGCGGAAGTTCCGTCACTTCTTCCGACACGCCTATGGGGTGCCCTTAAACTGGGATAAGGTCAGAGTTCATATCTTCAGAATCAAGAGAATTTACCCTCAGATACGAGAGGAGATGGAGGGGTTTATAGGCTTTCTATCCGATCTGGCTCAGTCACTGGGAGAGAATGAAAAAGCTTATGCCGATCCTGATCCTCCTGCTTGGAGGATGTAAAGTAGATATCACGCCTAAACTAAGGTCGAGCAGTTTGAGGAACCTCGCCTTGGCCGAAAACGGAACTACAATCCAATATCAGCCCAGTAGTTTTCCTCCTTATTGGGAATGTAAGATGGTATCGAATCGGCCTGTGGAGAACCTAATCAACGGAAACAGATCCTCACTCGATTGGGATAAGGGCGAGGGCTGGGAGGCTTATTTCAGCAAGTACATCCCTCTCAATGCCCCGAATTATCAGGACTCCTCGCGTCTCATCTCATCACCTGTGGCCGGACTGATCATCGAATTCCCGAGGAGGTTTCGTCTCAACAGGGTAATCGTCCACACCCTTGACAGCCCCCAATATCCGGCTCGGGATTTCGGTGTCAGGGATCTTGCAGTTGAATACCGGTTAAAGGACGGATCGGAGGAGAGGTGGGTCCCTGTTAGCTCCGGCAAGGTCCGGAACAATAAGGAGGGGATAATCATCCTGCGGTTTACCCCTGTGGTGACGGACGCCATAAAGCTTCTTATTTATGATACCAACGATAGCCAGAAGATATGGGGTAGATATGGCGTGTGGTGCCATTACGGAGTTATCCGCCTCATAGAGATAGAAGCATATGGAAGTTCAACGTCCTACTAGACAAGGAGGAAAGCATGGTGACAAGACGAGATTTCCTGAGGTTTTGTGGCGTTGGAGTTCTCTCCGGAGCTCTGTACGGGGTTCACTCCAGCGCGCCCGCTAAGGAGAGACCCAACATATTATGGATCGACACAGAGGATCTCTCGCCGGATCTCGGATGTTATGGGGAGAAGGTAGTTGACACGCCGAACATAGACAGGCTGGCAAACGAGGGGGTGATCTTCACCAACGCCTTCGTGACCGGCCCCGTGTGTTCATCGAGCCGTTCGGCCGTTGCCACGGGGATGTATCAGACGAGCATAGGTGCGCACAATCACCGCAGCAATCGAGACAAACCGCTCCCTAAAGGGATAGAGCATTTCTCCCACTACCTGCGCGAGGCCGGATATTTCGTATGCAACGGTCAGGCGCTCAGCGGAGGAAGACGGGGCAAGCTCGATTATAACTTCAAGCTCTCCTTCGAGGAAGCCTTCGACGGGACAGACTGGAGCCAGCGCAGACCCGGGCAGCCCTTCTTCGCCGAGGTGCACTTCTCCGAGGCCCATCGAACCTTCCATCACGACCCCGATAACCCCATCGATCCCGACAAGGTGGAGATTCCCCCCTACTACCCCGACCATCCTCTCACCCGCAAGGATTGGGCGCTTTATCTGGAGACGATCCAGATATTGGACAGAAAGGTAGGGGAAATCCTGAAACGGCTTGAGGATGAAGGGTTGGCCGAAAACACCGTCGTCTTCCTCTGGGGAGATCACGGGAGGGCTATGGTCAGGGGAAAGCAGTTCCTATATGAGGGCGGCATCAGAATACCGCTGATCGTGAGATGGCCGGGGAGGATCACGCCTGGAACCGTAAGGGATGACCTCGTCAGCACCATAGATCTCACGGCCACATGGCTACGGATCGCCGAGGTGGATGTGCCGGATCACATGCAAGGCATGGACCTGTTTTCGGACGAGACGGCCAAGCGTGAATACATCTTCGCCGCCCGAGATCGGTGCGATGAGACCGTGGACAGGATCAGATGTGTCAGAACAAAAAGGTACAAATACATCCGTAACTTCCTCCCCGATAGACCCTACACACAGTTCAACGCCTACAAGAAGCTTCAGTATCCCGTCCTGACCCTGATGGAGGTCCTGCACAAACAGGGTAAGCT
>Ga0190363_1002452_pt1 | contig 10572 bp, 15 predicted proteins | sample 48721867_MG_FD_161272 | JGI IMG/M metagenome (GOLD analysis project Ga0190363, IMG submission 161272) | Hydrothermal vent microbial mat bacterial communities from Southern Trench, Guaymas Basin, Mexico - 4872-18-6-7_MG | ecosystem: Environmental > Aquatic > Marine > Hydrothermal vents >...
AAAAAATAAACAGCACATACCTCCACTAAAACATTAGAAATAATTAACCATAAACCTGTAACCGGCAATCACCTTAACGTTATAAGGTGTTAATGTTCTTAGTAAAAATCATATTTAAGCAAATAATCTTATATTAACCTTGGACAGTAGATTCTACATTTGAAGCAAAGTAAAGGAAAGAGCCTTAAAAATGCTAAACGCATCGGAAAAACACCTGTCCTCAGGAGACTATGATTTAGTAGCTTTCCTAGCTGAGCAGGCAGCCCAGCTCTTCCTCAAACACAAGGTTTACACTTTAACAGGCGAAGTTCCGAGAACACATTCAATAAGAGATCTACTACAAATATTAGCAAAAATACTTAAGATCGAAGATAAAATATCCAACTATGTGAGAGAAAACAGGTCCCTACTAATAAGGCTTGAAGAAGCATATATAGCTTCAAGATACCTATTTAGAAAATATGAGCGAGAAGAAACAGAAGAACTAGTGGCATTTGCTAGGAGGCTGATGGAATTTGTTAGAAATCTTTGAAGTAGGATTTGAAAAAAGAAGAATGGTTGAAAACTGGAGAGAATATGTTTCGAAAATAGCTAAAGCATGTAAGGAACTCCTAGGTGAGTGTGAAGTATACGTCTTCGGTAGTGTTGCTGAAAACAAATGGACGGGGGGAAGCGACGTAGACATCCTCATAATAAGCGACAACACACCGCCGACAAGCAAGGAGAGAGCAGAAATCATAGCTAAAATAGAGGAAAAAATAAACCTACCAATAGCACACCCATTTGAAATACACTTAGCAACCAGAAAAGAAGCAAAATGGTACTGGAAGCACATCAAAAAAGCAGTGAAGATAGCTTAAACGTCCTCTCCCCTATATACTTCGATTTCATCTCCATATTTGGGTGCTTGCCGTTTTCCTTACTTTCCTGCCTAATTCATCTCTTAAACACCATAATCCCTCATAAGGATCTATTATTACTATTTTAAGTTTAGACGCTAACTTATCACTAATGATAACCTCATCTTCACCTGGCAGTATTGTTCCTACAGCTTCAACTTCATCAACATTCCTATCCTCTAACATGAGCTTCACCATTAACTTCTCTTCAACCCTTACCCCCGAGGTACTTCCACCGCCAGCTACACGGTATTGAGCAGCGCTAGCCCCGCTAACTCTAAGTAGTTCTGCAAGCGTAGGAGGAATAATGAGTTCAGGTTCATCTGATTCGAAACCGCTATTTACGAGGGCAGAAGTTACAATTTCAACCCCGCTTACCTTTATCTTCAACCTTACCCTTACGGCCAAACCTATACACCCTAATAAGCTTCATCTTGCCAATTCTCTTCCTCAAACTAAACCCCACCTATAAGTAAGAAGTCTAAAGGAAATAAACTTAGCCAACTCCCTATTTACAGAGAAGTTAGCTAAACTGTGGAGAAAACATAGAATAAGGGGAACAATAGATTACACTATTATTTCTTCCTGCTTCTCCAAGTTCGTCCATACCTCTACTTTACCTATGTTAGAGTAGAGTAATGTGTAAGTTCTTTTCCTACACATTGATGGAGCTTTTAAGTTCAAATTGCTTATGTACTAGAATATTCTTGTCAAGGGTGTTTTGTTGAAGTCTATGTCGTTGGATATTATTTTGGCTGCTTTCTCTCTTAGAGCCGTAGCTAGGTGTATTGAGTCTTCTAGGTCTAGCCTGTATTTCTCCATAAGCTCGTATGCTCTGCTGTAGTCTTCGCGAAGTACTGGAACAACTTCTAGGCCGTGAAGGCTAAATATTGCTTCTAAAACCTTACCAACAAACCCCCTATCTCCTAAACTATGACCTGTGAGCCCAGCAAGAATTACTAAAACCTCATAAACTGTTAAAGAAGAGGTAATGTAGCTGCCTTTAGGTGCTTCCTCAATTCTCCTAATCCACTCTTTAGCTTTCCCACCTAAGGTAGGGTGGGCTCCAAGCCAGTAAACGAAAACATTAACATCTACATAGTTTTTCTCAACCACCATTCCTTAACAGCCTCAACAACAAACTTGTCAAGATCGTCAGGCCACCTATCAACCTTAAAACATCCGAAAAACCTGTCAGCAACAGAGCCTAAAGGCTCAACAACAACCTTACCGCCCTCAACATAAACTTTAACTAAACCACCTTCCCTAACACCAACAGCCTCCCTTAAACCCTTAGGAATTAGAATCCTGCCCTTACCATCAATCCTAACAATAAACTCCAACAAACCCACCAAATAAATAAAACCCACCAAAACATATAAGTGTAACTCCTAAAACAGTTTGTCATCACCTATTCAGAGAACCAACCAAACTACCCTCCTAAACTATGCCTGGAAGATCGTTTTAGCCTCTAAAAAGACAAACGGAGCGTAAACTCGTAGGGTTTTTAAGGGCTAGGTATTTTCCAGTGCAGAGGATATAGTTTAGAGTCTTTAAAACAGCTTCTAGTGTATGCTTCAACAACATAGTAGTGTTCAAATACTGGTTTAAAGTCTAACCCTATCTCCCTTACTTCGCCTGGCTTAATAGTTATGTTCCCAACCCATATTTTAACAGTCCTGTTTTCACTAATATCTACAATACGTATAACAGTCAATACAGCATCTACGCTGCCAACATTTCTCACAGCAACAGTAAACGAAACAGAATCACTCCTATTAGCCCAGTAAGCTATCTCCTCAATCCAAATCTCCCCACCGACACATCTACAAGTCTTCGGAAACACTTCCACCCTACCGTACATTAAGAACACAGCTAAAACAGCAGCCAAAACTAAAACCAAAGCAAACACGGAAAAACCCCTACCAGCCAATAAAACCCCCCTACAGCTATCCCTATTTCCCCCTAAAAACTCATCCTTAAAAACATAATCCAAAAACATCAAAACAGGTAATAACAATAGGAAAACAGTAAACAAATTAATAATAGTAAGAATCTCGAGAAAATAAGAGCAGAATGGACACGATAAATATTGAAAACACTAAACCATTTCAAACCTTAACACAGTTTTCTCCTTAAGAACTTCATCTTCTTTCTCATGATGCTTAAGTCTGGCTAGAAGCACTTCTTTTCTTAACGCTTTCAACACAACAGTATTATCTTCCCTAAGTTCAGCTACTAATAAGTCACCCTTACCAACATTTAAATGCTCCAATATCCTCTTTTTTAGAACAGTATGGCCCTTATCATCATATATTTTAATTATTTCAACTGCCAAGAAGTATACACCCAATAGTATATAGGATAACTTAATATATAAAGTTATCCCATTATATTATAGGTGTCCCTATGGTTGAGAGAATTTTATTTGATACTGTGGCTTTATGGGGTCTTATTTTCGTGAACTCTAAGTACCACAGACCAGTAGTTAAGGTTATTAGAGGGAAACATGTTATTATCCATTCCATATGTTTTCACGAACTAGTGTACCCAGCATATAAGCTTGAAAGTAATGGGGGGAGAAATATTAGGGAAGGTTTAGAGTTAATTAGAAGTCTTGCGAAAACATATGTTAACATTGTTGAAAAATATAGAGCGCTATTTAAAATAGATAAGCTAACAGTAGTACCTTTAACAGTAAACGGCCTGGTAAAAGCTTATGAGCTCATATTGAAGGAGAAGAAAATATTTATTGAGGAAAGAAAAGGCTACTGGCCAAGCATAGTAGACGCAGTAGTAGCTTCACTATGGGTGAATTTGAAAGCAAAACTACTAACAGACGATGAGAAACTAATAAAGTACGGAGAAAAACACAAACTACCATATCTGAAAATATCCGAGATCAAACCTTAAAACCGCAAATCAAAAAATTAAATAGAGAGTATAAAAACCTACTCACAAACTAAACACAGCTACAACACATTTAGCACATGAAACCCCACTTCTACCTAGTTCTCTAACACTAAACATAACACCCCACATCATCTAGGAAAACAACAGCTATACCAGCACAGACCCTGATCACAAAACATAAAACAACAAACATAAACCACGAAAGAAACAGAAAAACAGCAGCATGAACAAAAACTAAACCATTCTTCCCTTATCAAAACCTAGACAGAAAAAAGAGTAAAAAACGAATGAAACAGAAGTAGTATAAACTTTCTACCTACGCTGAAGGTATTTCAGACGCTTTAAGCTTAGCAATAAGCTTCTCTTTCACACTAATCTCGTAAACTTCAACAGAAACCTTCTCATCAACAAACCTCAAAACCTCCTCCAAAAGCCCCTTATCGGTAATTTCAAAATCAAAAGTCCTCCTCCTACGCCTCTGACCACGAACCTTAACAAACACAGTAACAGCAGTCCTAGGAACCTTCCTAATACCATCCAAAACCTCCTCAGCACCAGCATAAGTCTTAAAAACAAAATTACCAACCCTCCTACCATCAACCAAAACATCAACCCTATAAGTAGGCATAACTACCTCTCACCACAAAAATAAGAAAACTTTTAAAAGAAATCAAAACATGCTAGTTAATAATAGAATTAAAAACATTAGCACTTTAAGTAGCGTAAATTATACTGCTTTTTCTCTTTCTCATCTTTCTTACTAAGAATATAGGGGATGAAAAACCAGTTAAAAACCCTGAAAGATGAGCAACATAGTTTACGCCGGGCTCTATTACAAAAAACTTCTTCAGATTTCCTATTTCATGGAACAGATAAGGAACGCTTAAGAATATTGCAGAAATAGCAATTAAAAGTAAAAGCCTTTTCTTAATTCTCTAACAATATGTTTCAAAGAAAACCGAGCAGCGGAGAAAAGAATTAATAATGAAACTCTACGGTGAAGGGAAAACAATAAAAGAAATAGAATATTAAAACATTTATCGAGCTAAGAGAAGTACTACATAGATTGTTGTCCCTTTTTTGGCTACTGCTACCGCTGCGTATTTAAATGTCGGGTTTAAAATGTTTTCGCGATGTCCTCGGCTTTCCATCCATGTTTTCACGGTTCCTTTTGCCAAATCCTCTTCAGAGCATAGTATGCAATATGTTTGATGAAGGTTTTCTCCTACGTAGGTGCTTCTAAAACCGTAAGCTAAAGCTCTATCCCAAGGTTCTCTATATTTTGGATTGTCTTCCACATGCTGGTAAAGCCCGGTTTCGGCAATCCATTCTGCATGGAGTTTTGCTGCAGCATAGAGAGCGGTGTTCCATTTTAAAGGTGAAAGCCCACGGTTAACCCTTTCAACGTTAACGTAGCTGAAAACTTTCTGAATGAAAACTTTTGAATCAAATGTAAAGGCTTCAGTAAGTTTTTCTGAAATAGAAGGCGTTATATTGAAAAAGATTACTGCAAAAAGAAACAATGTTATTAAAACAGAGGCTAAAACAACTCTTCTAACATGGGGGTGTTCCCTAACAATTCTAACGGGAACAGCATATGCTCTGGGAGGCTGAACGGGAACAGGTATATGTTCAATAGGTTTCACGACGGGTTTCGGCTTAACTTTCCGTGATTCCTTGTAGAGTTCCATTATTTTATCGTAGTATTTTTTAAGATCGGTGAACTGGGGTTTATTAAGAAGGGAATTAATGTCTTCGAGACTGTAGTTTGCCATTACAGGTAGGATAAGGTCTTTAACGTGGTCGAAAACATAATATGCTATTTCATCTGAAAACTGTGTTCCCAAAATGTCTTCCAAATAGAAAATACTTGAGCAGAGACGGGAAAACACGTAGTAAAGGGTTCTAGCAAACTGAAGGTCAAACCTTAGCTTATCAACCTCTTCCCTAGTAATTTCCCAAGCCAAACGGCTTGGCAAAAACACACCAAAATAAAATATTTGCTAAACAATTATAAAAGCACTAGCTGAAAATATGCTCGGTTCTGTTTACGTGTCTTCATTGAAAAATATAAGAAGCAAAACATTTTTAATAAATGGCTAAAGGAAAGCATGGTTAAAGTAGAAGGAGTAAGGGAAACAGTTTATCAAACTGAAACACTAAAAATAAGATCAGAACACCCTTTGAGGTGTTCTAATTACCTAAGAAGAAAAGGAAATCCAGAATATATAACCCAAAAACCCACACATACCTAAGAATAGCGAAAAGAACAGGTACGAAACATAGAAGAGGGCAAATAATGGGAAAATGGAGCCCAAAGAAAAGAAAATAACTTTTTTCTCTTAATACTCTAATCCTCTATGTATGGTAATAACTGGTACTATGTTTTCATTTCTAAACACGTTAATATAGTCCATGATGTTTATTTTAACTTTACCTAAACTATAAAAGTAGAGGACTACGGCATCAAGGCTGAAACGGCTTCTATACCTAATACATTGGCCAACAACCTTATCTAAGTCAATGCTTCTCTCAACATACTTTACTTCTAACCCTAACCTATCATTAATAATGAAATCTACAACATTTCTCCTACCAGGGTAGCCTAAATATTTTACATTATAACCTAGGCTCTTTAGATAAACATATACAACACTATGAAGATCATACTCGCAACTAGGAACATTAGGCATAGTCAGCTTACTAAGATCTCTAACTAAACTTCTAGCAGTCTCTAAAACATTCATAAACTAAATAGCACCTTTTCTCTTAGCAAATCCCTCCAAAGAACTAAGAGACACTCTCCTTCTAATAAAGTCCTCAATTTCAGACCATGAAGCAGACTTAGGTAATTTAGCTTTATGCTTCTTATTTAGCCATTCAATAACATCCTCGCGTCTAACCTTCTTACTTCTCCTAAGAGCCTCAACAATCTTACCCTTACCCCTAACAGAAACCCCTCTAGAAACCCTTCTCCTGGAACCACCACCCCCACCAATAAGCGCACCGACTAACTCATCAAAAAGACTCTTTCTCTTCCTAGGCAAACACCCACCTCAAAATAATATTCACACATAATAAAGTAAAAATGTAACTAACACCGTACACTTGAGAAGCATAAATAGAGTCTCATAAGATTATGCTTTTATCTCAGTGTCTATGAAAACTAGTTGTTTTACCTCGCTTATATTATTCACTTATATCTTCTCCATGATGTAACTTATCCCTAAATTTGAAGAAGATTAAATTTGCTAAAACTATATGAAAAGGCCACTATTTCGTTAAGTTGCTGAAGTGCCTAGACTAAAAAATATAGAGTTTATAAAAGACATGAAGAATCTGGAAACATTATTAAGATGTTTTCTTAAAAAAGCCGAGTAAGTAAAGGAGTAAAGCATATAACACTTCAAAGGAATAGTAACCGTAGATTATGTAAAGAAAACATGAAAAGAGAATGTTCTTAGAATAATAGCTGACAAGAAAGCTAATTAAATATGCGAGAAAACTAATATGAAATATGTGAATCTAAAAGATACTTCAGAAAAACAGTACTTGCAATGTGAGAACAAATGATTCTTAACAAAGTACTAATAAATAACTTTGCATCTTTTAGAAGCATAGAGGTAAAGCTCGGTAAAGTAAGTGTGCTTGTAGGACCTAATGCTAGCGGTAAAAGCAACTTTATTAGAGCACTAAACTTTCTACGCTTACTTACAAGCGGAGAATATGTAGAACGCGTATCAGCCATGCTAGGTTATAGAGAATTTACCAACTTAGTTTTCGGGCAGAATTCATCGTTAAACGTAGGTTTCAGCTTAGAAGTAAGTGGAGAAAACGGCACTTATCATTATAGCATAAGCTTATCAGCTAAGGGAACCGTGAATCAGGAAAAACTAATGTTTAATAAGCTACAACTCTTAAGAACAGAGTTAGAATATGGGTATTTAACAGCATATTACCTTAATACCTCAGGCTCCTTAGCTTCTTGCTCGTTTTCCATTCCTCTACACAATTCTACATTACCTACAATATCAAAGCTTAATGAATCTGATCAACGAATAAAAACCTTCTATAAATATCTCCTAAGTTGGGATTTCTACTCGTTTAACCCCGAGGCTATTATGGCTGAGAACAGAGTAACGTTTTCTAGAAGACTTAGTCGAGATGGAGGCAATTTAGCGCAGGTTCTTCACACGCTTCTAACAACATATAGAAGCGATTTTAACAAAGTAGAGAGTATGCTTAAAAACTGTGTACCTGAAATTGAGGAGTTACTTGTACCACCATCTAGAGAACCTGGGAAGGTTTATGTGGCTATTCGTGAAAGAGGTTTTAAAGCGCCTTTCAGCTTTAAGCAAATATCGGATGGTACATTACGCCTCCTAGCCTTCATAACAGCTCTTACTCTAGACTCTTCTTTAATAGGGTTTGAGGAACCTGAGAACTGCATACATCCATACCTCCTTGAAACGCTAATGGACCTCGTTAGGAAAAGCGGTAAGCAGGTTCTAATAACCACACATTCACCTTATCTGCTAGACTATGTTAAACCTGAGGAAGTACTTTTAGTAGCTAAAGTGAAAGGTGAAACTAAAATTAAGAGACTAGTAGAGAGCAGAGAAGTAGAAGACGTTAAAAGGTTTCTAAAGGAAGGAGGTACGCTAGGTGAAGCATTGTACTCAGGTGCTGTAGGGTATGAGTAAAATAGTGGTAATTGTTGAAGGACCTAGTGATCAAGGGTTTATAGAAGAATTGCTTGAAAGGCTAAGGAAGGATTCAAAAGTTATCATTATGAGGGGTAATAGGCCATATAAAGCGTCAAGATATATTAAAACATACAGCTATGCTGAGAAAATATTGTTACTAAAAGATTTACATAGAAGAACAGAAGAAGAAGTTAAACAGCTAATAAATAAAATATACTCAAAGATAGAAGCATTATCGGGAAAATTAAAGGTAATCGTTGTGAAAAGAGCAATAGAGTCGTGGTTTCTAGCAGACCCAGAAGCAGTAAAGAAGGTTTTAGGATGCACAGTAAAAGTAAGCAACCCTGAAGAAATAGAGAACCCAAGCGAATATTTAAACAATGAACTAAGGAAAACATGTAAAAAGCTTTACGTGAAATCTCGTGAAATTTCGAGAAGAATAGCAAAGGAAATGAACATTAATAAGGCCATAAAGAGATCTAAAACCTTTAAAAACTTCATAGAAACCGTAGGAAATCCCCACATAAACATCCGCTATATCAGATAATGCATGGGATAAACGTAATAATCTAACCTACTTTTACCTCCTAAGGACATATTAAAAATTTTAGGGCTAATATGAAATTCTTTCTTAAACTTAGACTCAAAGAGCTCTCTAACAGACAAACTATATTTCACATTATAAATAGAGGCAACAATATCACTGCATGTAGGTATAAGGTTTCTTCTATTATCTCCTACAGTAAATGTAAGTTTACCTCTTAGAACCGTGAACTACAAGTGTTTCTATAGCCCATCCCTTAGGGTATATTAGTTGTTTACTGTTTTTTACAGGTATGCATTTGAAATTTAGCACGTAGGGTGTTCCTCGAGGGGTCACATAAAGTTGTGTAGTAGTTAAAATGACATCAGTTATATCATTATTTACCTTAAGCCATTCACTAGTAAAGGTCTTAAGTTCATTTAAAATTCTTTCATTAGCTCGTGTCCTTACAGTCCTTTCTTCACCAATGCGTACTACTCCATGCAGCAGTTCGCTTAAATCAATACAAATTAGCTTATTAATATCATGTTTGATTCTTATATTTTTAAACTTCCTTTTAGCCTCCCTAAGTTTTCTTTTCAACTTCTTCTTCAGCTCATCGATTTTATTTACATGCCTTACTATAATTGCTTTTGGTTCCTTAATCTTAATCTTACCGTTAAATATTCCTACATCAGCATCCACACTCATATAATCAACGTTTTGAATCGCACCTAACTTATTCATTAAAAACATTGATAAGTAAAAATACGGATCCCCTATTAGGAATTTAACATTCTCCTCTGTTATGTAGGGCAAGCCTATATGTTGAAGTGTAAACTCATTGAACTTTAATTTATTTTCATATGCTTCTAAAACTTTTTCCGATAATAGTTCTGCTTCTCTATGACTGTATGGAGCTTTTCTAACATTAATAATTAAAATAGCATTTATCCTTCTTCTATTCATTAATTTGAAAAGCTTCGCAGTAAAAGTGTTCCAATACGGAGGTTCAAGAACCTTACATTCAATGTAAACCTTCTCATCTTTCTCAGCTATAATATCTACACTACCTTCTTCTCGGGGCATGTCCACATTAAACCCGTAAGTAATATAATTTGCAGCAATAATCATCTCATAAATATAAGATCTAGATTTCGTAACCCCTTGTTGCCCCCTTTCCAATAGCTGCCTGAGCCTCTCATCATCTGGCGGGCGGATTAAGCCATTCTTCTCTAGTATTTCTGCAGCATAGTCAAATAGTAATATTTTCTGTAAATCTTTTACTTGCGAAGATATATTGAGGTTAAGTATATAGCCTTGACCTCTAATTTTGTAAAGCAAATCCCACCATCTTATAGGTAATGGAAGCTCCTCCTCAACCTTAATATACTGATACTCTTTAGGCTTCCTAGACCTTAACCTATACCATTCCTCATACTCCTTCTCTAGTCTATCTGAAAAGAAATGTTCCAGCGAATACTGAAGCACATCAATAAGCTCAGCAAAACTACGCGGACGAAACCTATGC
>Ga0190363_1002453_pt1 | contig 10569 bp, 18 predicted proteins | sample 48721867_MG_FD_161272 | JGI IMG/M metagenome (GOLD analysis project Ga0190363, IMG submission 161272) | Hydrothermal vent microbial mat bacterial communities from Southern Trench, Guaymas Basin, Mexico - 4872-18-6-7_MG | ecosystem: Environmental > Aquatic > Marine > Hydrothermal vents >...
TAGCGTTTTTATCTAACAATAATACTAGTTCAAAAGGATTCATATTCGTAAATAGGAATAAGTTCATGCCCTCAAGATATTTTGATAACTCCTCAAAATTCTTTAAACCAGCTTTCTTCGCAGCAAGCTTAAATAACGTGTTCTTCGTTACTCGAAACACTATTTTCTTCCTAAGTTTTTTACGAAGTATTTGCAATTGCTTAGTAGGTACCTTAGATAGGTCAGCTATACCTATTACACCATACTTCTTAATAAGCTCAGCTAGTTCTTCTACCTCTTTTATCTTCCACTCCGGTATTTTTCGAGCCCTAGGTACTGGTGAGACAATGCTCATCGCAAAGGCACCTCCACTGGAGGCCCCATACTGGTTTTAACTATTATTTTGCCAATATTATAGGTAGGGTTTTTAAGCTTACCTTCAAGGCTTGAGAGAACCGTCAAAGCGTTTTCAACTAATTGTTCAATAGGCATATCCTCTGTACCTATTCTACACATAACTTGTGGCTGATCTTTGGTTCTAATCATTGTTGCTGACTGATACTTCTTTAGCAGGACCGTGATGTCAGCATTCATTGGTACTGGTATAGGTATCTTACCTCTAGGACCAAGAGCTGGGCCAAGTATTCTACCTACAAGGGGCATTAAATCCGCTCTAACAAGTACCCAGTCGCATTGTTGAGCAATTCTTTTTGCCTCCTTTCTATTACCTTGAATCCTAGTTAATTCCTCTCTTGTTATTACCTTATAGGCACCAGCTTCTTTAGCCTTTAGCGCCATATCACCATCAGCAACAATACATATCTTTACCTCTTTATTAATGGGATAAGGCATGAACACTATTTCTCTTATTCTACCTTCAGGTGATTTTACATCAACATCCCTTAATACGATTATTAACTCGACTGCTTGTTTGAAATTTCTCTTAGGACTTGACTCGAGAGCTTTTCTTAAAGATTCAGCTAACTTACTTCTATCAACAAAGCTCATAGGTACTTACACCTCCTTCTCCCATTCTTTTTCGTATTTCGATAAAATAGCATCATAAAGACCAGAATCTACTTCACGTGTAACTTGCTTGGGGTCTTTACCGTCAACGGTTATACCTATGCTTCGAGCCGACCCTAGAATAGTCTTAACAGCTGCTTTAAGTGTTTTAGCTAACAGATCCGGCTTCTTCAGTAAGGCTATTTCGACTATTTTCTCAAATGGTAAATCTCCTATCTTTTGATGAGCAGGGTCCCCTGAAGGCCTATCAGCGCCCACAGCTTTTAGCAGTAATGCAGTTGTTGAGGGAACGCCTACCTTTATTTCGTATTCCTTTGTATCTAAGTTCACTACTATTTCTACTGGTACAGTCATCCCTTCAAATTTCTTTGTTGCTTCATTTATTTTTTCAGCTACTTCAGCAACATTTAATCCTAATGGCGATAGGGCTGGACCTAGTGGGGGACCTGGATTAGCTTTTCCTCCAACTATTTGTATCTTGATTGTTTTCTTCCTAGCCATATCTTACACCATGCTTTACTGGCTTCACATAGTCTGCTGGAACCGTTACTTGAAGCGGGTAGGCAGCCTCTAAAATATTTAACACTACCTCGTTCTTTTGTTTATCTATTCGCACAACTTGTGCTCTCATACCCCTTAATGGACCTGCGATAACTTCTACTATTTCGCCTTCGGTAATTCCCTCTATGACAGGTGCTGGTTTAAGTATACGTTCCACTTCATCGTACTTAACTATGCCACTAACTTGACCTTTAACATGCTTCAAATCCCTTATAAGTTCTTGTACAACGTGTATGCCTGGCGCTTCGATCATTATGTATCCCTTTATCCCTGGAGGTACCAGAATTGAATACACATTAAGCTTGTATGCTTTAGCTTTATTTTCCATAAGCAATGCTATATTAACTTCCTGCCTAGCCGTTACGCGTACTGCATATATTGCTTTATATTTTGGCTTACTTGACAAAACCTTATACCTCGGGGTATTATTATTATTCCTCGCTATGATTAAGATGATCGTAGCAATGCAGAAATATATCTTATTATAAAACTCAACGTACCCACTACGGCAAAGCCTATGAACACCATTTTTAACGACAACATTAACTCATCTTTATCTGGCTTCCTAGCTAATTCTATGATCCTACGCCATGACTCAAATAACTCGCTTAAGTTCATTTCGTATACGCCTAGTGGCTAGAATGTTCTACGGGACTTTTAAAAATACTTGAAGCTTAAGATGAAAGTATAGCATTTACCAGCCATTCAGGATCAAATTCTCTTAAGTCATCATATTTTTGTCCTATACCAATATACAATATGGGCTTCCTTATACTATAGGCAACACTTATCATTGTTCCACCTTTTACATCTGCATCAACTTTAGTAACAATTATTCCATCAACACCAACTTTCTCGTTAAATAGTATAGCTTGTTCTACTGCATCATTACCTGTTAAGGCATCTACAACAAGAAGCTTATAATGAGGTTTTGATACTCGTATTATCTTCCTTAGCTCTTCTACTAAATCTATATCAGTATGCATTCTACCAGCAGTATCTACTAAGACTACCTGGAAATTATTTTGTTTCGCATATACTATAGCATCAAAGACTACTGCAGCTGGGTCAGTTCCATATGGTCTGGTGAAAACTGGTACCCCTATTCTTTTTGCATGTTCTAAGAGCTGTTCTTGAGCACCAGCTCTAAAAGTGTCTGCTGCAACCATTAAAGGAGTGTACTTAGACTTCTTAAACATGTATGCCATTTTAGCTATAGTCGTAGTCTTACCTACTCCATTAACTCCTAAGAACACTATGATTAAAGGCTTATTTTTACGCATCGTTTCTTCAATGTCTATTCTAGGTAATTCTTCGAAGAACTTTAATATTATCTCCTTCAGCTTCTGTTTAAGATATGAATTTACATCTATACCTCTCTTGACCCTTAGATTTATAATAACTTCGCGTAATTTGCTAACTATCTCTTCGGCTACTGGTAAAGCAACATCACTTTCAACAAGTTCTATTACTAGCTGTTCAGCATACTTTTCATCGAATTCTTTTATACTTATTTGCTTTGTTGCTATAACATCAACTACTTCTTTTAGTACACGTTTTAGTTTTTCAAACAATCCTAACACCAGTTCACACACTTTTCCAATGACAACATGATATATAGTATGTCAAAGAATAGGCATACTATTGAGATTAAGATTAATATGATAAAGATCAACGTTATTTGGAGAGAGATGTTGCTTGTATTTGTGCTAGAATTTGTTTTAGTTCTCCTATTTTCTGTGAAACTGCCATTAATTCACTTTCTAGTTTTCTTCTTACATCCATTAGTTCATTGATCCTTTTATCTAATATTTCGATGGCCTTTGAAGCATCAGTTACTACATAGTAGTTAGCTCCTATGTTAACTAATACTTTCTTTGTTGAAACAATTGATGCCCACATATAGGCATAGCCGCTTCTATCCAAGCTTATTAGAGTTTCATCTACCTTTTCTTGTTGTGATAGTTTATTTATCGATTCTTTTGCTAGCGTTAGTTCACTTAATTCTGATACTATACTTGAAAGAGCTGATGATATATTCTCTGCGTATCTTTGAAGAATAGCGTAATCGCGTAATATAGTATTTACGTCTACTTCTATTCCTTCCTTTACCTCTCTCTCTGTTTTACTCAAATAATCCACCTTTCAAGTTTAGCTAATGCTCTTACTTGTGGATTCGTAGCCTCTTCCAGGCTTATCTCTTTTACTTCCTCAATTCTTATGTGTCTTCGTCTAAGTTTATGTCTACTACCAAGTTCTGATAGTACTTTCTCAATAGCATCCTCGGGTTTCAGTGCTCTTACTTCTATTGAAAACTTCTGCCATGTAGGTAGTCTATCATGACTTATCAAAATCTTACCTGATATCCTATATATCTTAACTTCTACCATGTTATTCCACCTTTAATGCTTCCTGTATCCGTACCATTTCGGGGCCAGTTGTGTTTTCACCTACTAATGCACCGTGTGTGTTAGCTACTAATCCGGAGCGTATAAAAACCACACCGAAATTCACTGTTCCTGTCATCAATGGGACCCCAAATACTTGCTCTAATCTTTCAAGTTCATTATCACTTGTTGCTGGATGAAGTATACCTCCCTTATTGGTAATTACGCCTATTGAGCCTACAACTGGTATACCTGCTATGTATGCTTGTTCTATGTGATTTACATTTAAGTTATCTTTGATTTCCTCTATTGCATCCTTTTCAAAATCTGGGTATATTATCGCGCCTTTATCGTTTGCTAATACTAAGTTTCCTATGGCAGTATACTTTGACCTAATGAGTGTTAAATTCAAGTTATACTTTGTTAATGCTCTTTTTAGATCGGATAGTTCGTTATCCTTTATTATCTTTGGAACAATTATTCCATTGTTATTACCTGAAACCATTATGCCTATTATTGATAGATCTGCTATTCGTGTTTCAATTACCTCTACATCTAATGTTTCAGAAATGGCATCTAATATTTTCCTATCTAGGCCTTTAGGTACAAGCGCTATTTCATCATTTGCAAAAATGTAGACACCTATGTTTACATTACCATGGATGCTAAGTTTATTAATGGCCAATTTTAATCCCAATTATTTATTTAGTGGAAGATGCAAGTAACACCTTGGCAACATCATCTTTTATACGTATAACCCTTACTGTTACCCTGCGTGGAGGTTTTTCTCTTCCTCTGCTCCAAATATATTCATTAACTGATGGATCTAATATGACTTGTCGTACGTGGAAATGCCTAGCAACATATTTTCTTATAAATCGTATAGCTCTATCAGCTCTATTGCTACGTCGACCCCAGTAGACCCTCTTCAACGATATAGTATAAATCATGTCTCTTTTCTCATTAACTTTCTTATGTTTTGTTTTTTCCATAGCTGACAATGCATACACCTCCACCGAATACTAAATATCATAATTTAAGTGAGACCCTTCTCCAATGTCTTCTCTTTGGATGAGTACGAACTCTACCTCTGGTCTTAACTATAACCCATATTGGTACAGGAGAGTTCTCCTTAAGAGCTCTCGCTAATCTAAGTTTTTTAGCTAGAGGTTTATTATGTGCCATAATTAACACCTTTACCCTAATATTCTATTCCTAATACGAACTCTTATTTCACGATGTGTCTGATCATAAACTTGTTCAAGTATCTTTTTTAATACATTATCATCTATGGGTAAAGGTACTCTACCACTTTGAGCTAACGCTATAACTTGTTCTTCTACAAATTTAGCTAACTCTGGTTTAACTAATTTGAGATTATTTAGTCTTTCACGGGCCTTAGGGGTTAGAATTCTTCTTAGCATAGCTTGAATTTGTGCCTCACGTAGTGCTTCCTCCTGCCTACGTCGTTGTTCTTCGAGAATCCTACGTTGAAGTTCCTCAAGTTTTCTTCTCTTTATTTCTTCAAGTTCTTCGTCGTAGTATTCTGACATCTTAACTCATCACCCTGCTCTGGCACTGAGTTTTATCCAGTTCTACTTAGTTTTCTAGGACTTATAGCGTATTTCTTTAACTCTGGGTTCTCTTTTACAAATTCATTGAAAACTTCAAAGGCTACATGATCTAGCAGACTATAACCTGCTGGCGTGAGAATTCTACCCTTGCCGGGGATCTTCTTGACAAGACCTGCCTTCTCAAGTTGTTGTAGTATTTCTCGTATTATACTTCCTGATCCTTTTCTAAAATGTTCAGGTCTCACTCCTCTATTCTTTCTACCACCATAGATAGTCCTTAACCTTTCGATGCCTATGGGTTTACCGCGTGTATATAGTTTCCTAAGAATACTTGCCGCCCTATAATACCACCAGTCAGGGTTGCTAGGAGGTCTTTCCTTATGGACCCCAGTTTTAACCATATATGCCCATTGAGGAGGTCTGACCTCAACTACCTTTTCCTTTAAGTACATTGCTAATCTCTCTATCAGTTTATCCGCAGGCACCTCCCATACAGTCACCATTAACTGCTCACCAGTTAATTAATGGTAACTTCTTCTAGGGGGATAAATTATCTAGGCTTTAATAACTTTACTCTCAAGTAACGGTATTAATTTTTCCGGGTTAATTTTAGGGTCAAGTAAAACAAATGTTCTACCTCTTACATCTATTAAACGTGCACTTGTCCTTCTCGCCACAATTTCCGCTATTTCCTTACGATCCATGAGATCTATTTCTGGTGCATTCTTGAGTATTTTTACTTTAACATAACCTTTATCCTTTAATCTCCTCTTAATCTCACTTATAACACCCTCCGATATACCGTTCTTGCCTATACGTACATCAGCAGGCATTTGCTGTATTAAATCCCTTAATCTTCTTATACCCATAATTTTAGCCCTCATGTTTCCTAAAGGGCTTTCTCTTACGCAACTTATAGGGATACCGGTGAATCCAACCACATACTAAGCATGTAACAACTACCCTTGAACCCTTACCTTCACTTTGGAGTCTAACTCTTGAAGTGATACCAGGTATCAATGGAACTTGACAATTCTTGCATATAGATCTTTTAATTCTTTTAGGTACTTTAACTCTAGCCTTTGCTGCAATCCTTTTTATTAAGTATGCGTATCTTCGTGCAAATTCTACATTACCCTTACGCGCTTCATTAAGAGCATACCTATATAGTAACTTGATCCTCTGTAAAGCTAAATCCCTTAGCATTTTTTCATTACGAGGGCTCATCGCAGCATACCAGATGTTAATACTAACTGACTACTCTTATAGTAAGTAGAAGGTTAATGGATGCTTTATAACCTTATTTAGAATAGTTTAAGTGGAAGGAGTATGAAGGCTTCAAAACGTAGAACATTAAAGATAATAATAGCGGAATCAGCATTAGAATTAATACCTAAGAGTTTATGGAGTAATCCAGTAATTTTAAAAAGTGCTAAGAAAAGAGGGAAAAAACCATCTGAAATGCTTTTAGACGTATCAATACATTATCAAGCAATGAAGGAGTTACCGGATAGATTTAAACGCGGAAGACCAGATATAATTCACATTACATTATTAAACCTCCTTGAAAGTCCTCTAAATAAGGAAGGATTATTACACGTATATGTGCATACATACAATGATTTAGTAATATTCATAAGACCGGATATAAGGCTACCAAAGAATTATAATAGATTCGTAGGCCTAATGGAACAACTTCTTGTGGAAGGAAAAGTGCCTCCAGACGCAGAAACACCATTAATGTACGTTAAGAACCTTAAATTAAAAGATTTAATAAAAAGCTTAGATGTTGAACAAGTTATCCTACTAGATGAGAAAGGTAAATATATGCGGCTAAAAGATCTTGCTAATAAGATCTTTGAAAGAAAAACAGTAGTCATAATAGGCGGTTTTCAAGAGGGAGAATTCAGTGATGAAACATACAACTTAGCCGACGAAATAATATCCATATACGATAAACCACTAACAACATGGATTACAGCATCAAGAATAGTGGAAGCGTGTGAAGAAAATCTTGGAATAATATAGTGGTCTACTAGTACTCTTATGTTATCAAGTTTATGAATTGTTTAGGTTATTGGTGCCGCGGCCGGGATTTGAACCCGGGTTTCCCGCCAGGTTTTGCCCTGGACACGGGCTCGAGAGGCCCGCATACTTGGCCGGGCTATACTACCGCGGCACCCTTGATTCTACATCACTAGGGGTGCTTTAAATCTTTCATTGGTGGAATCTTAGCTTATTCGAGGCATATAGAAGTAGTCTAATGACAGTTAAAAATATGACTACTTGACCCCAATCAACTTCTATAACAGGTTTTATAATAGTTTCATCAAATTTGTCTATTATTAGGAAAAACGGAATCACTGTCATGTAGGGCGCATAGTTAGGGTTACTCCATATAAGAGTTGAATGTACTGTAATGAAAATAACCGCCGCAAATATAATTAATCCTTGATATATATCGTATATTATTCCATTACCACGTGATGGTAGTATTATATACAATACAATAAACGCTATGAGGATAAAGGCAGAAAATCTATATGTAGGCCAAGGTGAAACATTCGCAAACAATACAACTAACCTGATTAAGGTAACTAATATTAAAATAAACAACATAACCTTAATAGTAGTCTTAGTCAACATGAAATACCACGCTTTCCTACATGACTAGTAATCGCAATCTCCCAGTAATACGATGAGAATATTATGGTTTATAGTGCGGCCGCCGGGATTTGAACCCGGGACCTCCGGCGTGGAAGGCCGGCGTCCTAGTCCAGGCTAGACGACGGCCGCTACACCGTGTCTATGTGTAACATTTAGTATAGGTTAAAAACTTTAATATTAATTATTAGATAGCTTAAGATAGGATGATGAGGAGAGGGTCTCTTGAGGAAACAGATGAAGAAAGCCGGAAATACTGACACTTGTTAAACATGCTAATGATATAATTCATGAGTCTATATTTAGCCTTCTCTTGACTATGTTTATATCCTTCACATCAATATTCAACCACATAGACAAGTTTCTAAAAAATAAGTTAAGGTCTATGTTATCACGTTTATATTTCTTAATAAACCGTAATAGCTCTACATAAGCTCTCCATCGCGAATCTATCCTAGACTGTGAACTACGTATTGCAGGTATTAAAGCGCTGTAGGTATAACGGGTTGCAAGCACTATTTCAGCTATTTTATTGATCCTATGTGGAACCCCTACAGTACTGTTTTTGAGAACTATTTTCCTTCTTAATACTTCCACATCCTCAAATAGTTTACTCGTTAAACCATGTCTAGGTATTATTTTGTCAACTATACCACCTATAACAAAAGCCTTTGCCCTCATTACATCTTCTTTTGTTAACACGGCTTCCGCATTAGGATCCAACAATATTATGTCTTTAGGCTTTATGTTCATTTCCTCTAATAGTTCTAATGTGTCTCGTTGGGAAAGTACTACATCATGTTCTCCTAACCATTTATTTATCGTAGATAATGCATGCGAATTAGGTATATTTGATAGTATAAGATTCTTATCCCAAAGATACCTTCTTACGGCATATAATGTGAATACAGTTTGGGTAAGAAGTCTATTCTTTTCCTTATCTAAAAGTATATCCCAAAATTTATAGTCTATTACTATGATGGGTATGTTGGAAAGGTTCTCTAGTATATCAACATGTTTTATGATGACTTTATCGTTATTATAGCACTTATCTACATAGTACGCTCCACTAACACCGAATGTGGTTTTACCAGCTAAATATCTGTAAATTCTACTTTGAAAGATATATTCTGCTATTACATCACCTTGAATAGTTCCTTTACATACACATCCTTTACGAAGTAATAGTGTTAAAACTAGTTCTTGGAATGGATTATCTATTAACCTACTTCTCTTTAACTTCGACTTATGAGAAAGAACGTAAACATCATTCTCTCCAAGTAGTTCCAGCAAAACGAAAAGTGGTCTTTCATGCTGTATTCTCATTCATGCACCCTTTAGCATACTTAGTTCTTTTCCTGCTTCTTCTACATCTTTGTATGTGTCAATACTTCGCCATAGTACCCCTGTATACTTTGTTGCTATTAGCCGTTTCTCAGAAGCCAGTTTAGGAAATGTTGTTCTTTCAATATCGCCTTTGTCTGGCAGGTATTCAAATATTTTAGGTGTCATAGCATATACACCTGCATTTATCCAGTAATTTTCGATTATAGGTTTTTCCTCAAATCTTATTATGTATCCTTTCTCATCAATACTTAAGATACCATATGGGCTTCTTAAAGGAACTGCAGCAATAGATACTACAATATTTTCGTTAACATTAGCTAACAATTTTAATGGATCCAGATTAGTTATTATATCACCGTTTAATACAAGGAACTTTTCTTCATTTCTTAAGACAGGCTCTGCATTTTTCAATGCACCGCCAGTACCTAAAGGTTCATCTTCAACCACATATGTTACTTTAACGTCGAATTTTCTCCCACTACCAATGTACTCGATGATTTTGTCCCTAAGATACCCGACAAGTAAGACTATTTCATCTATATTATATTTCTTTAACCATTCAATCTGCCATAAGAGAATAGGCTTACCTGCAATCTCCACTAATGGTTTCGGCTTATCTATAGTTAGGGGCCTCAACCTCTTACCGTATCCACCAGCTAAAATAACAGCTTTCATGTCTTCACCTCATAACCATATTGGAACCTAAAATTATAGAGAACCCGAGAACCGATTGAATGCCGCCGGGGGGATTTGAACCCCCGACCACCCGGTCTTCAGCCGGGCGCTCTCCCGCTGAGCTACGGCGGCGCGCCTGGGTATTGTTTTATACAGGGGAGGTTTAAGGTTTATTGCTGGTGCTAGTAGCTATGAAATACATTGTATTGGTTCAGCCTATAACTTTGATTGAACTAAACATTTATAATATTGTTGTTGATTTACTAAACAAACTATTTACTGATGTAGAATTCATACCTTCCTCTACCATTATTACACCCCCACTTAACGCATATGATTGGCAGAGGGGACAGTAT
>Ga0190363_1002455_pt1 | contig 10564 bp, 7 predicted proteins | sample 48721867_MG_FD_161272 | JGI IMG/M metagenome (GOLD analysis project Ga0190363, IMG submission 161272) | Hydrothermal vent microbial mat bacterial communities from Southern Trench, Guaymas Basin, Mexico - 4872-18-6-7_MG | ecosystem: Environmental > Aquatic > Marine > Hydrothermal vents > Microbial...
ATTTTGATGGGTAATAACAAACGAAACATTTTGCTTTATGCCTATTTCTATAACTTTCTTAGCCTTAGCATAAAAAGGAGAAGCTTTATCCACACTATAAATTAGAACATTTGTATCAAGAAGATATTTTTTCCCTTGAAGTAAGTTTGATAGATCTCTTCACGAGTAATATCCTTTACTCCCAATTTATATTTTCCAAAAGGAAAAGCTTCTTTTGTTTCCTTCTTAACACCAATTGTTTCTTGTATCAAATCTCTAATAAAAGCACTCACACTTTTGTTTTGAAGAGCAGCTAGTATTTTTAATTTTTGATAAGTTTCTTGAGGAATAGTAATTGTAGTTCTATGATATTTTTTCATATTTTCATAATAGCATATTTACATTTTCAAATCAAGTTTCTCCCATAGCTTCTTCTTAATTTCTTATATATTTCTTATCTTTCCTAACCTATTTTTTTACTAATTCAGCTACTGCCCCAGTAAACTTCTTTTCTTTTCCCAATATTTAATTCCTTTTTCTATAAATTCCCAGATACCCAACCTTCTTGCACCATTGTGTTTCTATATCATTGGGTGATGCTTTTCATTTACAAGGGTTTAAATTTTTAATAGCTTGCGAAATTCGAAGTAACCTCGGCTTCCGAGATAATTTATTAGTCGTTTTGCTTCTTTTACGATTTCAACATTTGAACTTAAGAGGGCTTTGTTTAAAATTGTTTTAATATTCTCTCTGGAAAAATATATATTCCAACCTTCCTGATCTATCTCAAAAATGTATTTCAAACAAAGTAAGACTTCTTGTGGCTTCTTTTCCACTAATGAAGTAAATTTATCAATAATTTCTTTAATGACAAAACGCTCTATTTCTGCTCCTGCTACCTTAAGTACTTTTGGTAAATAAGTAAGTGTCCAATTATTTTCAAATTTTTCAGCAATAAACCACCAGCCAAAAGTAGCGATTTCCTGTTTGTATTGATCAGGAGCTTCTTTAAACTTTTCCCAAAGTTTGTCCCATAATTGTTTGAATCGGTTTATGACTCTCTCTGAAATTTTGCTTTTATCTGTATAATAGAAAGCTCTTCCAACAAATTCTAAAGCCTCTTTTCTTAATAGCCCACCGTTTTCCCAAAATTTATCAAAAATAGAATCATCCAAATTTATCAAACCTAAACCATAAAAAGTCATTAAGTGTGCGGCTAAATTTTTTTCATATTCTTTAATAGGTTGGTCTTCTGATCTGTATTCAAGTTGGTCTACCGAATAGGCGTATTGTTCACGCAAAATATCAAAAACTTCTTTATAAGCTTTATTGAAGGTTAAATATGTCTCCCAGGCTGCATCTCGTAAATTAGAATTTTCAATAGGGAAAATTTGTGAAACTTTTTCTTTAGCCCACTTACGATCCAGATAAACAAGCCACGGGAACCATTGACCATAAACAGAACGAATTGCGAGAGAAGGGTCGTAAGAGGGATTTAGATGCTTTTCTAAAACTGCTTTTACTTCTGGCATAGAATCAAAATCCTGATACTCTTGGCGTTCTTCCAAGTGTTTGCGCACCCATAAAGCGTATCTGATCACAGCATGAATAGCCCTTCCGCGAACGCTATTTATAGCAAGAGTTGGCCACTCTAATTCTGGTGGTCCGGCTTTTTTTCTTTCGTCTTCAGGTGTAGGGTCTGGATCTTCTGTAAGAGGCTCTAAGATTTTCCAAATTTGCTCTCTTAATTCGAAAGAAAAGGCATTCTTTTCAAAACCGGTTTCTAACAAAGAAGCAATTTCTTTGCGCGTCCAGCCCCAATCAGGATCAAGACCAAAAGGAATTTTTTTCTTTTTAGCAAAAATATCTCTGGGTTGATTAATTACCCAATGGCAAAGATTGATTACCGATTCCCACGAAAAAGTTTTCCCTTGTTTTAAGGCTTCTGTTAAACCCAAAATTAGATGGCGAACATAAGTGGGATTAACTCCGATAAACTTTTCAGCTTGTCTTGCAAATTTTTCTGGTTCCTCCTTCACCACAGTTGATAATACTCTACCTAAACCCTCCGGTGAGGGTTCTTCTATAATACTTTTAGGAGGTTCCCATTTTTTCAAAAAGTTTACAATTTCATCAACAGATTTTTGCCGAAGTTCTTCGACGGTTAAAGGACTTGTAGGTCCACTCCAAGTTGAAAAATAAATCTCAAGGTCAGGATGTTCTGGTTCTCCAAATTCTTTTACCAGCTCTTTATACTGCTTTTGCCACTTTTCAGGTAGGTCTTCCAAATTAAATCTTGCAAGTTCTCTATATAGCCACCATTTTTTATAGCGTTCTTTTTCTTCAAAAGATTTTCCTTCTAAGAGTTCAGGCTCTGGACCAGCCTCTATCCATTTAAAAATTTGCTTTTGCTCTTCAGGAGAAAGGGATCTAAAAGCTTTTCGTAATAGAAGTGTGTATTCATGCCTGAAATGAAGATCACTAAAAGGGTGATAATTAATTAAGTATTTAGGAATCAACTCTTGGGCTTGTTCTGTAAATCGCCACAAGAGATAAAGAATAATTCGTTTAAAGATGGGGTAATAATAAGATTCAAGATGATCTATTATTTTTTCTAAACTGGCAAGATTTTCTTTTATAAGTAGTTCTGTAGCATCACGAACTGTATCAACTAAAACATTTTTAACATCTTCTTTGATATTTTGAGGATGTTCCTCAATAGCTGGTCGCCAATAAGAAGAAAAATCTTCATCTTCAGATTCTGATTTTATCGAAATTTTGATAGCTTTGTTTAAAAGTTTACAGAAAAAATCAAAAGCTTTTAATTTCCCTGCTTTTATTAAGGCTGGAATATTCTTTGAAAGAATTTCTCCATAATGCCAAATATCCCCTATTTTGGTTTGTGGATCTTTTATTTTTGTATCTAAGCCAATTTTCTTAAAAATATCTTCTTTTGGTTCTTTAACATCTAATAGGTTTTCAGCTAAAGATAAAGCTTGCTCGAGCTGATGTCCTTTGGCTAAATGTTCAATTAATTTCCCCAATTTTTCAGCTAAAACAATATCCAAATATTGCACATTTGTCCATTGATTAAACTTATTAATTAATGTGGCAGCTATATTAGACGGCATATTTAGGGCTGCATCAGCAAGTTCACAAAGCACCTGAATATTATCCGTTTCTGGCATTTGTCCTATAATGTCACGCACAAGTTGCGGTTTGTATTTTGCCATTCGGGCAAGATATCGTGCTTCAGGCCATGGAGGGAAGGAAATAGTTCCTTTATCTTTATCCTTCACAGGTGACGGAGGAGACCGAAAGAATCCTTTTTTCCACAGTGGTTCCAGCCACTCTGGATTTTCAAGACGGTCAAAGAAATAACGATAATGCTCAGCGTAAGCAAGTAGTGATATTGCTCGATCTACTAAATCAAGAGTTGGCTTTTTCCAAGATCTCATCTAATTCCTCCGTAGTTTCGAAAAAGTCTCTTATTAAAGATATTAAAGCTGCTTCAAAAATTTCAAAACGTTGTTGTAATTCTTTAGCTTCTATTTCATCATCTAATTGCCAATTATGTACCCGATTTACAAACCATTCAGTAACATTAAGCCAATGTTTAACTCTTGGCACTAAAGTATTTTCTAACTTTTTATTGTTAGGATCTATAGATAGAAAAAGGCGCCGAGCCTTTTCACGAGGAGTTTCCCGCGATTCATTATGATCGCGTACAAGGCTTGCAATTTCTTTGTATAAGTGAACAGGTATAAAAACACCCGTATTATGAGAAATTTTTCCTTGTTCATCAATATCCATAGGTAAAGATCCATCTATTGGGAAACCAGACTGATTCCATTCGTCTGTTAGTTGGTCTAGTCTGCTTTTATAATCTAATCTTTTTTTCGATATAGGACCAGCAATTACATCAGGTAACCGGTTTCTGATTTCCCGTACAGCGTGAGCTACAAACCTTACACGTCCTGGAAAACCATTTGTGTATACCATGTATAAAGCACCTTCATATAATTTTCCAAGTCCGGGAGCATTTCGCGAAAACCAGTTTATCAATTCCTGTCGTTGAGGATTCAAATAGTCTGCATGAGTAAAGAACATCATAACTCCCCTTTAAAAGCTTTTTCCAATATAGCCTGTTCAAGGCAGTTGAGTTCGGCGGTGGTTTGTTCTTGGTGCTTTTTGAGGGCAGTGATTTTAGCTTGTAGCTCGTCTAAATAACTGACAATATTTTTTTGTCTTTTTAAGGAAATATTTGTAGGAAAAGGAAAATTTAGTATTATTTTTTGATTAATTTTTTGAATAGTCGGGTTACTTCCTATCATATTTCTTTTAACATATTGTCTCATATAAGAAGTGCGGAGCCAATAAACACAAAAATAAGGATCTACTTTTTTTTCATCCACTCTTAATTTCATTAAAAGATTAGCACAAACCCAGCCTTTAGCTTCTGATGGTACTACCCCCGCATTTCCAACCTGTTCTGGTTTGTTCCCCCTAGCAATTAAAATATCTCCAGGTTGTAGAAAATCTTTAGGATTTATTTTTTCATCTCCTCGTCCAAATTCTACTTTAGAAATATCAACACCAAATCCTGTTACTGAAGAGGGCATTAATACAGGAATTCCATTCCAGTTAGGATTCGTAAGAAATGAAGGACCACTTCGGGGTTTAAAAGTAATTACTTCAGCAAATCGTCCCGTAGGTTGGATATTAGAAAATATTTCATCTATACAAGACTGTATTAAAACATTTGTTTCATTTATAGATTCAGTAGAAAGAATTCTAATTCTTTGCAAACGTTTTAATAATTCTTCTATTTTAACTACAATTTTCACCTGTTCATTAAAAGAAGGAAGAGGTATAAGTAAAAATTCAGCAATTTCTTGATTTATCCCACCTTGAGCAGCGCCATGAAAAGAAAGTTCAATCTGATGTTGACTTAAAGGACTTCTTAGTACATAAAAAAGATATTTACTATGACATATTTGAGAATTTGGTCTTAAAATAAATATATGTTCATTTACAGCAGCTTTAGTGTATGGAAAATTTTTGTCTACTATTGATACTCTTCCTGTAGTAGCACCGTCTTTAACCATTAACAAATCACCCAAACGGATTTTTCCTTTTCGCATGTTGTTAAAAAATTCAACCGGAATAAAGCGTATATTATTAAAATTAAAACCTCCTTCAGCAGTCAAATGTTCTGCTCCTAAAGAAGGAATTCCATTTTTAATATGTTTAACTCCTCCACGAGGACGTTTACCACATTCAATGGTTTTAAGTACTTCTCCCAACCTTACCCATCGCCAGCCTTTGGGAAGTTTGCAGGGTTTCTTTATCATCTCTATCCCTCATATATATTTTTAGGGAAATTCTTTATATCCCCATCCAGTACTTTTACCTCCTCTCTTATATAACGCACCTTCAATATACTGCCAGCCAGGATAGTTAGGATCTTTTCCGTGTTTTACCCATGAATATATATGTCTTGCCACAAAATCAGCTATTTGTATTCCTAAAGAATATTTACTATCAGCAAAATGAATTTCTAAAATTCTATTAAATTTCAATTGCCATTCAAACCAATCCCAACGGAAAATATTAAAATATGCCCCACTTGAACCTTCTCTTAGTAATCTTTTTATTTGTTCTTTCTGTTGTGTTTCAATTTTCTTATTTGCATCAATTAAAATAATAGCAAAACTGTTTTTTTCAGTTAAAAAACCTTGAATCCTCTCAAGTAAAAAACACAAAGCAAGCTTTTCTGGATCTTCAGCAATATTTTTATATTTTTCGTAATGACGTTTTTTATCCACAATAATTACAAAAACTGTAGCTTGAAATAGTTCACTAAGCTGACTTAGATAAATAGCTTTTACTTCTTCTCGTTTCTCAGGATTCTCTCTCCAAAATTCTTCACCTCGATCTATATCTTTAGCTTTAATTTCTGATCCTTTACCAAGATAATCTGGACGGATATTCGGCAAATCTAACTTTCTAAGATTATACCGAATCGTTTCATAAACTACTTGTAGGTTATCAGTTTTTATAGTTACAGCAGCCAAAATATAAAATGGTTGGTTTTCTATTTCTTCTTTCCATCTGAACGAATAACCACATTCATCAACAAAAATTAGGTACATATTAGCTCTTTCTATTAGTATTTGTTAGTAATTCTTTTAATTCTTCTATTATGTTCAAAATTTCACGTTCTTTCTCCATCAGTCCAGCTACTATTTCTACAGGTGACGGAAGTTCTTTTTCTTCCACGCGATTAGGATTTTTTGCAGAAAGATCATAATCACGTTCTTTTATTTTTTCTACAGAAACAATCCAAGAATGCTCTGAAAGACAAGTTTCTCGTAGCCCCTTACCTTTACGATACTCATCCCAAGCCTTCCAGAGTTTTCGGGCTTCATTAAAATGTTCATCCTGAATAGGATATTTTTTGGTAAACTTTGTCCCTTCACGTTCTTTTCCTTCTCGGTCAATCCAATTAGGAGGTTTAAGTTCATAATACCAAATCTCTTTTGTTGGTCCCGGTCGTTCAAAAAAGATAAGAGCAGTTTTAACATCCGAATAAGGAGCAAAAGTCCCTGGAGGAAGGCTTACTATAGTGTGAAGGTTAAATTCAGAAAGAAGTTCTTCTTTAACCTTAGCAAAAGCTCCACCGCGGAAAAGAGTTCCTTCTGGAACCACCATTCCGCAACGGGCTCCGTCTCTTAGCTTAAGTTTTTTCATAATGTGTTGTAGAAACAAAAGCTCAGTTGCGTTTGATTTAACAGGAAAGTTTTGCTGAATATGACGACCTTCTTTTCCTCCAAAAGGTGGATTGGTTAAAATCACATCAAATCTTTCTGAAACCTCACGAATGTTTTCCTCAAGTGTATTTTTACGATAAACTTTAGGACAAGTAACTCCGTGGAGTACCATATTCATAAGCCCTAAAAGGGCAGGAATAGGTTTTTTCTCCTGCCCATAAAAAGTTTTTTCCTGAAGAATTTTGTAATCTTCTATAGTTTTTTCGTATTTTTTCATGTGAAGATAAGCTTGAACTAAAAAACCACAAGTACCGCAAGCAGGGTCATAGACCGTTTCACCAATTTTAGGATTTATCAATTCCACAATGAAGCGTACCACGGGGCGAGGAGTATAAAATTCTCCAGCCATACGATTTTCATTTCCCAGATGGCGTAAAAGTTCTTCATAAACTTGGGAAACGGTAAAAATATCATCCTGACTATGAAAATCTATACTATTTATAATTTGAAGCACATCTTTTAAGTTATAACCTGAAGCGCAAACAATAACATTACGCTCAGCAAAAACACTGCGAATGGTTTCTCTTAAAGGATCTCCTCCAAGGTTTTGGAGATAAGGAATTAATTTTCCATGAATGAAAGAAAGTAGTTCATCTGCAGGTAAGTCTTTGACAGCCCAGTCGCGCCAGCGATAAGGAGGTTCTATTATAGGCTCATATTTCCGCCCCTCAAGCTCAGCTTGAGCTTCCCATTCTTCTTCCTGAGCATCTAAGAAGCGGAGAAAAAGAAGCCAAGCAAGATGTTCAATATATTCCATAATTCCACCACAATTATTGTCTCTTCGGAGAATATCACAGGCTCTCCATATTTCATTAGCTAAAGTTTCTCTGGTTTGTGGAATTTTCATGGAAGCCTCCCTTTATTCTGTATAAATGCGTTTTTGCATTTCTTTAAGAGTTAAACCAAGAGCTTTTATGCCTCCAAACCATTTGCTAATTTTATAAGCTCCTCCCCAGTCTTTAAAAGGAGAAACATTAAAAATTTCACCTTTAAGTTGTTCTATACCACCTACCCGGTATTTTTCCAAAAGCTCAAGGATTACCTCTTTTGCCTTTTGGCTATATTGATTAATAAAACTTTGTTCTCGGTTTTTAAAAGCTGTAGCTCTTTCTTCTCTCGTCCGAATGGGTGTACCAAAAGCGATATGAGCAAGAAGGTCAAAAATGTCAGCCTCTGGTTTGCCTATAACCTCAGCAAGAATTTCAGGATGAATACTTGATTCCTTGAGTTCCTGTAAGAATTTATGCCTGTGATCTGGATCTATCCAGATAGTTTTTAAAGTTTCTACAGTAGGAGAAGTTTTAAGAATATGTTCTCGTGTATAATCTTTATACTCAGCTAAAGAAAGCTGTTTACCAGTAGCTTCAATTAAAAACACTGCTTCATCGGCAATAGACACTTCAAGACCTCTAACTTTTATTTTTTGAGTTCCTTTTCGTTCCGGCTTTAAAGCTACTTCTATTTTTACAGTGTCATTAGCTATAGTTTCAACCCGCACCTGCCGACGGATAAAACCAGAGGCTGAGACAATCAGTGTCAATGTTCCTTCTGGTAAGCCTGAAAAAGTAAAAGCTCCATTTTCATCAGTTTTAATAGGACCTTGTTGTGTATTTGGACCTGTTCTTATACTTACAGAGGCTCCAAAAATAGGTTCACCAGTTCTTAAATCAAAAACTATTCCTTCAAGAGAAGCTGTAAGAGGACCTTGCGGTTTCACAAAAGTAGTTCTGACAGGTCTATCCCATTCATCAAAAAGCCTTGTAGCACCTGTGAAATCAATAATTCTAAACCAATATTTGTCTGTAGTAGGATCAAGTCGGCTCCCTCTTCCAATAATTTGTTTAAATAAAATGGGAGAAGATATAGTTTTCATAAAAACGATATTACGACAGGAGGGAACATCAACCCCAGTGGATAAAAGTTCTGCGGTAGTAGCTACAACAGGGGCTTTTTTATTTGAATCAGCAAAATCTTCAAGGAGCCTCCTTCCTTCTTCTCCCTCTTCAGAAATTATAGGAACAGCATAATTATCAAGCCCTGTTTCTGGGCCAAGTTTATCTTGAAGAAGACGAGCTACGAGACGAGCATGTTCCATATCTACACAAAACACCATAGTCTTATCCCAAATCCCAAAACGACGAAGAAGTTTTAGCAGATGATCCACCATAGCCTCGGTGCGGTCTGGAAGAGTTATTTCTTTTTCAAATTGAGGAGTTGTATATATGTCTCGTGGTTCTACATCTTCAGGAATGAAAACTTCAGCTCCCTGCTCTATAGCATCTTCAAGCCGAAGTCCTGTTAAATCTATAGTAGTGCGCACACGGTGAACTTTATAAGTTGCAAGAAAACCATCTTCTATACCTTGTCCTAAACTATACTGATAAGCTGGTGGATGCCATGTACCTTTTTCAGGGTGCTCTGGATCAATCGGGGTTTCCGGCTCCTCAGCGCAAAAGTAAGCATAGGTGTCAATATTCTCATCCTGCTTAGGAGTAGCAGTCATACCTAAATGCACGGCTGAGGAAAAATGGTCTAAAATTTCACGCCAGGTGCCCCATCCGGACCGATGGCATTCATCAATTATAACAAGATCAAAGAAATCTGAAGGAAATAATTCAAAAAGTCGTCTGCCTTCTTCATTTGGACTCCAGAGGGTTTGATAAATGCCAAAATATATGTCACGATTTAAATTGGAAGGATGACCTTTAATTAAACAGCGTGGGTCGCTTGCTCCCTCAGCAAAAGGAGAAAAAACATTATAAGCCTGATCTCTTAAAACTATACGATCCGCTAAAAATAGCACACGCGCAGGTCGTTCAGGATGTTTTTCTTCTAACCACTTGCTTTTAAGAAGTTTCCAAACAATTTGAAAAGCAATATAAGTCTTTCCTGTTCCTGTGGCTAAAGCTAAAAGAATACGTTTTTGACCACGCATAATCCGCACAATCACTTCTCGTATAGCTACTTCTTGATAATAGCGAGGTTGTTTTCCCTGAATAGAACAATAAGGATAAAGAAGAGGGTCAGTTTTATAAAAAAATTCATAAACAAAAGTAGGTTCTCCTATTTTAAAAGTTGTTCCGGTGGTTTTAAGAGTTTCAAGCCCCATATTTCTTTGCCAGCGTTCCCAAAGTTCTTCTGGACAAGGGAATTGAGAAAGAGTTCGACTTGTTTTAGTAAAAAAATCATATTCAATAATTTCATGTCCATTTGTAGCATAAGCAAAGTAAAGCCCTAAATCTTTAGCATACCGTTTAGCCTGTTCAAGTCCGGCTAAAGCTGACTCTGTTTCAGCTTTAGCCTCCACTATAGCTATAGGAAAGCTTTCTGTAAGACGAAGAAGATAGTCAACACGTTTAGGTTTCCCCCTTTTTACTTGATCACCTACTAAAAAAATTTTCCCAAGGGTGTATTCAACATTTCGTTGATAAAAATATTCGCGTGTAACTTGTTTATCCGTCCATTCAGCAGCTTTAAGTTTTGGTTCAATTAAATTAGCCCTAGTATCTGCCTCGTTGTAAGGCATGGTTTATAACTTTCATTTCAAAAAATTTTGCTAACTTTATCACTTGAGGTAATTAAAATTCTCATCTGCCCTTTTAAAGACTTTTCCGAGTTATTAGTTATAAAAGTGCTCATAGAAGGTGTGTCACTTTTTATATTATTATACCAAAATTTATATTTACTCAAGTAAAAACTTTTACTTCCTTATAACTGTTTTTAAAAAACTATATCTACTTCGTAATTTTTTA
>Ga0190363_1002456_pt1 | contig 10561 bp, 2 predicted proteins | sample 48721867_MG_FD_161272 | JGI IMG/M metagenome (GOLD analysis project Ga0190363, IMG submission 161272) | Hydrothermal vent microbial mat bacterial communities from Southern Trench, Guaymas Basin, Mexico - 4872-18-6-7_MG | ecosystem: Environmental > Aquatic > Marine > Hydrothermal vents > Microbial...
AAACAATGTAACTTTGGACTGTCAGGGACATTTAATAGATGGAGATGATTCAGCAATGTATGGAATCTACATATACAGAGACTCGCAACAGACAACAAATATAACAATAAAGAATTGTGTAGTTACCGATTGGGATTCAGCAAATATTTATTTAAAGTACGCTAATGGAAACACAATCACAAATGTAACATCAAATTCAAGTCCTAGTAATGGTATCTACCTCTACTCTTCCTCCTCGAACACAATAACAAATATAACGACAAATTCCAATAATGAGAAGGGCATCCATCTCTACTCTTCTTCTTCTAACATATTCACAAATATAACGGCAAATTACAATATTTTGGATGGTATCCTCCTCGAATCCTCCTCTTCTAACATATTCACAAATATAACGGCAAATTACAATAGTTGGGCTGGTATCTACTTTTACTCCTCCTCTTCTAACACTCTTACAGATACAACGGCAAGTTCAAACTCTTATTATGGTATCCTCTTCCGCTCCTCCTCTTCTAACACTCTTACAGATACAACAGCAAGTTCAAACTCTCATTACGGAATTAGAATTTATCTTAATTCAGACAACAACATAATAGCAAACTCGACAATCTCGAACAATACAAATGCGGGGCTCTATCTCGAGGAAGATGGCTCAGATGATCCAGAATACAATACAATCTACAACTGCCTCTTCAACAATTCTGTGAATGTGAAGATAGATTCCGGTATAGCGGGAGAAAACTACTTCAACACGACAAAACGGTTGGGAACGAGAATCTATTCAAATGGAAACTACATAGGAGGGAACTACTACACAAACTCTACTGGAAATGGTTATTCGGATATATGTATTGATTCCAACCATGATGGCTTTTGTGATAATGCTCTAAATTTATCGAGTGGATCTTCTGTTGCGTGGGATTATCTTCCTCTGAGTGATGAATATCATGCCATTAACATCTCCAGCTGTACTACTCTCAATGAATCTGGAGCAATCTATCATTTGGTTGCAGACATTATCAATTCCTCAACTTCCAAGTGTATAAACATTACAGCCAACGATGTAACTTTAGACTGCCAAAACCATTTAATAGATGGAGATGATTCAGCAAAGTATGGAATCTACATATACAGAGACTCGATTCAAACAACAAACATAATAGTAAAGAATTGTATAGTTACGGACTGGAATACATCAAATGTTTTTTTACACGGTGCCAATGAAAACACCTTTACAAATGTGATAGCAAATTCAAGCTCTTACTATGGGTTTTACCTGTCCTATTCAGATTCAAACAATATCTCAAGCTGTATAGCAAACTCAAACAGCAGGGATGGTTTTTATCTTTATTATTCAGATTCAAACACATTTTTAGACTCTACAGCAAATTCAAATAATCGGTACGGGTTTCATCTCTATTATTCAAATTTGAACACCATCTCAAATTTAACAGTGGGTTCAAATACCAACTATGGAATCAGAATTTATGGTGAATCAAACAACAATACGATAGCAAACTCCACAATTTCAGACAACACAGATGCAGGACTTTTTTTTGATTTAGCAAGTCTTAGTAAACCAAGATACAATAAAATCTACAACAACTTATTTAACAATTCTGTAAATGTGAAAATTGATGGTGGAACGCCTGAAGAAAACTACTTCAACACAACAAAGCAATTGGGTCAGAGAATCTATTCAAATGGAGATTATATAGGAGGGAACTATTACACAAATTCAACAGGAACTGGCCATAGTGACACTTGCACAGATTCAGACTCTGATGGTTTCTGTGATTCTTCATACACTCTAGCAACAAGTAACATAGATTATCTCCCTCTATCAGATGAATATGGTTTGGTTTCTTCAATAACTCTAAACTCCCCTGTTGATGGTTATAACACCACAAGTAGCACCATAGACTTTAGTTTTACTGTTACTGGGAGTGCAAATTCATATTCTTGTGAGTTGTTTTTAAATAATACAAGCAAAGGAACAAATTCATCAACACAAAACAATACTGCTACAATAATCACAGCGTCTTCCATATCAAATGGAACTTACAGCTGGTATATCAACTGTACTGCTGGAGGAGTTACAAATCAGTCAGAGGTGAGAACAATAACAATTGACACAACCTCGCCAACAACTTCAGCCTCCGCAATAAAAAACGACAGTTCAACCTATACCTTCAACACATGGGTTTCCTCAAGCTACATAAATGTAACCCTGTCTTGCTCCGACTCAGGTTCAGGTTGTGATACAACCCTCTACTGCACGGATACCTCCAATTCTTGCACTCCAAATCTAACATATACGGGAACAGTACAAATCTCAACAGAAGGAATAAGTTATATCAGATATAGGTCTAATGATACCTTAGGTAACTTGGAAACAACAAAGTCTCAGACTATAAAAATAGATACAACCCCACCAACAACTTCGGCTTCTGCAGTGAAGAACGATAGCACAACATATACTTTTAACACTTGGACAAACTCAAGTTATGTTAATGTAACCCTTTCCTGCTCTGATTCAGGAGTAGGATGTGATGTAACTCAATACTGCTTAGACACTGCAAACACCTGCACACCAAATACAACTTATTCAACTCCAGTCCAAATCTCAACAGAAGGTATTAGCTACATAAGGTATAAAGCAAACGACACGGTGGGGAACTCAGAAACAGTGAACTCTCAGACTATAAAGATAGACATAATAAAAATAACCGAAAGTGGGACAATTCCAGACCCAGTTGAATTCGCACCTAAAAACTTCACCATATATGTAAATGCCACTTCTTCTGGAACAATCACAAACTGTAATCTTAGTTTGTGGTATGAAGGAAACAATACGAAGGTTATAGACAACAAAAACATGACAAAGGGGCAAGGAGGAATGTGGAATTATACTCACATGGCTGATGCCGAGGGAACTTGGAACTGGTCTGTGATTTGTAAAGATTCCTACAGCCAAAACACAACTGCAAGTGGAAATTTTAGCGTTACTAATAACCCCCCAGAAAACCTGACTTGTAGTTTTACCCCCATTCCTCTGGGTGTGAGTGATAGCCCAGTGGCTAACGGCACTGGAGTTGATCCCGAGGGTGCTGACCTTACATGGAGTTGGACATGGTGGGTCAATGGGGTAAATGTTAGCACACAAAAGACTCTGGGTGCTGGCAATACATCATTAAACGATAATGTAACCTTGCAGTGTTTTGCAAGCGATGGATATAATCAAACAACTAAAAACTCGTCTAAAATCACGGTCGGTGATACAACCCCAGCGATAATTGAAAACTCGTCGGTTAGCCCAACTTCGGGGACTGTGAATGTGGATAGTGTGAAGTTGAGGGTTGATGTAGCCACAGATAGCCACATAAATTGGGTGAAGGTTGAAATAACGAGCCCAGATGGAGCGAAAGAAAACCACACAATGACGCTGGAGGCTAACAACACCTATCTAAAGTCTTTTGTGGCAAGTGATACTGGGGTTTATACCTTCAAGGCTTTTGCTCTGGATGGAAGTGGTAATGTTTCGAGTTTAACATTTACCCAGAATTACACTTCAAATGCGGCGTCTACTTCCTCTGAGGGTGGTGGAGGGGGTGCAGAACCAGAGATAATTGTAGTTGAACGAAAGGAAATAACAACTCTAACCATTAATATCCACCCCGAAGTTCCGATACCTCCCTTGACCGATCAGTTCCCCACACACCTAAACAGAAAGATCAAATTTAAACTCATCAACACATTAAACAACGAAACAATTTTGGAAGGGTCAGCGATAACAGACAACAAGGGTAATTTCCTCTACAAACTCCCTGAATCCATCAGGAAGCTGAAGCCTGGGAGCTTTTATAATCTAACCTACTACACGCCTTATGGCAATGTTATCAAAAGCCTTCAGGTTATAATCATAAGGGAGAAGGAGCTGTGGGGGGTTATGCCTCGATATGTTATTTTTAAGGTCTACTCCCCACTCCAGAAAAAGTGCGCCGACATTAGAGTTTTGACTGGCGAAAAAAAGAACTGCCCGTTGGTGGTTAGTGTTACTAAGGATATTGAGGGTAAAATTGAAGCCGAGAGGACGGAAAAAGGACTCAAGATCTGTGTTAGTGGCATAGACCTGAAAGAAGATGAAAAAATCATAGGCAAACTGGAGGTTTCTACCTCCTGCTTTGAAACCAAAAAATACATAGACTTTCAGATAGTCCACACGAAGTGTCCAGACTTGGGAATTCCTCTCTTAGTTGGGTCAGTCGAGCTTTTTGGCGTTCGGATATGCAAGCTTTTTTTCCTGCTTGGTAATATTTTGTTTTATTGTGGTGCTCTATTTGCTACCAGTTATAAGGTTAAAAACAAAAAGAAGTTTAATTGGGGAGTGGCGTTAATCTATACTTTAGCTGTTAATGTTTTTTTGTTCGTAGTGGGGTAAAATGAAAAACAAATCTCAACTCAAGGGTTTAAGAATTTGTGTTTTGGGTAGTTTGGTGCTGATAGTCTTGGCGAGTGTTATGGTTATAACTACATCACAGACTTCAAGTCCTCATGTACAGCAAGAAACATTCTATATCAACAACTCCGACAATGTAACAATTAAGATGTATAGAATATCTTATGGAGATATCACATTAGAAACACCAGCATTTACAAGATGTGAGTGGAATATTTCTAAACCCATGAGAACCTGTAGACAAGAAGTGAAGGTAATATACAACAGGTTTATTTCAGTCCCACTGTCTAAGAACTTTTTTAGGTACAAATTTAAACTAAACAAAGCAAAAAACATAAGGGTAAAACTCCCCTCTGTTTTGAAGAGAGGAAGCAACACAATAATTTACGAATTTGAATATCCACCAAATGCTGGTGAAGAATGGGATTTGAGTTTTAAGTTTGGAGGGAACGAGTGGAAAATAGATCCAACTATTTCTGGATGTTCTGACATAACTTCTCCTGGAACCTATACTCTAAACCAGAGCATATCAAATAGTAGCACCTCTTACTGCATCAACATTTCAGCCAACGATGTAACCTTAGACTGTCAAGGACATACCATAGATGGAGATGATTTAGCAGATTACGGAATCTACATATACAGAGATTCTGAACAGACAACAAACATAACAATAAAGAATTGTATAGTAACCGATTGGGATGAAGCAAATATTTATTTAAAGTACGCTAATGGAAACACAATCACAAATGTAACATCAAATTCAAGCCCTGACAATGGTTTCTATCTTTACTATTCAAATTCAAACACAATCTCAAATTCTACGGCAAACTCAAATAACCAGAATGGTTTTTACTTTCTCTCTTCAGATTCGAATTCTATTTCAAATTGTTCGGCAAATTCAAATAATTATGGCCTCTACTTTTCCTCTTCAAATTCAAACACAATCTCCAAGTTTACAGCAAATTTAAATAATTATGGTTTTTATCTTAGTAGCGCAAGGTCAAATACAATTTCAAATTCTACAGTCCAGGAGAGTTATTATTATGATTTCTATATATATGGCACTGACTCCGATTGCAACAATAAAATAGAAAATCTTACAGGCTCAAACAACCTGCCGATAAAATATTTCAATTCTTCAGTGACACTTCAAAATGAAGTGCTATCGGAATTAATCCTATGCAATGCAGATTATTCAAATATAGAAAACATAACGATAAATGCAAGCCAGTCAAAGAAGAATAATATGGTTCTGCTATTGAGAACAGATTATTCAAATTTGACTGGTATCAGTTCCTCAGATAATTATTATGGTTTTTATATTCGATACTCAGACTCGAATACCCTCTCAAACTGCACGACGAACTCAAATGCGTTTTATGGTTTTTATCTTTATTACTCAGACCTAAATACAATCTCAGGTTCTACAGCTGAAAATAATGTTAATGGAATAGTTTTAAGTTATGCAGAAAGTAATAAAATTTATAATAATTTTTTCAATAATAGCGATAATTTCTACTTCAGTGGAACAATTTACACTAATTACTTCAACACGACAAAGCAATTAGGAACGAGAATCTACTCAAATGGAAACTACATAGGGGGTAACTATTGGACAAACTCGACAGGAAATGGTTATTCAGATACCTGTAATGATACTGACCACGATGGATTCTGTGATGATCAATATAACTTAACATCAGATGGGAAAAACATAGACTATTTACCATACAGCGACGAATATATAGGAGAACCGTATGTTTTGTATGTAAATCTAACACCAGATTACCCAAATGAGAACGACGATTTGTATTTAAACGCAACCTGTATATGGCGGGATTCAGAAGATAATGTAACCGCATATTGGAAATTTTACAAGAATGGAGCAGAACAGCAGAACTTGGGAGGAAGCAAAGAAGTAGAGCACAATGTCAACACATTACTTACGACGATAGGAAGCGGTAACACTTCTATTAATGAGAACTGGACTGCAGAAGTGTGGTGTGGAAATGGAACTTATAACTCGTCAGTTAAAAGCGATAGTGTTATCTTAGAAGATGGTACTCCCCCATCTTACTCAGATAATTCCACAAATACTACAACGGCTGGAGAATCAACGGAGTTCAGAGTTAAGTGGACAGACAACTACAACTTGACTGGAGGGGGATTTATATTTTACTGGCACAACGGAACGAACTGGACAAAAGCCTCTAACTCTGGAGATTTGGAGAGCGGGGAACAGAGTTTCAGCGAATTGTCAGCAACTCACACCTTTTTCGATAATTTCGATGACGGAGATTTAGGAAGCGACTGGACGACATACAGCAGTGATGCAACCTATGGAAGAATAGGAGTAAGGACAGAGGATGCCCATTCGGGTAGTTACTCAGTTATTTCAGATGTCAGTTCAAATGGTCATTACAGCCTTAACGAACTCATCACGAATTACGACTTTTCTGGAGCAACAGAAGTTATTTTAACATTCTGGCACAGGGAATGGAGTGATGAAGAAACCTCAGGAGCAGATCACACAGATCATTACAATTCAGATGCTTATTACTTTACCTGTGATGGAACTAACTGGAAACTTTTAGGAGATTTAGGGAATATAGGAAGCACCTGGACGAAAGTTACAGTAAATATTACCGCAGATCCCGACTGGTGCGGAACTGCCGATTCCAATTTTAAAATAAAACTGACCCAATACGACAACTATGCTTTAACTTCAGATGGAAGAGGCTTTGACGACATAAACATAACATACACTGCTTCTGGAGGGCAAGAAGCAAACAAAACACCTGTTACTTACTCAGACATTAGTCTGGATACTTACGAAGGTTTAGACAATATCACAGTTACGGTTTATGTCTTATACTACAATAATTCAGGTTCTCAGGCAAACGGCAACACGAATCCAACTCTATGGTTAGAAGTTTACAACGGAACCGACTGGATAGACGAGGGAGATTTCCAAGTAACTGGAACGGGTAATTATTCAAAAACAGTAACAACTGCTTCAGTATTAGAAGGATGGAAAAACGAATCTAACAGAGATGTAAGAATTTCTGCAAGATATATGGATTACAGCGATTCCTCGCACTACGATACTGTAAAGTGGAATGGGGTTTGGGTGGAAATATTTTCAGAACAGGAACTTCTAAACGATAGTTTTCGAGATTTTAATTCGACAAACTGCGTAAACGATACTGTCTGTTGGTCTAATGTAACCAAAACAGTTACTTCGGAAGTAAATGCAACAATAAAGTGGAAAGTAAAAGCAAGAGACAAATTGAGCAATTGGAATGAAACTCCCGTTTTCAGTTATCAAACGACGGGTGGAACTACCACAACCACTACAACCTCAACCACCACGACAACAATTCATCCTTGTTATGCTAACGAGACGGGAACTTGGAGTATTAACCAAACTTGCACTTTTAACAACGAGTGCAGGAATGCCGAAAACGTGATCCTCTGGGATTCTGCTCATTTGGTATTCAAAAACCATTCAATTTTTAATGTGACGGGGGTTATAAAATGGAAAATTGGTGCGATAATCGAATATGATAATACTTCACGGAGGCAGCAAAAATGAAAACGAAAATTATAATTTGCGGGTTTTTGATTTTGTTTTTAAGCGGGATTGTGATGTCTATGAATAGAGAAATTAAACTTGGTATTCAGTTTTGGAACAATACCAACAATGATCTGCTCAACGGCACGAGTTTGAACTGCAACTTTACATTCTACAACAGCTCTACTGGTGGGACTCAACTGATGTGGTGTGAAAAAACCGTCAATACTGATGGACTGGGATGGGATGAACTGAACTTTACTCTGAACTTTTCTCTAGATCAAGACATATACCTCACATTTGAGTGCAATGGAGACGGAGAATCTGAAAGGAGTAAAATCTATCCTATTCTACTTACACTAAAAGCAAACGACTCAGACTACCTGGGTGGAAAAAGTGAAAGTGAATTAAATGTTAATAACTCCAACTACTTAGAAGGACACAACTCAAGTTATTTCCAAAGGGATGTTACTGGTTCATGCCCTGCTGGAAGTTCCATACGATACATTTACGACAATGGAAGTGTAATCTGTGAAACAGATGACAACACAATATACACCCATTTAAGCAATTTTACCGACGATATCGGGGTTAGTGCTGACTGGGATGAAATTGGTGATGTGCCAACTGCAACACCGTCTGACGGAGATACTACTCATCTATCTACAGCAGACCAGATCTATGACTGGGTTATGAGTTTGAATTATATTACCAACACAGTAAACAACTTGGTTAATTACTATCTGAAGTCTGAAGTCTATAACAAAACAGAAGTCTACAACAAAACGGAGGTCTACAAAAAGACTGAAATAGACACTCAAGGAGAAATGGAAGCAATCTGGGGTGTTAATTTAGCCACAGACACAGAGTTAGCACAACAAGATGAATGTTCTGAGATCACTGGGTGTGTTGTAAATGCCTTCAATAGCATTACAAACTTCACAGGCACTCTAACAAACACTTACTGGTGCAGGTATGACTCTGCAAACAATGAAATAGATTGTGATGTTTTTCCTTTTTCAGACACAGACACTTGGTGGGCAATTAATCATAAAGATTTTATCAATAATTCCAACACTTTAGAATTGAACTGGACAACTTTAAATGCAACGATGGATGCAAGAGATTCTGACACTACTTACAACTTTCAATGCCCTTCTGGGCAGTTTGTTAAAAATTTAACAAGTTCTGGGGGCTATGTTTGTGATGCTCCTGCAGGAGGAGGAGACATAACGGGAGTTTACGGGGATGATATTTATATTTACAATGGCTCTGCAAGTGGTGAAGTTACTTTAGTCTTCAATGAAACTAAACTAAATCAAACGATAGACGCAAGAGATTCAGATACTAATTGTTCAGCAGATGGAAGTTGTAGTTTGATAACCTACGATTCCGAGACTACGAATTGGGATAAAGATTCTTCTGACGATATAACCACGAGCAATATAGCAAACCAAAATGTGAATAGTAGCAATTATTGGGATGGATATGATACTCCCTCTGGTTGGGATCTCGATTCATCAGATGATATAGTTGATTCTGACTTTACTTCTGCTGGGTTGATGAAAACTGATGGTGCTGGAGGGTACTCTGTGATTACAGACAATAGTGCAAACTGGAATTATGCCTATTCAGCAGTAAATGAAAACCAGAGCAACTGGAATACTGCCTATGATTTGCGGGTAGTTACTTGGTCACCTCCTTTATCATTTTCTTCTGGTACAGCTTCGGTTCAGGATGCTTCGACCACACAGAAGGGGGTTGCCCAATTTGACTCTAATGATTTTTCAGCAAGCAGTGGAGTGATTTCAATCAAAACAGGAGGAGTTAGCAACGACCAATTAGCAGGGTCTATTACTAAGGATAAACTAACAAACTCTGGGACTCTGAGCTTCACTTGGAATGATAGTGAAGTTAGTGATACACTCACCTGTTCCAATTTAGTAGCCACCTCATCGGTAGTGAGCGATGCAGAAGTGGATAATGACCTCACAATATCCTCCTCTGGAACAGTGGATAAAGGGGCAATAAGTGGAGGAACATTACAAACACCGTGGAGTGATTCTGAAGTGGCGAATGACATAACCATAGAGACAACCCACGATCTGACGGTAAACAATAACTTTAATGTTAGTGCTTCTACAGGGAATTTAGTTTTCAATGGTAACTTCACGCAAGTGGTTTATCCTGGCAAGTGCTTTATGCGATACTACAATGTGACAAGCGGTTATCTTGTGGAAAAATTCGTTGATTGTTAGGAATAATGAGAATAACTACAATACTGATAATTGGGGTAATAGCAATTGGAATAACAGGGATAGCGAAAGCAGATACATTGAACTCGACAAACTACTTAGTAAGTGTGTTTCCAAATGTGGTTATAGTAAACTCCTCAAACTTTAAAGTGGTTGTTATCCCTCTCCCATTAGATAGCAAAACAAATTCAACAAACTACAAAACATACTACGATTTTTTGCTAACTAACAAGAGTGGAGGTGTGGTTTCAGCAACTACAACTTCAACCA
>Ga0190363_1002457_pt1 | contig 10561 bp, 11 predicted proteins | sample 48721867_MG_FD_161272 | JGI IMG/M metagenome (GOLD analysis project Ga0190363, IMG submission 161272) | Hydrothermal vent microbial mat bacterial communities from Southern Trench, Guaymas Basin, Mexico - 4872-18-6-7_MG | ecosystem: Environmental > Aquatic > Marine > Hydrothermal vents >...
AGCTGAGTTATTGGGGTCTCACCGACCATGACCTCACTCACTTCACTCATGAAAAATCCAGAAGAAAGATTACTCGAGATTTCACCGGCAATAACCTGAAGGTCCTAATTCTCAAGTTAAGGACCTCGAATAAGGAAGAACCGGGAATAACCAATCTAAAGCAACCCTTAACAGATTCGCTTTCAACTACCTGAAAACGTATGCAACTTAGCTACACAGCTATATAGTGACCTCATTACCAACGTCTCTATTTACGACAAATCATTGAAGAATCCGACAGACACGGCCAGAAATTTTTAAATCACCCCAGATCTCTCAATAAGTGCTCTCAAAATTAATAATATAACTGAACGTATTCCTACTTCATCATACTAATCACATATAATAAACAGATACGAACTACAACCACCTATACCGGCGGCAGCCCCACTACTTATGTTTAAAGTAAAAAGCCTTAAGTTGCTCAGGCTTATCAGTTCTAGTGGGTGTTGAGAGGTGGCGCTGAGGAAGTATCAGCAGTATAAGGAGGCGGCGTTACGTTCAGGTATTAAGATACTTGATATCTACAGGAAGAAGGATGGTGAGGTAGTGAGGTTTATGTTTAGAAATAAGGTATATGTTGCTGATATTAAGGGATTCAGGGACAGTATGAAGCCGGATGAGTTTGTTAACTTACTTAAGAAGGTAATATAGAGGTTTAGTAGTTTAAGCTACTCTGGAACAGTACCTTCCAGGGTAAAGGCGTACTGAATTAGAGTTTCTATTTTCTTTCTCAACTCCTGTAAGTGTACTGGGTAGAGGTACAGCGGTAACTCGTACCTGTTTAAGCCAAGTACCTTAGCTATTAACTTAACAGCTACCTCATCCTTAACAACGAGAGTTGTTTCTTTTAAGTCAGTCCTAACCTCTAGAATTATAGGGAGGTACAGCCTATCTGCTAGTTCATCACCGAGCAGCTCATGAGCTAGCTTAAGCTCGGATCTCCTAAACATATGTATGCCGCCGTCCCTCGTAATCACGTGCGGGTACTCCTCACGCATTAACTCAGCAAGAGACTTCCTCCTTAACGGCAAGGACTTATTAACTACCCTAAGCTCTTCACTGAGGTAAGCCTCAATAATGTCCTTATTAGTTAGGATGTTAACCACCTTGTGATTTCCTGGTAAGGAGCTCTTTAACTTTCTTCAGCCTCATCTTATCTTCTCTCTCCCTTTCCTCGAACTTCATCTCAAGAAACTTTATGGTGTTCTCCATACGAGGTATTAAGATGTTTTCGAGAGCGTTGACTCTCCTCCTAATTCTAGCTACTTCAGCACCTAACTTGACTATCGATATCTCCATCTCAGCTAATCTGGAAATATCCTCAATTGCTGTATCATAGCACCTGCCTACTTCATGCAGCGTTAGTGGGTATGCAGAGTAGTCTATAGCAGCCTCCTTTCTCTCTAACTCAACGAGAGGTACTCTAACACCTGCAACAACTCTGGAGCCAACTACTGCAGTAACGCTTGAGTACCGTGTGTTAGCGTACACCTCAATAATCTGCGGCGTACTTATCGATAGCGCATCAAGCAGTAGTTTCTCACACCTGACTAGCTCGCTGTGTACCTTAGTCCTCAATTCTAGCGAGCGCCTTATGAGGGATATGAGTTCCTGAGTAAGAATAATCAGCCTGTCCTTAAGCACCCTATGCAGTCTCCTAGCTACCTTAACCCTCCTCTTAAGTCTAATTAACTCTATCTTCGTAGGCCTGGCAATCCTCAGTATCTGCTGAGACTGCGACATTAGCTAGCCGACCCCTTACCGCGGTACTTCGGGTGGTACTTCCTTATATTCTCAACACTGATTAACTTCAGGTCCTCCTCAGGTAGTGTTGCGAGCAGATCCCACCCTATATCTAGGGTCTCCTCAATAGTTCTCCTCTCATACTCACCCTGATTTATGAACTTCCTCTCAAACAGGTCAGCAAATTCTAAGTATTTCTTATCGCGCTCACTAAGCGACTCTACTCCTATAATAGCGGACAGCTCTCTCAGGTACTGGCCCTCCGTATATGCTGCAATCAACTGCATAAAGACCTGGTAGTGGTCTTCCCTAGTCTTGCCTGGCCCTACACCATCCTTCATCAATCTCGAAAGTGAGAGTAGCACATCTACTGGCGGGTAAACACCTTTCCTATCTAAGTCCCTGGACAGTACGATCTGACCCTCGGTAATGTAGCCTGTAAGGTCGGGTATTGGGTGGGTGATGTCGTCGTTGGGCATCGTCAGTATAGGCATCTGTGTTATCGATCCCTTCATCCCCTTAATCCTGCCTGCCCTCTCATAGATTGTCGCTAGGTCAGTGTACATGTACCCTGGGTATCCTCGCCTACCCGGCACCTCCTCTCTCGCAGCACTCAGTTCTCTCAGTGCTTCGCAGTAATTAGTCATGTCTGTCATAACTACCAGGACATGCATGCCGTGCTTCCACGCGAGGAATTCAGCAGCAGTAAGGGCTACTCTAGGAACAGCTATTCTCTCAATTACTGGTGAGGCAGCCGTGTTGATGAATGCGACAACGTTCTCTATGTTACCCGCCTGCTTAAGGCTCTCTATGAAGAAGTATGCCTCCTCGTAAGTAACGCCTATAGCAGCAAAGACAACAGCGAATCTCTCTTCTCTACCTCTAACTCTTGCCTGCCTAACGATTTGAGCAGCTATTCTGTTATGCGGCAGGCCAGCCCCGCTGAAGATGGGGAGCTTCTGACCTCTAACAACGGAGAGGAGCCCGTCTATAGCTGAGATACCTGTCTCTATGAACTCTGTTGGAGGTTCTCTGCTTGCTGGATTTATTGGTGCGCTATTGATGTCTAACCAGTCCTCAGGAACTATAGGCGGCCCCCTATCGATAGGCCTCCCTAATCCATCAAATATTCTCCCAAGCATATCGAGTGATACAGGGATCTTGAGGGTCTCGCCCTTAAACCTAACCTTAGCCTTCTTTATGTTGACCTCGCTTACACCACCGAATACCTGAAGTACAGCGAAGTCCTTTGACACGTCTATTACCTGACCTAGCCTCACCTCACCGGTTTCCAGAGTGATTTCAACGACCTCATTGTACTTTATCCCTGGAACAGTCTCAACAAAGAGCAGCGAGCCCCTAGCACTCAGTGCTTTCCTTACTTCCTTAACGTAGAGCTCACCCATCCTAACCACCCCTTATTAAGGATTCAATAGAGGACTTAATTTCATCAATTAACTCATTGTACACCTTCCCGAACTCTTCAGGAGGTACCTCCTTCATTCTAGCAATCTTAACCTTAACTGGTAGCGCTCTTATCTTACTAAGCGGTACACCGCTCGACAGCGCCTTAGACGAGTAATCATAGAACCTCATTATTACATCAAGCATTAACACGGTCTTCTCAGGCGGGCAGTAGCTATCTACAGGATGAAATGCGTTCTGCTGGAGGAAGTCCTCTCTAATCATCTTAGCTACATCTAAGAGCAGCTTGTCTGCCTCAGGCAGTGCGTCAGGACCGACTAACCTAACTATCTCCATCAACTCAGACTCCCTCTGCAGAATGCTTAGTGCACGGTCTCTGAGCTCCCTCCACTGCGGGAACTTTCTCTTCCATGACCTCTCGACAGTCTCTACATAACGTGAGTAGCTGATTAGCCAGCTGACAGCTGGGAAGTGCCTCCTGTTGGCTAAGCCGACATCAAGAGCTATTAATGTGCCTATGTACCTTAACGTGTTCTGAGTTACGGGCTCGCTGAAGTCCGCGCCAGGAGGCGATACAGCACCAATTATTGTGAGTGATCCAGCCCTCTTAGGTTTACCTAAACAATCCACTCTTCCTGACCTCTCATAGAATTCAGCTAACCTAGAACCTAAGTAGGCTGGGAAACCTTCCTCACCAGGCATTTCCTCCAGTCTAGCACTTATCTCTCTCATTGCCTCAGCCCAGCGTGAGGTTGAGTCAGCTACCATCAAGACGTCATAGCCCATATCCCTGAAGTACTCACCTATTGTGACGCCTAGGAAGACGCTCGTCTCTCTCGCTGCTACCGGCATGTTTGATGTATTAGCTACGAAGACAGCCTTCTCAGCTAAGGGCCTCCCCGACGCCGGGTCCTTAAGCTTTAAGAAGCTGTGTAGAGCGTCAGCCATCTCATTTCCTCTCTCACCGCAGCCAACGTAAATGTTTAATCTAGTCCTAGCCCACTTAGTCAGCGTCTGCAGCAGTACTGTTTTTCCGCTTCCGAACCCTCCAGGAACAGCTGCCTTACCACCACGCGCTATAGGGAACATCATGTCAATGACTCTCTGCCCCGTAATTAGTGGCTCAGTAGGCTCGAGTCGCCTAGTGTAAGGTCTCGGTTTTCTAACAGGCCACTTCTGAAGCATCGTTAATTCTATTTTCCTCCCTTCAGACTCAATTACAGCGATGGTATCCTCGATTGTGTAATCTCCATCACTAACCAGCTCTTTCAGCTCGCCGTGCACACCTGGCGGAACCATTATTAAGTGATCTATTAGTGGGGTCTCTTTAACTACGCCAAGCACGTCCCCAGGTTCTACCTTATCACCTACTTTCACCTCTTTATTCCTCGTGAAAGGCCACTTGACGTCTCTGGGTAAAGCTGGCAGTTTTACGCCTCTCTTAACAAAGGGACCTATTAACTCGCCTATGACCGAGAGGGGTCTTTGAAGGCCATCATACACCTTACCGACTATGCCAGGACCTAACTCAGCAGAGAGGAGAGAGCCTGAACCCTCAACAGGCTCACCTACTCTGAGCCCGGATGTATCCTCGTATACCTGGATGTATGCGTCCTCGCCCTGCAGGCCTATGATCTCACCTATGAGCTTTTCTTCACCAACATACACTACCTCGTAGACCATAGAGCCCCTCATACCTTCTGCGACGACTAGAGGACCTGAAACTCTTTTTATTTTACCTACTACCATACCTTACGTCACCTCAGCTCGAGTGAGATACCTAAATAACGTCTGATTAAGGACGAGTAGTACTTCTTAACATCCATTCTTGATACAGTCTTAATGTCAGGTACATAGACAACTAAGGGGTGTGTAAGAGCTCTTCTGATCTTGTCAGCTATATTTCTTAGTGCATCGTGAACGATGACTAGGTTAATTTCTGGATCATTATAAATAGAATTAAATATGCGAGCGAGTTTGTTCTTTAATACGTCCTCAGGAGCTGAAACATCAACTACAAAGCACTTCTTTGCACCTGCAATTCTAAACCCTAGTACGAAGGTCTCGTCGCCGATAACAGCAATTGTGCCTTTACTGACCTTTAGTGAGGTACCCATATACCTTCCACCACCTACCTATTTTCTCAAGGATATATTCTTTATCATAGCCTTGAGTGATTAGGTAAGTTACGAAAGAAATGAGGAATGCTTCCCACTCCTTTATTAGTAGGTAATTAAGTACAGTATCGTAAGAAAGTGGGGAGAACGTGAGTTCACTAATGCAGTACATGTACTTAATTACATTAAATACTACATCCAACTCCTGGATAGACTCCTGAGCGGCAACTATAGCATTGCTTATTACTGCAGGCACCTTACGCAAGACGCTGGAGATATCTTCTTTGTTAATAACTGCTCTTCTAACTTCCTTTTCCAGCTTCGAAGTTAGTTGAATTATTCTTAAGCACGAAGAAAGCTTAAGACTGGGGTGGAGTTTCTTACTAATTTCATTTAATTTACGCCAATATCTCTCATACAATGTCTTCTCTACATTACCTGCATCCAACTCACTTAAACTTAGGTTACTGTACTTAGAAAGAACGTCAATAAGAATATGCGTGTGTGGTCTGCGCGCCTCCTTTAATACATTAATTAAGTCACTAACACTGCGTGCATAACTTATTTTGTTAAGCAACTCAGACTTAAGGAAATAGTAGTGCTTTTTATCAATAAGGTCGCGCTCCCTTAGCGCGTTCATAAACTCATCTAGCTCAAATCTACTTAAATACATCTCTATAAACTGCCTTAATCTCTGGCTGGGGTGTGCTAAATCAACTATTTTTCTGAGTTCATCCATCCAGCAGTTATTTAGTGCTGAAAAAATGCTACCTATGCTTACTTTTTCATCTAGTTTAATGTATGTCTGAATACACTTACTTACATCGTAAGAGACTAGGAAGGTCGCGAAGCTGCCTAGGTCGGATAGATTAGTTGATGTTATTTTAGGTAGAGTACTCGGTAGTAAACACTTATGTATTCTAGCCTTAACCATCTCGATGAACTTTAAGTCGCTGCTGATCATTGCTTACCTAACCCGAAGACCTCTTTATTTAGTTTCTCAACAAGCCTAGACATCAGCTTATCTAATCGGGTGGCGTAAGTATTATCTAGTGCAATAGAACTATCTTCTGACTCAACAACTATGCCACCAAGGAAATCAGAGCTGATAATGCCAATGGATGATAAGCGATCTTCTAGGCCCTCCTCTTTCACTATATCCTTAATTAACTCTACGTCTTCTGGAACAACCTTAATGACTACCCGACCTGAGCTAAAGATTCCCGTGTCAAGTGCCTCCTTAAGAAGCTTTCTTAGCGACTCTTTTCTCAATTCTTTACTTAGTGTTGACAACCTCTTCCTTAGCTCACTTATTACTTCACTGAGGATCTTATTCTTCAAATTAACTATCTCTAGATTCAGCTCCATGACCTTGTTTATGTACTTTCTATTCTCCTCCTCTCTTAGCTTCCGAAGAGCTCTTTCACGCTCCTTACTTAACCTCCTGTAATACTCCTCTTTAGCCTCTTCAACTATTTTCTCAGCTTTCTCTTTAGCTTCTTCAACTATCTTACTTGCTTTTCTCCGAGCTTTCTCCAGTATACTCTTTCTCAACTCCTCTAATCCCATGCACCTCCCCCAGCTTAGAGCTGTCTCTCTTTTCCTCCGAGAGTCAGTACTCCTGTCTGTATTAGATCGGCAGCCCAGCAACCATCGTCAGCAGCAGGTACCCGAAGACTAGTCCTAGGATGCCGAATAACTCTACATATGACGCTAAAATCATTGTGTGAACCCAAACAGCTCCTTTAGTCTTGGGTACTTCAATGATACCTGACATACACACTTCTCCTTGCATCCACGCAGAGGCGAACTCAGCGCAGAACACAGCAATACCTATTCCTAGGAATGCCCAGCCCTTAAGAGGGGTGAGCTCAGCTATTGCTGGCAGCACTGACGTGAGCCCTAGCATCGTGAATATCAGCCCATAGAATGTCTGAGTCATTGGTAGTGCAGCTAGGATTATTACTTGCCTGAAGTACCCTGGCTCTTCAGCAAGTACCGTTAATCCAGCTGATGCTGCTCTAGCTGTTCCGATAGACGAACCAGCTAGACCGCCAGCGAGTCCCAGCGCTAAGCCTAGAGTAGCAACGAAGTTAATATCCACAACCGAACACCTTGAAAGTATTAGAGGAGGGGGTTATAAAAAATTAGGAAAAAGCTTAAGCCTCATTTAACACCGTTTTTAGCTTACTTTAAAGGTAAAAACCGCTTTAAACAGATGACCTCGGCCCAACATAGATAGCCCTCTCTACCTTAAACATAAACGGCCTGAATTCTCTGCCATCACCTTCGTAGAATTTAGGTAGGAACTCAACGAAGCACAGCCTCAGTGAGTGGATAAATGCGCCTATGATGCCGAAGGCAATATTAAGTAGGTTTGCGAAGATCATGACTATTAAGGCCATTATGCCTCCTACGATAAGACCTACCACCTTTATAGGTACCATGCCTGAGAAACCAGCAGCTATGTCTAAAGCTAGGTTGTTAAAGTTCTGAGCAAGTAATGAGGTTGCAAGGCCTAGACCAGCTAACCGAGTATAAGACATAACATCACCTAATAGTCCTGTCAGGTCGAAGAGCCAGAAGAGTGCTCCAAGTGCTTTATACGTAATGAACTTGCCAGCTACTAGCATAGCCAGGCCTGCTAGTGTTGGGTAGAGTAAGTAGTCACTGTACTGATTCAGTATTCCAGGTAGCTGATAGTTAAGAAATACATGAAGTACGTAAGGAATGCCAAAAACTTCAGCTACGAAGAAACCTATCTTTGATATTAGCTCGCCCCTCTCCTTATTCTTAATGAACTTAATTAGCGCTAGTACATGTGCTATATTGATGTGAACTAATCCTATGATCAGCGCCATCTTGAGGAAGAATGTAGGATTAAGTATAGGTAGTATTGCTTGTATGCTTGACCCGGACGCCAAACCAAACACTACTTTACCGTTCTCAAACATTATCGAGTATCCAGCGTAGCTGTTGGAGAGGAACCCGAAGACCATGGACGAAATCGAGAGAGCAGTTAGTAATCTCTTAAAGGTCACGTAACCTTCTGAGTACGGATTCTCTACTAAGCCAGTTCGCTCCAGTACGTAATTAACTATGACGAACATTATGGCACCGTAAATAACGTCAGCAAACATTAGGCCGAAGAACAACATCAGAGAATACGTTATTATTGGTGTTGGGTCCCACTCACGGTAGTTAGGTATGCCGTATATCTTAGTGATTATTTCGAACGGCTTGAAAGGTCTAGGGTTCTTCATCTTAGTAGGAGGTGTCTTATCCGTACTTACCTCACTTACGTAGACATATTTAATGGCTGCATAGAGATTGTCTATGAAGAAGGAAAGCTGGGAGATAGGAATCCAACCCTCAATAGCAACTAAGTAATCTCCTGCTAGTGCGCTGAGAAGCACATTGATTCGGTCCTCCCAAGCATCGCAAACAACCTTCGCTAAGGCTACATCCTGAACTATACTGTTCAGTAACTTTTCTAGATTTTCTGTAGCATCCTTAATCATCTTTTCTAAAAGTTTTACTCTTTCTTCTACTTCCTTAAGGAAGTCACGCGGTAAGATCCTTTTAGCAGGAAGTGCTATTTTCTCTATATTTAGTTTTCCAATTTGAAATAATATGTCATCTATGGAGTAAGTAGGTCCAGCAAGTACGTAGATGACGGTTTCTTCACTAACTTTGATCTTCCTGACTACGTAAACTTCGAGGTTCTTAGTACTAATGTAGCGTTCGAGGTCACTTATGCTAGATTCGCCACCCATAAGTACAACAGATGATACTATAACTCCTCGAAAGCTTATATCACTTAAGTATAGCTGGCTTAACTCAGGGTCGCTACAGATGATGTTCAGAACTTGAACTAGCTTTTTATGTTCTGCTAAGTCCTCCTGCAGCTTTTCTAGATTATTTTCTATGGTTACTGCTCTCTCATATGACTTGCTTAACTTGTCGAGTAGCTTGCTTACATACTCGCTTAGTGCTGAAGTCCTTATAGCTTCTTTTATTTCAACAAGCTTGGGCGTCTTTATTAGTGACTCGAGGCTATCTACTATGTTCTGAAGCTTTCTTACCTTCTCCAGCTCACCCATTATCTTCTTCCTGTCCTCTTCAGGTAGTCTAGCAATGCGCTCAGTGTGTACGGCACCAAGCTCCTGTAATTCACTAAGTAGTCTATCTGCGTAATCTTTAGGTGTCAATATCCTTACGTAAGCTAGTCTCTCTGGCACAGTCACTAGCATCTCTTAGACACCAGTAACTGCCTTGATGATCTCTTGAATTATTTCATCTTTTTTCTTACCATAATTTTCTTCAATAAATTTTTTCTTGCGTTCGTATTCTTCAATAGTTTTCTCGATCTTTTCTTTGAATTCATTAATTACTTTATTTATTTCTTCCTCGCTTAGCGGATTATCTATCTTCTTTTCTTTCCACTTCCTTGCCTCCTTAATAGCTTCCTCTATTATCTCCTTTGCCTCCTTCTCAGCTTCCTCAATAACTTTCCTAGCTTCAGTCTCTAAATCGCTGAGTGACAACGTCGTTCCCTTTAATCAGCTAAGCCTGATCTTATAAGTATTACATGTTTAAATAGTTATGAGTATTAGTCCTTAAAGCAGCTAAATCCAGGTTAATAGACGTAAGGTCTTTCAGAACCTTATTAGCCTCAGCCCTCACACACATTGAAGTCGGGTGTTCTGATCTCTTTATTAGTTATATAGGTTTGTGGGGGTGGCTTTATGGTTCAGTTATTCTTTACTGATGAGTCCATTAGGAGGGTTGTTGAGAGGGCTTCGAGGGAGTTGGAGGGTCCTTGGTTAGAGGTATTCAATGATTTCCTAGAGGACATCGAGGCTGACGTTAGGATCACTTCACTATCTACTAAGTACAGTTACTTAGTTAATGTGCTGCTGTTCCTCAAGTGGCTTCAAGATAGAGGAATTAAGCCTAAGGAAGCAAGCGAGAAGGACATCAAGAAGTACCTCATGTGGTTGAGGGCAGAGAGACACGTGAGCCCTATAGGGCTAGTAAACCACGTAAAAACACTCAGAAGGTACGGGCAAATAACAGGAGTAAACACATCATGGCTCAAAACACCCAAGAAAACAAACAAGACACCAGCACTCCCAGACCCAGCACTAATAGAGAAGATAATAGATGAGGTAGAGCTCCTCGACTACAAAGTAATAATTGCCCTACTCTACGAGACAGGAGCGAGAATATCT
>Ga0190363_1002458_pt1 | contig 10560 bp, 13 predicted proteins | sample 48721867_MG_FD_161272 | JGI IMG/M metagenome (GOLD analysis project Ga0190363, IMG submission 161272) | Hydrothermal vent microbial mat bacterial communities from Southern Trench, Guaymas Basin, Mexico - 4872-18-6-7_MG | ecosystem: Environmental > Aquatic > Marine > Hydrothermal vents >...
AACCATGCCGAGGTCAATTCTAGTTGATGTGGAGTTTTCAATCTCTGTTAGAGATGTAACCCCGATATTGGAGTTTGCCGATATCCATGAAGAGTTTAAGGAAGAAGTTGAAAAGCTTGCCAAGCTCATTGAAGAGATTTTTGATCATGTTGAAGAAGTCAATGAATTTTACATAGTGAAATCCTCTCCAGTTTTGGACTATCTGCCTGAAGGAAACGATGCCATAGTAATTGAGGCAGGGAATCTATTTATTTACAGAGTTTCTCTGGCAGAACTGCCTGGTAATGTGAAGGAAGATATTCAAAAAATATTGGGGACAGAAGTCAACACGGGAAGGGAAGTGATAAAGCTCTTAAACCTTATTCCATCACCTCCATAGAGAGAAAATGGCATATACGAATAGAGAGAATTTAGAAAAAGTTATAACGTTTAATTAAACCAATGTCACAAAACAAAGTCTTTTATTTCCTAAGGAAAAGCTTATTAAGGCAATTTCAAAATCAACTTCGAAAGTAAGGGATAATGATCGGGTGCAATCCCATGATACCCGGGTCCCGAATTGGAGCTCATGCTGAGAATAAAGCTTTAAAAGGGCTTTTTGAGTGGCCAACCGATGATGAGTGTCATCCCAGCCGAATGATGACGATGTTTTATCCCCACCTGAGGTGATCCAATGTTTAAGTTTTTAAGAAAAAGGAAGGAAAAGTATGGAGTTCCAATATACATAAGTGAGCCTACCATTATTTATCACACCCAGACCGAAAGGGCCATTTTAAAAATCATAGAGGAAAGACTAAATTCTAATAATTTCATACTACCCTCTGAGTATGGACTAAAACCTACCCAGCACATGATAAAAGATGCTCACATTTTCATTGCGATTGGCATAGTTGGTAAATTTACCTCTCTGGTTGTGAGGGAAATAAAAACTGCCCAGGAGCTGAGGAAAAAGATATACACTCTAAATGTGGCTAGAAAAGGGGAAGAAATATACTACGACTTCTTTGAAGGAATTCCAGAGGATATAGAGTGGTTGAACGAAGGGGAAACCAACAAACTCTACGAAGATTTTAGAGGAGAAGAATTCTCCGGGTTTATGAAAGTATTTTTGGGGGATCGAAGAAAACAATGGTAGTTAACCTTATTATACTTGTAGTCTACTCTCCCACTGGTGGAAAAAATGGCAAAAATACCTAAAAGTCATCCAAGATACTGGAGCTTATATTACCGGGAAAAGGTCATTGAGGGACTAGAAAAAGGAATGACTGCCAAAGCAGGTTTAATAGCCCACGGGCGGGGAGAAGCCTTCGACTACTTAATTGGAGAGAAAACTATAGAAGCCGCAGAGAAGGCCATGAAAGCAGCAATTGCAAAGCTCTTCCTAGCCAAACATCCAGTGATCTCAGTAAATGGTAACGTGGCAGCCCTTGTTCCTAAGGAAACCATAGAGCTAGCAAAAGCCCTGGGTGCGAAATTGGAAATAAACCTTTTCTACAGAACAAAGGAGAGAGTCAAAGCAATAGCAGATGAATTGAGAAAACACGATCCTAATGTAAAGCTTCTCGGCATAAACCCCACCAAGAGGATTCCAAAGCTGGAAAGTGAGAGGGGTAAGGTCGATGAAGAGGGTATATGGAAAGCGGATGTCGTAGTTGTCCCCCTTGAAGATGGCGATAGGACTGAAGCATTGGTTGCCATGGGCAAATTCGTGATAACCATTGACCTCAACCCCCTCTCCAGAAGCGCAAGGATGGCCGATATAACAATAGTTGACAACATTGTTAGAGCCTACCCCAGAATGACTGAACTTGCCAAAGAAATGAAAAAACTCTCAAGAGAAGAGCTTGAAAAAATAATAAGCGAATACGACAACGGTCAGATTTTAAGTGAGATACTCCTACATATAAATTCCAGACTAGAAAAATTATCTCAAGAAGGGATTTGGAGGAAAAAAGAACTCCCACTTTAGCTTTTTTCACTTTTTTCTACAAGCACTCTTAAGCTTAAGATAAGCTCATTCTCATCTTTAGCATGCGAAAGTAATAATGGCACCCTTTCTCTTTCGGCTATTTTTACTGCAAGCTCATCAAGTTTCTTCACACCATGAAGAACAACTACTGCAGGTTTCAGACCTTGGACTCTTATCGCTATCATTGGGCTTCTCCCAGTGGTTACCTTTGTGAATATCAAAGCTCTTTCTGTAGTCCACCCGTAGAGTTTTAGGAATTCATCGCTGCTCATCTCGAGTATGGCTTGGATGCTATCTATTACAGTATACCCATAAATTTTCCTACTAAGCAAATCTTCATTGGCAGTAACCTCACCTTTAACTGCTTCTACAAGCTCTTTAACGGTGACTGGAAACGCAAACTCTCTTATATCAAGAATAGCATTAGTTGGTAAATCACTGCCAATAGTCCTGCTAAAAGCTCTTATAACATTGCCCCCTCTCTTTTCATCTACCTCTAGAAGGGCCTCAACGAATTTCCTAATTGTGGAAGCACCCGGACTTTTTCTTCGCCCGCCCTCATAATCGCTGATCACCGAAGATGAAACACCCAAAGTATCCGCAAGCTCAGTTTGACTTATGCCAAATATCTCTCTCCATTTTCTCATTGTTTTCCCAGGGTCAGAGGATAACGTGATTTCCCCAGCAATCCTTTTCGCCAGAGCTTCTTTCTCTTTTTCCAACATAGTTAATTCCTCACACCAATGCATTATAAGTTTTTCGGCAATTGACTATAAAAAAGGGGTAATAACCCGCCCGAGTTCATCGACTCCGCCTTCAGCGGTACTCCCTGGGCAGTGAGAGTTGGAAGTCTTCCTTAATAACCTTTGCTACTTCTTCATTTCCTCTTTTATGACCTCTGCAAGACGTTTAATACCTTCTCTAATCTTCTCTTCGGAAACATAGGTAAAGTTAAGCCTCATGGTGTTTTTCACATCCCTGTAAGCGAAGAATGCCTCTCCTGGGACGTATGCAACACCTCTTGCGACTGCCTTTTCGAACATTACCTTTGTGTCGATACCCTCTGGTAGCGTCACCCAGACAAACATTCCTCCCTCAGGGTTTGTCCACTTAACCCCCTCGGGCATGAACTCTTCCAAAGCTTTTAACATGGCGTCCCTCTTAGGCTTGTAGAAATCAACTATCTTTGGAATATGAGCATCCAAGTAGCCTCCCTCAACGTACTTCCAAGCTATTACTTGGCTAAAAGTGTTAGTGCAGAGATCAACACTCTGCTTTGCTATCTCCAGTTTTCTTATGAAGTGGGGCTCTCCAGCTATCCATCCAATTCTAAATCCTGGAGCCAGAATCTTTGAGAAAGTTCCCAGATAGAGTCCTCTCCCCTCTTCATCCCATGCTTTAATTGGCTTTATGTGTTCTCCAGAGTAGCGAAGCTCTCCATAAGGATTGTCCTCCACTATTATGAAATCATACTGAGAAGCCAATTCAAGGAGTTTCCTTCTCCTCTTTTCACTCATTGTAACGCCAGCTGGATTCTGGAAGGTTGGAATTGTGTAAACTACCTTTACTTTCTTCCCTTCTTTTTTCAACTCTTGTAGCTTCTCCTCAAGCAAGTCAACATTCATACCCTCATCATCAAGGGGGATCTGAATGAATTCAGGCTCATAGTACTTGAAAGCTTGAAGGGCAGCAAGGTAAGTTGGAGCTTCAACAACAACAATATCTCCCGGATTCATGAAAACTCTTCCAATAAGGTCAAGAGCCTGTTGTGAACCGCTAGTAATCATTATATCAACCTTTGAGATTGGGATTTCGTATCTCTTCCTCATCCACTCTGCTAAAGCGAGCCTTAAGGGGGTGAATCCCTTGGTAGTTCCGTACTGAAGGGCCTGAGCAGCATGATCCTTAAGAACCTCCTTTGTAATCTCTTCGATTATTTCAACAGGGAACGTCTCAGGTGCTGGGAGTCCTCCTGCCAGCGAAATTACATCTGAACTTTCTATAAGCTTCAAGAGCTCTCTAATCTCTGAAGCCTTCATTCCAAGTGCCTTTTCTGAGAAGTATTTTTCATAATTCAGGGTTGGGGCCTCTAATTTCCCTTTAAGTCTTTTTTCAAGCTCCATCCTATTCTCCTCCATAATCTTTTATTTAATGTACTGAAATGGACACATGGTCTATTCTATGCATTGATAGTTTTGTGACAATTAAATATAAAGCTTTCGGCGTTGGTCGGAAATGCCCTTTATATTCGTAAAGTCACAATACCACATTATTTTATGTACATCAAAGGACATATAAAAACGTCAATGAACAGAAATTCCGCAATGTAGGGGTGAGATATATAAATGCCCACATCCAAATATTAAACCAATCCAAGGAGGGACTAAGATGAAAATAGTCAAAGACGTTTTAGATATCGCAGATAAAATAAAGACAATGGAAATAAGAGGTGCTGGAAAAATAGCCAGATCGGCAGCTCTAGCCTTACAAATTCAAGCTGAAAAAAGCAAAGCACAAACTGCTGATGAACTCTGGAATGAAATTAAAGAGGCTGCCACAATATTATATCACACAAGGCCAACTGCCGTTTCTCTTCCAAATGCATTAAGATACGTCACTTATCGTGCAAAGATCACCCACACCGGAGGAGCAAGTTTGGATGAGCTCAAATTTGTAATCATAAACTCTGCGAAGGAGTTCATACACAACTCGGAAAACGCAGTTAAAAGAATAGCAGAGTTTGGAGCAAAGAGAATTGAAGATGGAGACATCATAATGACTCACTGTCACTCAAAAGCCGCAATTGGTGTGATGAAAAAGGCCTGGGAAGATGGCAAAGATATCAAAGTAATCGTTACTGAGACTAGGCCCCGTTATCAAGGAAAACTCACCGCCAAAGAGTTAGCCGAAGCTGGAATTCCTGTCATTTATGTTGTGGATGGAGCAGCAAGGCATTATATGAAAATGACGGACAAAGTGGTAATGGGTGCGGATTCAATAACTGCCAACGGTGCAGTAATTAACAAGGTAGGAACAGCTTTACTAGCCTTAACAGCAAAAGAACATCGTGTCTGGGTAATGATCGCTGCTGAGACATATAAATTCCATCCAGAGACCCTTCTAGGTCAGCTTGTAGAAATTGAAGAGAGAGATCCGTATGAAGTGGTTCCAAAGGAAGAACTCGAAACATGGCCGAAAAATATTGTGGTGAAGAATCCGGCCTTTGATGTAACCCCTCCAGAGTATATAGACGTGATAATCACTGAAAAGTCAGTTATACCACCATCTGCTGCTATAGCAATCCTAAAAGAAGAATTTGGATGGGCCCTCAAATATGCAGAGCCCTGGGAGGATTAGTCCTCCACTATCTCGTGGAACAGCTCATCCTCCCCAAGCACTTCCTTTAATTTTTTGAAATTCTCTTCCAGTCTTGGAAGTCTGGACTTACTCCGCTCAAGCATTTTGTTACCCAAGTTAACCGAAAACTCAAGGTATTCATCGCTTATCAAAGTCTTTCCATCCATTCCCAGAGGAACTGTTAGGTATTCGGTCCCATTTATCTCCACAAGCACCCTTCCTTTATTGAGAGCTTTGAAGGTGGTGTACTTAAAGCCAGAGGCCAACCCAATTTCATGAAGCTTCTTTGCTATCTCCATGCTCTCCGCAACGACATGAAAGATTGGAGGCTGAACCTTTAGAAATATAATGCCGTTTTGAGCGTTTTTTAAGCTCTCTTTGACCTCTTCAAAAGTGATGGGCCTGTGCTCCTTAAGCAACCATCTTGCGAGAGGTTTGGCCCCTATCCCGGGTTCTTCTATCACACCCATCCTCCCTGAACATGAGCTTGTAGTATAAACCCCATTTATGGAATTTATCAGGAAGAGCAAGTCAATTATATCATCATCAACTTTGTTCTCCCTGATGGCATTGATGAGAATTTTTAATGATTCTCTCTTTGCCCTCATCGCTTATTCACCCTCCTTAAATCAAGGTTGACGGATATGGAGGAAATTAAATTGATTAATCCACTAACGCCCCTTTATTAGCCCTTTTTAGAAGTATTTTGGCGAAAAGTTTATAAATATATCCCAGATAGCTAAAGTGGACATGGCCGGGGTGGTGTAGCCTGGTTAGCACAGGGGACTGTGGATCCCCTAGCCCGGGTTCAAATCCCGGCCCCGGCCCCAGAAAATCATTTTTCTGAAAATAAAGATTTAGAAGAGCTTCTTCAAGTAACTGGGACATGTTAATCCGGTTGTTCTTTGCAAAAATATCCACCATGAAAAAATGGATAATTGATTTTAAAAACGATCCAACATTAATAGCATTGATAGCTACATAACATAGAAATGCACTTTTGTGAACAACAATGTTTAGATATGAGAGCATACTCCCTATCAGTAGGAGGCGACCTCACAATGTTGCTCAGTCACATAGAGAAATCAAGGAATGAAATGTTCGACAGAGAATATGAACTCAACAAAATTATCTCGGCCATAAACGATGAGATGACACTCATAGTAGTTACATTATTCTTTTGAAAGCCTTGCCATTCACGGCGAACCTCCACCTTTGGCAAGGAAGAGGTCAGAATTTTATCATTTCCTTTGTCTGGCATCCTCAATAGAATTAACCAAAGAATTAATCAAGTTCTTTGCGACTTCATCCATAAGATGTTCCTGATACCATTTAACGCTCATAAGGCCTTTAGAAGAATCTGTTACATGAGCAACTAGATATGCTTGCATTTCTCCATCAACATCAGAAACAAAGGTTATTAACTCCCGCTCTTTATCGGTGGCGTTCAAATACTTAAGATAGTGATCTGGCCTACCGAGGCTTGAATAAACTGCTCCCACTTTAATTGACCCCCTTGCCATAAAGAGGGAGTAAGTTGTGGTTATCTCATCAACCCAAACAGCGAGGAACTGGCCGTCGCATTCCGTAGGAGACTCAAGAAACGAAACCTTGTAGCCCCTATTCTGCAGCTCCTCAGCAACGATTCTCCCAAACTTTGAATCATGATACACACAAAAACTTTCTTTAAAAATAACATTTTTTGTAGATGCCACTCCCGACTGTACTGATGAGTGTATTTTTGATTTTCCGAGGCCAAAATTTCCAAAGTAGAAAGCTAACAGAATAAACACAAGAAAAATTGCTACTATTTTCCATTTTTTCATCTTCTATCCCTCTTACAATTTCTTTCTTTATTGCTTAAAATTTTTACTATTTAAAAGCCTCGCCCTTTAAGGCGGGATAGCTCACTCTCTAATTGTCTTAAGCAACATGCCAAAAAGCCTTGCAGTTGTTATTACATCCAAAGCGTTGTGCTTTATTATTGGGATTACCAGAGCAGCCTTTCCAGTTTTTAAATAATAGCGATAGAAATCAGGTATTAGAGCACTTGGAACATCGTCTTCTCTTTTAATCCCCAATAAATACCTTTCAAGAGTTTGTAGTCTGTGATCAGGAACTCCCGCGACCAGACTCCTAGAAAAGAGATAAACATCATAGTTCGGCAATTCAAACTTCTCTTCAATCCCATAATGCTGTAATCTCCCCTGAATGAATGGAACATCAAACCGCCTCCCATTGAAGGTTATCAAGGCTTCCTTTTCTCTAACTGCATCGAGAAACATCCGAATTATAGATTCTTCCTCCCTTAGATTCCTCGCAAAATATTGTTTTATGATAAATTCATTACCTCTAAACTCTCCTGTTCCTATTAGAATTATTGGACAACTAAAAAGGCCCAACGTCTCGATATCAACAACAAGAAACTTTTCTAGATCATGGAAAGCGGCACAGTGAAGAATGAGAGGATGTGACATTTTGAACCTTCTCCCTATATACTCTACAATTTCATGAATCCGGCGTTCCTCTAAAAGCCTCAAGATTCTAGAAGCCTCACTTTCAAATCTGGGGTGCTTCATAAGATCCTTTAGAGTGGAATAACCTCTCTCCTTGAGTTTCATCTCTGTGCGAGGCCCAACTCCAGGTACTAATGATAGGGAAGACAAAAGATTCCATCTCACCTTCTCAATATCTGGCAACTCCAGTTTAATTCTCTCCCTTTCTTCTATTAAATAACATTTCTTTGTCTCTCTTACAGGGAAGACCTTCTCCAGGGGCTTCCCCGCATACTTCTCCATAAACCGCCTTTTGAGCTCGTTCACAAAATAATCATTCCATTCCATCGACATTATTACCCAGAATAATCAGAGCAATTGATGTTAAATACTTTGCTTTGATGGATGCATTCAATATCCTCCACGAACATTCACCAAACAAACTCCATTCAAAAAGAGAAAACTATAATTACCATTAACTACAATTCAAATTAACGGCTTTCATTGTGGTGTCCGGGATGGATGAAGCGCCCAAGATAACAATTTTTGCATACTCAGATGACAAGTTTGAGGAAAAACGGATCAAAAAACTCGAAGAGGCCCTAGACTACAAAGATTACAGAGTAGTTTGGATAAACATTGATGGGATTGGATATCTCGAAGAGCTAAAAAACACCTTTAGAGTCCATGATGTCACAGTCAAAGCGATAAAGAGGATAAAAAGCCGTGCAAGACTCACTATACTGAAAGACCACCTCTTTATACTCCTTCACCAGGTGTACGAGCTAAAAGGTGGTTTGAAAAAAGAGCGAACTGCAATTTTTCTTAAGGATAATTTTGTTATCACCATGCAAGAGAGATCGGGGGATGTCTTCAATTCAATAAGGGAGAGCATAAGACACAATGAAGGCCTTTTCAGAGAAAGGGATGCTGATTATCTACTCTATGCTCTCCTTGATGCAATAATCGGGAACTATGTACCAATATTGGAAAATATTAGTTCCCAGATGGAAATATTAGAAAACAAAGTGCTAAAGGATAAGGATAAGGAAACCCTCCGCAGGATACATGGAATACGGAGAAGAATCCTGTTTGCTAGACGCACAATTTTTCCACTCTTGGAGGTCTTCAGAAGGCTAAGGCTCGAAGGAAGGGAGTTCTTCAAAGAGGAAACACAGGGATACCTAGAAGAGCTCTACAATCATGTTATGGAAATCCTCGACATAATTGAAAGCCAGAGAGATATGGCCAATGGACTGGTGGAAATATACTACTCCACAATCTCAATGAGGATAAACGAGATCATAAGGATTCTCACAGTGGTATCTACAATCTTCATTCCCCTGACATTCATAACCGGTATATATGGAATGAACTTCAACCCAAGAGTCTCGCCATATAATATGCCTGAACTCAACTGGTACTATGGCTACCCCCTCACCCTCCTAGCAATGCTTGCAATAGCCCTCGGAATGCTATACTATTTTAAAAGAAAAGAATGGCTATAGGCCCAAAGCAAGTTTCACAGCTTTTTCAGCTATAACATCCATGGGGTCTATGAAAGGAACGTCAAAATCTTCTTGCCTTAAAGCTACACTTACTTCAGTGCAGCCTGCTATCAACCCATCACACCTTTTTTCAAGCTTCTTGGCAACCTCAAGCATCTTCCGCCTTCCCCATTCTAAATTTCCGGCTTTTATGCCCTCATAGATCGCATCCATTAGCGCCTTTTGGTCTTTTTCATCTGGCACTGCTATTTCAATCCCTCTGTTCAAGAGTGCTCTGTGGTAGACCAATCCTTTCACAGTTCCCTCTGTTGCTAGAAGTCCAGCTTTTTTTAGGCCCAAATTCTTTATGTGCTCGGCAGCTTCTTCAATCATGCTTATAAGGGGTATATTAATGGCTTTTTGAATTTCCTCTGCAAAGAAATGGGCCGTATTGCATGGCATTATTATAAAGCCAGCCCCCCACTCTTCAAGTTTCTTTGCGCTATCTATGAGCTCTGGAAGGGGATCTTCCCCTCTACCGAGAATGTATGCAGTTCTATCCGGAACTTTGGAGTTATTGTAAATTATGATCCTTGGATGATCCTGATCCTTTTTCGCTGGTGTTTTCATAACTATCCTCCTAAAGAGGTCAACTGTTGCAAGCGGGCCCATTCCACCTAGTATGCCAATAATCTTTTCCATATCCCTCACTTCGCATATTTGATTTTCCCCTCTTTGAGCTCAATATAACGGCCCATCATAAAGAGCAAATCACTCAGGCGATTGAGGTATTTGAGAGAGATTTCCCCAATCCCATATTCCAAAACAAGCTTTGCAACTTTTCTTTCTGCCCTTCTGGCTATTGCCCTACAAACATCGAGCTTTGCACTTGCTATTGTTGAGCCAGGAATAACAAAGCCCTCAAGTTTAACTTCTCTTTCAAATTTTTTAATGAGTTCTTCCAAACGTGCTATTTCTTTTTCCCCAACTTTTTTGTACTCTCCTTTACTTGCAATTTCAGTCATGAGAGAATAAAGTTCCATTTGGATATTTTCCAATACCTCTCCGAGTTCTTCATCCACATAATGCTTCGCTTCTCCTAAAAATGAGCTCAGCTCATCTATGGTGCCGTTAGCCTCAATTATGGGTGAGAACTTGGCTATTCTATCTCCCGTAAAAATTCCCGTTGTTCCTTTATCCCCGGTTTTCGTTATTATGCCCATGTAATCACCGATTTATCTTTGGGATTTTA
>Ga0190363_1002459_pt1 | contig 10560 bp, 10 predicted proteins | sample 48721867_MG_FD_161272 | JGI IMG/M metagenome (GOLD analysis project Ga0190363, IMG submission 161272) | Hydrothermal vent microbial mat bacterial communities from Southern Trench, Guaymas Basin, Mexico - 4872-18-6-7_MG | ecosystem: Environmental > Aquatic > Marine > Hydrothermal vents >...
CGATATCAACAAATAGATGCGATCACTGTCGATACCCATATTTTCAATAGTACCTGTCATCGGTAACGGATAGGTTATCCAATACCCCGTCTTTAAGTCCAACCTACCCAACACCGATCGTGTAGCGAACCATATGCTGTAGGTATTGGGATCAGCTACTACTCCGCTTATACCATATGGTAGCTCCCTTTCTGTGCATATGGGAGACCAGCGATCTCGAAACTTATCATACGTAAGTAACGAAGTAGGCGATGCCACCACCACATAGGTAGGTGTACTTGTTACCCCAGATACTTGACGGAAATCACCATAACCTGCCCAATCACTGGGCAGCAGCAACACCAGAAATATGCAGGACATGCCGAGTTAGGGTTGTATTATCCTCTTGGTGGCTTTCAATACTTCATCCACGTATGCGGGTTCGGGTAGTGCACCCTCGAACATTATTTCATCATTTATCACAGTTTTGGGCACCCCATACACATTATATTTTTGGGCTAACTCCATGAATTCGAGTGCCTCAATCATATCCGCTCTTATGTGATCGTTAACAAACGCTATTTGGTGTGCTAAATATACCGCAGCTGGACAGTACGGACATGTAGGGGTGACAAATACTTGGATATGCACTGATGTGTTTATTGTCTCAAGTTTACGTAAACTTTCCTCACTCAGTTCAGTCATCTGCGTAGATACCATCAATATATCGCGTATCAACGTAGTAAACTCATAACCTGATGGCACCCCATAAAACCTTATACCATAGTCTTTTTCGTCACATACAGCGATCGCTGGCACCTTATCAATCTTGTATTGTTCAACCTTATCTTTATCGGTGACAAAATTATACACGTTGGAAGTAATTAGAGATGATAGATCAGCTACCTCATTTACCAGCAACTCAGTTTCTTTGCAATATTCGCAGTTTATCTCTTGTGTGAATGTAACAAGCTTCACAGGATGCTTCAATCTACTGAATAATTTACGTAACTCGTTACGATCGTTTTCTTCTAAAAGTGGCATTATTCTCCTTTATTTTTTAAATACTCCTCACGATACTTTCGCCAATACTTATCACGGAATTCCTTCCTTACACGTTTGAGCTCCTCTTCTGGTAACATACCCAATAAACGCCAGCCGAGCTCAAGTGTCTCCTCGATTGAACGTTCTTCATACTCACCTTGTGATATGTACTTTTCTTCGAATACATCTGCAAATTTTAGATATAAGCGGTCTACATCCGTAAGTGCTGCCTCACCAAGTATAGCTGCAAGCTCCCGCATACTTCTACCACGTGCATATGCGGCAAAGAGTTGGTTGAACAGATCTGCATGGTCTTCACGTGTCTTACCTTCACCTATACCCTTGTCTTTAAGCCGTGACAACGATGGCAGTATATCTATTGGGGGCGATACCCGCATACGATGTAACGACCTTGATAATATGATCTGTCCCTCGGTTATGTACCCAGTAAGGTCAGGTATCGGATGCGTCTTATCATCTTCCGGCATCGTAAGTATGGGCATGAGGGTTATGGAACCTTTCTTACCCTTTATCCTTCCCGCTCGCTCGTAAATTGTGGCAAGATCGGTGTACATATACCCAGGGTAACCTCTTCTGCCGGGTACTTCCTTACGGGCAGCCGATATCTCACGTAATGCTTCACAATAATTGGTCATATCCGTGAGTATGACCAACACGTGCATCTCCTTTCTGAACGCAAGAAATTCAGCCAACGACAACGCTACCCTTGGGGTTGCGAGCCGTTCAATCGTAGGTTCGTTTGCCAGATTAATAAAAAGTGTGGCACGTTCGAGTGCACCTGTTCTCTCAAAATCCTCGCGAAAGAATTCTGCCTCTTCGTAGGTGATACCCATTGCAGCAAACACCACAGCGAATTTTTCTTCACCCGACAGCACCTTAGCCTGACGTGCTATTTGGGCTGCAAGCGCATTATGGGGTAGACCTGAACCCGAAAAAATAGGTAACTTCTGCCCACGTACGAGCGTATTGAGACCATCGATTGCTGAGATACCGGTTTGGATGAACTCATTAGGATAGTCCCTCGCATCTGGATTGATGGGACTACCGTTAATATCCACAACCTCTTCAGGCAAAGGTGGAGGGGCACCATCACGGGGTTCACCCAACCCCGTAAATATGCGACCCAGCATATCAATACTAACGCCGAGCTCGAGCGGCTTACCGATAAATCTAACTCGTGTTTTATCTATATCGATACCTTGGGTACCACCGAACACCTGTACCAACGCTCTGTCACCACTTACTTCGAGTACCTGTCCCCTACGTATCTCACCAGAGGATAGCCGTACGTAACCTATTTCACCATATTTGACATTCTTCGTCTTCTCTACGAATAGCAATGGACCTGCCACATTTGTAACAGTCTCGTATTCACGTAAGACAGCCTTCATATCCATCGAAATATATGAAACATCTGGGTTTGTCAACTAATTACCATAATGCCTGTCTATTATAGCATCTACAACAGCATTGTTACAAAAAGATTGACAAAGCCCTCCACCCAGTTATTTAGAAAATCTAAGGAGCAACCATGTGGCAATGTTGGCTCGTTTTTTATATGGGGTTGTGGGTGATGATATCGGGTTGGATATGGGGCGGTGTACTGAAGTGGAGTAACGTGGCGTTTGGCTTCTTTATTGCATTGTTCAGTGCATGGGGTGGCATAAAGGCCTACTTACAACGTAAGGAGAAAGAGACCACCGAGGGATGATATTCGACTGGATAATTATCGGCATCATTGTGCTATTCATAGTTGAAGGCTTGGTTAAGGGATTCATCGGTAGCATAGCTTTACTCGCTGCGGTATGGATAGGTATATTCGTAGGTGCTAAGTATTGTACTTACCTGTCATTGTACCTACCATTTACGTTGGCTGCATCACGTATTGTGAGCTTTTTCATCATATTTCTGTTGACAACCGCATTCGTCTATGTAATATTGAAGCTGCTATATAAGGTTATGGCAGGCCTTAGGTTTGGGCTCATCGATACGCTGCTGGGTGCTATAGTGGGTGGGTTCAAAGGTTCCATCATTGTGTGTTTGATTGTGTTGTTACTAAATGTGTTTCCGGCGACTCAAGAATGGATATCCGAATCACGGTTTGCCCCATATTTTGTGGAAGAATTGCATGTACTTAGGCGGTTGCTGCCACAAAACCTTGACACCATTTTCCATTATGAAGGTAATAAAGCTGCTGACGTGCGATGGGTGTTAAAATCTTGGGTGTAGGTTCATATCTACCGGAAAAGGTTTTAACAAATTTCGACCTCGAGAAGATGGTGGATACTTCTGACGAATGGATACGCACACGTACTGGTATACAGATACGTCACATAGCGGCTGATGACGAAGCCACATCCGACCTTGTCATACAAGCAGCACGTGAAGCTATAACCAACGCCGATATACAAGCTGATGATATCGATACCGTTATCGTGGCAACTGTGACACCGGACCATTTCTTCCCATCAACAGCCGCTATAGTGCAAGCAGCACTCAACCTACGTGATGTACCTGCACTCGATATAAGTGCAGCATGTTCGGGTTTCATCTACGGGCTCATACTGGCGAATGGTCTATTAAAGACGAACACCTCTAAATGTGTGCTGTTAGTAGGTGCAGAAACGTTAACCAAGATAACGGATTGGCAAGATCGTAACACATGTGTATTGTTTGGTGATGGTGCCGGTGCTGTGGTGCTTAAACTTGCACAGGGTGATTCCGACATTTTGGCATATGACTGGCATGCAGATGGATCGCTTGGTGAACTACTAATACAGCCAGCAGGTGGTAGTCGGATGCCTGCCACTACAGAGACTGTTGAAAAACGCTTACATTACATCAAGATGCAGGGACGTGAGGTGTTCAAGCATGCAGTACGTTGTATGAGTGAATCTGCAACGAGGGTGCTCGAATTAGCTGGTGTAGGTGCTGATAAATTGCGTCTGTTTATACCACATCAAGCTAATATTCGTATCATAGAGGCTGTACGTGAGCGGCTTGGGTTGCCGCAAGATAAGGTTATGGTAACCATCCACAAACATGCAAACGTATCGGCTGCGAGTATACCACTTGCATTGTACGATGCTGTCAATGAAGGAAAGATAGACAGAGGTGACCTTGTGTTACTTACTGCGTTCGGGGGTGGGTTCACCTGGGGATCGGTCCTATTAAGGTGGTAGGTAGTGTTGTCTTCCGTTATACTGTAGTTGATTCGACACAGGAGGAGTTGAAGCGCCTCCTCCAACACGGTAAGCTACCGATAGGTACAGTCGTTATCGCTGAGGAACAAACCCGTGGCAAAGGTCGCTGGGGTAGAAGTTGGTGGTCCCCTAAGGGTGGTATCTGGTGTTCTCTACTTATGTCAATGACGACGGTTCCATACTTTAGGTATGCATTAGCAGTTATACGGTGGATAGATGATACCTATGGATTAAATGCATTGATACGGTGGCCTAACGATGTCATTATCAATCGCAAAAAGGTTGCGGGTATACTCATCGAGCGTCACCGTAATCTGGATCTGGTCGGTATAGGTATAAATGTCAATATCGCTCAGATCGATAATATCCCATATGCTACATCTATGCAGATTGAATGTGGCTATGAGATAGAGATCGACAAGAAACTGCCCGCACTTTTTGAAGCCATCCAATCGTATGCAAAGATGGATGACGATACGATTCTACATCAGGTACGCACTAACATGGCATATATAGGTAGTAATCTATACATAGGAGATAAGTGCTACAAATTCGAAGATATAGATACAACCGGTAATATGATTCTAACTAGTGGCAAGGAGCGACTGGTGGTTAATCTCAACCAGGTCGATTATCTAGATCCAATGTTTCGGTTCTTGGTTTTAAAAACACATATAGATAATAAGCTAACACACCTGTGATTGCACCTGTGACAATGCTTAACAGTATAAAAATGGGTATCAACATGCGTACCCCAAAATAACCCAGTATAACAGATACAACTAACAGTTGTACAAGGTTATGAGTTAACGCCCCCACTATGCTAACCCCTACGGGGCTAAATATATGTGTTCCATGGGCTATGGTCATGAGGAACAAACTTGCTATACCTCCCGCAAGCCCAATCACTGGTGCAGGTGTCAGTATTGTACCAGTTACGGTATTACCTAGTAACGTACGTGCAACGGTGACTACCAATGCATCCCTCCATCCATATAGCATCAATGTTGTCAACACAATAGCGTTCGAAAAGCCCACCCTTAACCATGGTAAAGGTTTAGGTACTATGGTTTCGAGTGCATGGATACCCACAGCTATTGCTATGAGTATTATCAATTTGGGGTCACATTTTCGTAAACGGCATAAACAGGCGTGCATATTCTTCTTGTGCAAACCTATCCGTCATGCCCGCAATGTAATCACAAACTGTCTGGTAAAGTGAATACTCATCGGTTATCCTCTCCTGATACTCAGGTGGTAAATGTGCAGGCTCTTTTAGGTATATTTCAAGAATTGCTTTGATGTAGCGTTTGGCTTTCTCCTGCATCTTCACCACCTTATAGTGTCGATATAGGTTATCTTCAAGAAACCTACGTAACATATCCTGCTGTTCGCGCATCTCGGGGCTGAATTCTACCAGTATCTTCCCGATATTACGTACATCATCCACGGTTTTAATCTTGTGTTTTTCAATATTATAGCGTGTGTATTCGATTACATCCCTTACTTGTTTGGCGATCAATCGTCGCAATGTTTCGTAGATAATAACCCGTATGGGTCGATCTTTATAGCCCTCATACACTTTATTGAAGATATCCGCCCATAGCGGTAACTCCTGTAGGTGGTCCAGCGATATATAATCGGCACGTAACCCATCGTCCAGATCATGTGAGTTATAAGCTATTACATCAGCTACGTTGATAATCTGTGCTTCAAGTGTAGGGGGTGTGTTGGGGTCAAACTCTTCAAGTCCCTCCACCTTGGGCAGGTCATAGGGGGTGTGATGTTTGATGATGCCCTCACGTGTTTCATACGTAAGGTTGAGCCCTGGAAAGTTTGCATATCGACGTTCGAGTACATCTACTATCCTTAACCCTTGTCGGTTATGTTCAAACCCTATGGGTAAATTCTCTTTGAGTGCCTCCTCACCCGCATGGCCAAATGGCGGATGCCCTATATCATGTGATAGGGCGATAGCTTCGGTAAGATCTTCATTCAACTGTAACGCACGTGCAATAGTGCGTGATATCTGTGCCACCTCCAGTGTATGTGTTAACCGCGTACGGTAATGGTCACCTTCGTGGTTAACGAATACCTGAGTTTTATATTCAAGACGCCGAAACGCTACTGAGTGTATGATACGGTCGCGATCACGTTGCCATGGTGAACGTATTGGATCTTCTTCTTCTTTGTATTTGCGACCTTTCGTTTTGCTTACACCGTAAGGGGCGACCATCGTTACAAGTTAAGATATCTACGTGATTGTCAATCACATTGTTAGACACCGAGATAACCTGTCCAATGTAGGAACTTACCACGCAATGTTCTAATCAACCATGAGTAGGGGTAAATGTAAATTTTTCTACCTATGCGGGTTATGAAGATAGCTTCTTTATATGGATAGATGTGATACCTGTGGAAGTAAAGGTGGCCATTCACATACTTTAATTCGACTCCCTGGTAACACAGTTGTAACGAGTTTCGGCGTTTGGTGAGCTTTAGCTCCCCCAACTTGATAGTGGTATCTTTATCGAACAGCTTATACGTTACACCCAATGCGGTTAACCGTCTCTTGAGAAACTGCCAGCTACGGGTGGGTTCCGTAAATCCCACAAATAATGAATATGGAAAGTTCCCAACCACGTAAGGCAAACCACCGATATTTTCTATACTACCGTACCCTACAATGTACTTGAGTGGGAATGCATGATAATACTTCAATATAGAGCCTACTTTTTCGCCTTCGTTGTAGTGAGGATACCACATACCAGCGTTCACCAAGATATTCTCTGGATGTGTGATCAAAAATGCGTTACCACTGGCCAATTTTATGCAAAGCGCGTGCAGATCCTTTTTGGTGAACACCTTTTGCCAGACAAATAGATTGAGTATGGATAACAAGACAATTAAGGCATATTTAGGTGCCAGACGTCGCATGAAAGCAGTGATCCCCAACACGGATAGCAATATGAAGATCGCTAGGTATAAGAGTGGGAAAGCTGCCACTTCAATGTACATTCCCAATCTATATACGAATTGCGTAATAGCGAGAATAAACTTAGCTATAGCGAATGAAGCGGCTCCAAATAGGGTTGAAAATAATTTGATGGGCACAAATGAAAGCAGTAACCATACCCATCCACAGATGAGCAAGAACCCCGTGAGTGGCACTACTATGAGGTTCATCAACGGAGCTGCTACCGGTAGGTAATGAAAATGGTACGCTGTGTAGGGGAGCAGCATCACCTGTATGGGTGTGAATACCATTATAGGGTACAACAAGTATCGCTGTACACGTGAGCGCATGTTAATGCGTGGAGCCACTAAATTGTGACAAACAAATATAAGCATCGTTATACCGAACGATAATTGGAAACTTATCTGGAAAAGTGCACCGGGGTTCATGATGAGCACAACAATAGCTGCCAACGCCAGTATGTTACTATAATGTACCTTACGCTCTAGGATGACAGTCAACAGAGCTAATGATAACATGATGCTACTTCTTATAACAGGTATACGTAGGCCCACAATTGTCACATATACTATAAGGGTAAACACCGTAACAAGATAGCGTATAAGCAACGGTATCCTCATCGCAGCTAATACGAGCATTATAAAGGTTGCAATTATACCAGTATGTAAACCACTGATTGCAAGTATATGCATTATGCCGGTTTTACGAAATGGCTCTATAGCTTCTTCACGTAAGCAACGCCGTTCACCAAGCAGGATCCCCTTCAAAAACGCATTGATGTCACCTTTGGTGTAAGCATCTATTTCGTGCAACAGTTTCTCTCTCAACTTACCCACGAACCGAAGAAAGGAAACCTTACTATACTTTTTAATCGCGATGTTCGATACCATTTTACCTGCACCACAGAACCCTTCATTCTTTAGAAACGTGTAGTAATCGAACTCGTCCGGGTTCTGTGGCTCTACATAAGTGAGATAGATGTCACCTTTGAGTGTATCACCATACTCGGGGTGTAGATTTCTGGGTAGGCTTGCACGTATTTTTGCTCCTCTAAAAGGGGTTATCAGTTTGAGTGTTGCGATGTATCCGCTTGTTGTGTGTTCGGGGATGTTTTTGACAGTCGCTAAGATATGTAGCCGTTTACCTTGGAGGAAATTACGTGTGTATAAGTCTACACGGAGTTCATACCACACAGCAGCTAAAAGTAAGACAGCTATCAACAGCCCATATTCGCGAAACTTGAACACCGAAATTACTATGAAGAAACCTATCCCACATAATAGTGGGATGATAGGTGGATCAAGGAAATGTGCAAGTATCACACCACCGCTGAACGTAAGAAAGATAATGAGCACCGAGATAGTGCTCATTAAAATGCCTCAACGTCGTTTCAGTAGATAGAGTATGATTGCTACACCGACGATACCCGTAAGAAGGATAGGTATACAGAGCGTTTCATAGTATAACAATGTAAGCACACCAATCCCTAACAATAGAAGGTTTATCCCCCACAATGTGAGCACCGTTTTGGGTTGACTTTTGTTGAAAACATTGAAATATAAACGATGGTGTAAGTGACCCAGATCACGCTTGTGATAGTGTTTCCTCCTCCTTACTATGCTCCATAGTACGTCGGTGATTGGGAATGCTGTAATGATTATGGCATACCCTAGGTAAAAATAACCGCCAGATGTTAACCCCCTTATCTGCAAAACAGCGAGTGTCACACCGAGAAACATACTACCGACCTCACCAAGGAAGACCTTTGCTGGATGGAAGTTAAACATAAGGAATGCCACCAAGGCCACTATTATAAAGGGTGCCAACATGTATGGGAATGTGTTTTGAAGCAAGTAACTCCCTATTAATACACCTGTAAGGATGATAACCCCGGTACCGCCAGCCAGCCCATCAAGCCCATCTATCATATTGATGGCATTGATCATACCCATCACGTAAAATACAGTTAGAAAATAGTCGAATGGATGAGCAAGCGCTATTTGGAGAGAGCCAAACTTTACCCCCTGTATAACGATACCACTACCTATGGTGAGCATCGCTATCGCCGCTTGGGTCACTAATTTAACACGATGGTTGACTATGAAGGTATCATCGATGATACCGACAGCTACCAGTATAAGTACTGTTAGGTAAAATGGGATATGGTTCCAGGCCTCAAATCTACCATATCTTAGCCAGATGCCTACCATAACCGCTATCACCACCGCAATACCACCAACAGATGGTACAGGATATGTATGGATGCCGGCCTTGCTGTTGTTGTGTGGATTGTCTAACAAAAATCCTGTAGATAAGGAGATTTTGCGTAATAGAAGAATTAATCCAGCGCTCAGAACAAAGACTATACCCCATACTAAAGAAGACGACATCAACGTTTTCTTACCCTACGTACCCCCTTCTTGCGAAATGTAACATATTCATCACCTATCACAACCTCATCCATAGCTTCACGTTTCGCACGTAAGCGCCACCGTACCACGTCCAACAAATTACGTACTTCTTGTGGCAAAGAACCAAACCTATCTCTAAGCTCATCTTCGAACGTATCCACTTCACTTTCTAATTTAATTTCGTTCAGCCTCCTGTAAAGTCCACTCTTCAATTCCGGTGGTACATAATCATCCGGAAAGTATGCGTCCACTTTAAGTATAATCTTGGGTTCATGTTCAACCATACGTTCGCCACGTAATTCGCGGATCACTTCTTCCAGTAATTTCAGGTAGAGATCGTAGCCGATCATGTTCATATAACCATGTTGTTCTCTGCCGAGTATGTTACCTGCACCCCTTATTTCCAGGTCTTTAAGCGCTAATTTAAAGCCTGCACCTAGTTCGGTATGCTTCAGGATAGCTGCCAGACGGCGTCTTGCACGTGACGACATGCTTCTTGGTACAACTAAGTAACAATAAGCTTGGACGTCACCCCTACCCACCCTGCCACGTAGCTGATGCAGATCAGCGATACCAAACATATGAGCGTTATGAATAATGATGGTATTGACTGTTGGTATGTCAATACCGGAACCAATAATGTTGGTTGATAACAATATCGGAAACTTATTATGGTAGAAATCCAACATTATCTTTTCGAGTTCCTTGGGCTTCAACCTACCATGTGCCACCCTTATTTCCACATCAGGTAACCATCGTTTTAAAATATCGTGTAGCACGTATATAGTCTCGATCCTATTGTGTACAAAATAGACCTGACCATCACGTGATAGTTCAAACTCTATCGCCCTGCGGATGAGGTTCGTATCCCATGGTATAACCTGCGTAATTATAGGTAGCCTACCTGGTGGCGGTGTCTCAAGCA
>Ga0190363_1002460_pt1 | contig 10546 bp, 12 predicted proteins | sample 48721867_MG_FD_161272 | JGI IMG/M metagenome (GOLD analysis project Ga0190363, IMG submission 161272) | Hydrothermal vent microbial mat bacterial communities from Southern Trench, Guaymas Basin, Mexico - 4872-18-6-7_MG | ecosystem: Environmental > Aquatic > Marine > Hydrothermal vents >...
GCTTGGGAGTTGAAGATGGAGGGTATTGAGCATTATGTTATTGCTGATAATGCCGCTGGTTACTTTATGAGGAAGGGTGTTATTAAGAAGGTTATTGTTGGGGCTGATCGTATTGCAGCTAATGGGGATGTGGCTAATAAGATTGGTACCTATAAGCTTGCTTTAGCGGCGAAGGCAAATGGAATTCCTTTTTATGTTGCTGCTCCTACAAGTACTTTTGATTTAAACTGTCCATCTGGAGATAAAATTCCCATTGAAGAGAGAGGAGAAGACGAAGTTATTTATGTTTGGGGGGTTACGGATTGGGGTGAATGGGTTAAGGTGAGAATTGTTCCCGAAGATTGTAAGGCTAGGAATCCTGCTTTTGATGTAACTCCAAACGAGCTTATTTCTGCGATTATAACTGAGAAAGGTGTTCTTTACCCTCCATTTTCGGATTCGATAAGAAAAATGTTATAATTTCGTTTTGCTAGCGGTTGCTGTATTTAGTTTGAGAAAACATAAAAAGGAATGAGTGATAATTGTATAGGTGTGTGGAGGCTAAGGGCTTTGAGTAAAAAGTCGTTAAAGTCCTTCATAATTTTTATTACATTAATTTTACCGTTGTTGCTCTCCTCTCCATACCGTTTTATGCGGAACAGGTAGATATTACTTATCCTATACAAGTTTTGTTTGATGAATCTCATAATCAAACATTTACTTCTCAGAATTTTGAAAGCTTTCTCGAAGCTTTAAGGTCTGAATTGGGGTTTAGTGTTGATATTAACATGGGTAATTTAACATTAAATGTGTTAAAAAACTACGATATTGTTATAATCCCGGTTCCTAGTAAGAATTTCAGTGAAGCAGAAGTGGATGCTTTAAACGTTTTTCTGTTTAATTGGAGTAGAAGTTTGCTTATACTTGGTGACTCAAATCCTAATGTGTCTTATTTGAACTCTATAACTTCGTTTTTCGGCTTTAAATTCATAGCAAACATTGTTTGCCGTTATAATAGCTTCGAGGTGCATATTACTAAGGATATGTTTCAAAATAACTCTTTAACATACAATGTTGAGTCTTTAACTTACGTTGGTTGCGGTTTGAATTTTTTAGAAGAAAGTTCCCAAGAATTTTACAACTATATTATTGCTTGGGGAGATGAAAACACTTTCCTTGATTTAAATGGAAATTATGAGCAAGATGTTAGTGAACCCAGTGGTAAAAGCATTATTATGGTTATTGGTACAGAACTTGATTCTGGTGGAAGAATCATTACTATTGGATCAACTAAGATGTTCACTAACGATTATTGATCCTCAGACGGTAATAATATCTTTGCTGTTAACGTTATGAAATGGTTGGCAAAGTTTCCTCAGCCATATCTTGAAGATGCTTATATTTCTTGGATTGTTTCTTGTCAATGGTTAAAAGACCCTAGCGAGACTGTTCGCTATGGAGGTTTTGCTGTAAACCCTAAATCTAATATAGTTAACATGATGTCTACATATGCGGCTGTAAGATTTCTGAATAACACAAATTCTTTAAATAGAATATTAAATGAGACAGTCTTAGTTGAATTTGTTAAAAATTCACAGTATTTGGCAAATTGTTCAGATGAGAGATACGGTGGGTTTGGCGGTTACCCGGGGGATCTAGATGTTAAATGCGGTTATACTGGGATGGCAATTTACATATTAAAGGTTTTAAATAAATTGGACGTTATAAATCTCACTGCAGCTGTACATTTTCTTTCTTCTCATCAAAATAATGATCCTGATGATGCAAGAAATTACGGTGGATTTTATGAACCATCTAAAGTGAATGCAACAATTGAAGAAACCTACTGGGCAATCTACGGTTTATATTTGGTGGGTATTCTTTCAAACGTGAACACAACTTCTTGCGTTCAATGGATTATACAATCTCAATACTTAGAAAACAGTACACATATTAACTACGGCGCATTTCTTAGCCGTCCAAGGAAATCTCCCGATGACGTATTCATAATTTATTCTTATCTTGCTGTTTCAACTTTAAAAATATTAAATGGGTTAAATAAAATTAGGAACAAGACTGCATTGATTTCTTGGGTGAAGAAACTGTATAACTCTTCGGTGAATCTTCCCGAATATTACGGTGGATTTTTTGAGTGCCCAGGGATTTTAGTGAGAGCCTCAGGCCTTTCAAAACCGTAGGGAAAATACTGCTTGACATAGCTTGGAGGTTTTACAATACTGGGCTTGAGAAAATGAACGAGGGAGAGTATTCTACTGCGATCCTGAGGTTCACCATAACTTACCACATAGTCCTGATAATACATCGCATCTATGACTGTTAGATCCATGCAGTTATCAATGTGTTACCTTGATCATTAATTTAAGCGTCGTAAATTTACTGTAGCAAAGGTGAAAGAGAATTTTAAAGAACATGAGAATATTTTTTTCATTTTAAGAGATTGTCTAGGGTTCTATTATCTGTTTGGGCTCTTTTCGTGGTATTTTTAAGTTATCAAGGTCTTTATCAAAAGAAACTATTGCATTGGCATTTATTGAGAGGGCTGCTGTGTATTGTATTGCGTCATCCATGTCTAAATTGTTTTCTTTAGCAATTTTGATGGCCTTTACTTCATCGAAAATAGAAGTAACATACACATGGAGGCTTTTATATGCCGTAAGACTTGAAAGGAACACCTCTAACTCGTCTAGTTTTCCAAAATTATCCATCAAAACTATTATTGAATGTATCGTGAAATCAGTCACTGCGCCTTCTATCTTACCAACCTTTAACATGCTAAGAAGTTTTTTACATTCATCTTTTCTTTTCTGTGAAAGCAATATCTCGAGAAAGATATTTGTATCAATCAGATACATTTTTAGTCATCCTATTTACCCAGATTTTCTTAATTATATGTTGAAGTTGTACGGAATTAATATTGATGTCTGAAAGTAACCCATCTATGGCCTCTACAGGGTCTCCTTCAAAGCTAACCTCTTCTTTTTCAACTAAAGATATCCAATTCAAAATAGCTTCCTCAACAGCTTTACTAAGAGCCCCCTTTCCATACCCAAACCTTTTCATAGCCAACTCTCTAAATCTGCGCTCAAGTCTCTCATTAATCTTCGCTCTAATCATAGAATCACCTTAGAGACTTATTGCCATATGGCAATATATACATTTTGCTCAAAAATTGTTATTAATTCATCAATAGGATCTTATGAAGTTAAAACAAAACTCACTACCTTGTTCTCTGAAACTTCAAAAGCAATAAGGCTAAATCTTTATGTTCCTGGCAATGCTAATATCACTATCTCTTCTATGTTTTTATGGTTTTCAATTAAAGAGAATAATGGGTGGAATAGAATTCTTTCATCTTCTGCAACTGCTTTTGCAAAAGGTTCAGGTCCTATCGCAAACACTATTATCTCGCCGCTCTGAAGTTTTCCCATTAAAAGTCTTATTGGCAGATAGTGTTCAGCGAAAAGACAATTAAAAATAATATACATGATGAATTTGCCTTGTATGGTTATTTCTTTTCCATCTGGATCTACCAGAGATAGAAGATTTATTTTTTCTATTTGGTAGTTTTTGTTTTCGATGGATTTAACGAAATTGTCGAGCCATTTCTCTTTTAAAATCACATATTCACCTTTTAATTCTTTTAGATCGAAAACGTCGTGGGTATAGATTTTTCCTCTAAATTGGGAAGTGACTTTCCAAGTTTTCAACTAGAACACATCCATCTTTAAGTAAATCTTGCCTTTCCCTGAAAGGGAGTTGTAACTTTATCTTCTACTAATCTATATTTAAAGGTTAGCTATCAACGTAAATTTTATTGTCGCATACTTGCAAAAGTTTGAGAGTAAATTACACAGTAAGTTTCCGATTTGGAAACCACTCAAAACTATTTTTAGGTATATGTTAATGACTTGTAGTGCTGAGTGTTTTTATGCGTAGTGGCCTCTGTTTTCTAATCTTTTTGTTTCCTCAGATGTATCGATACTAACCCTTAGTACTTGAAGAGGTTTTTCTCCTACTTGCTGTATTGATATAACGTCTTCAGGTGGAACATAAATGATATCTCCCTTTTTAACTTCTCTTCCATACTCCCCAGTACCTACTCTTCCCTTACCACTTAGAATATAGTAGACAGTTTCTATATCTAGGCTAACCATTTCTGATATGGCTTCTCCAACGCTTAAAGTTAATATTTTAAATTCTAAAATTCTCCTCGTTCCGTCAACTAAACCAAGACCTTCAATGCCCCTTTTAATAATCAAATTTTCTCACCAAGGAATTTTTAGATTCTATCTTCGTCATATTTTTAATTATATCTTTTAAGTTTCTCTAAAGCTGAGCCATCCATGTTTAGCTTTTTGATAGTTATGCATTTTAGCTTTACAAAAGTTTTCAGACGGGAAAATAGGATAATTCTGTGACGTAAAACACGTTTAGATAATAAATTCGGAACATAATTTAAATTTACAACCTGTAGTCACATATCAAAAATAAGTAGGCGCCCTACTCCCTTCCGCCCTACAACTAATAGGTATTTTATGCAGAGGTTACATATAGCTTTTGTCTTGTAACCCCTATTACTACTTTCACAAAAATAAGAGGATAACTATGGTAAAGGTGACATCTGCTTCTAGCCTGTACGTCATCTACCCCTTTCGTGTACCGTAAGGGGTTCAAACCCAGGTTTTTCTTCATCTGTCAAGATGAATGGGTAGTTGAGAAAGATTATTAAGTTTTTTGTCCTTAAAATTCTTGGTTAGATGATGAGTGTCAGCTGCACATATATTGAATATTCATGCCGGGGAGGTCGCCGCGGTTGGAAAGTGTTAGTAAGGTATTGTGGGAAGAATTTGGAATGGACCCTAACGTTTTAGGTTGGGCTGTCCTCTCTGATGATGGAACTGTGGTTGAATCTACTTTTGAGGATCTTTCAACTTTAAGAAGAATTACAAACGCTGCGAAAGAATTAGCTGAGATAGGTAGAAGAGCAATTATAGACGGATTTATAGGGAAAATAGCTATCGTTAAGCTTAAGGAAGGCTTTTTGGTGGTACAGTTTAGTAATGTCGTTCAAATGGGATACACATTAATTAAAACCATGAAAATTATGGATAAAATTGGTATCACAGAAAAAGAAACCCCAGAAATTGTTGAAGAGGTTGAAGAAAAGGAAACGTCTACAGAAGACATGCTAAAGATGATTCCCATTAGATCAAGTAAGTTTTATGAACTTTTTTCTTCTGAACTTCCTGGATCATTTAAAGAATTTGAAGAAGATGCCACGGATGTTTTCCTTATGATAAATGATAAGTTTAGTATTGAAGAAATAATCAATAAACTCTCTCACATTCCCCGTGAGCAAATTATAAAAATAATTCTAAAAGCAAAAGAGGAAGGTTACATAAGTTTAAAAGAACCCGAATAAAATATTACTAAATTTCCTTTAGAGGATAGAGAGCTCTTCTCTCTAAAGCATATCCCCCCAGTAGTCCTAGTAGTATTGAAGACGGAAGAAATATCTCAGATGCAAATAAAAGCACTGGTAGGGGCATACCGCTCGTAAGACGTATTATGCTTAAGAGGACAAGAGATGTCATTATCGCTGATGCAGCCCCAAGTTTTCTGTTTCCCGCCATATATCCAGCTAGCAGTGAAGGGATTGTCCATATAAAGACGATTACTGGAAACAAACTTCCATGAAGTTCGATTAAAGGCATTAAGAGCAGAAATAGAATAGTGCTTAAAGCAGCACCCACAATAAATCCCATAATAAGTGTAGATAATCCTCTAGCCTTTATTTTAGATGCGATTAATTTATCAACATCTTTTCTAAACACCTCAAACTTGGCAACATCATATGTCCCCTTTTTAAGGTCTCCTCCGTAGTTTTCATAGAATTTTGTCATTACTTCATTAAGTATTTCCTCTACAAGTTTCGGATGGTCTTTTTCATCAGCTAAGGCTGCCCCTAAGAGTTCCCCTTCTTCACCCCAAATACCATATATGAGTGTTCTTCCTGTTTTGAGTTTTATTTCCTGTAGACCATCCAAAAAGGTTTCTCTTGCAAAATCTTCTATTGCTGAAAGAAAACCCGAAATTAACTGCTCGTCTACCTCTGTCCTCATGTATTCTCTTTTAAATATGCACGTTCCCCCTTTTGCAATTAGATATAGAGCTGTAATCAATTCATCCACCAAATAGATATATCGAATTGGTGTGTTAAAAAATTTGTGTGAAAATTTAGTGACGTGGTGTACTTAGGTTATGTAGGTTCTCTCTTTTCCAGGTTCTTCTATTTTTTCTTCTTCTTCAATGTCTATTCTTTCAAAAAATTCTCTTAATCTACGGTCATTCAAGTTTATTTTTGTTACATCTATTTGAAAGCTAAATTTATCGTTGAGAAAGTTTACAAGAACTTCAGAGGCTTTTGGATCCATCTTTAAGTTTTCGTATGTTTCCGCAAGAAGCACAGCCCCCTCAATACCGTAATACACTTTTCCGTAGGTCGGGATGAGACCGTTTGCACCGGTTATTGTTCCTCCGTTGAAAAGTACAGCATTATCGTAGTTTAAAAACTGTTTAAGAAGTTCATCACTTGTAGCTGCAACATGTATTTTGGGCTGTTCAGGTACTCTTCCCATACTGTATGCTGCTAACGCAATTATCAGTTCACATCCAAATTCGTGAAACTTTTGTGCAATAAATTTAGAATATTCGTGAAGCCCAACCGGGCTTAAAGGTTGAGCGTCTCCAGTTAAAAATAAGAAGTCTCGATCTTTACCTTTATAGAGGAAAATTGAGCTTTTTAGTGGCCGTGCAACCCCATTTTTCCCGACTACAATCCACGCAGGATAATCGTACGGAAAGATATCCATGATCCTTTTAGCGTTTAATTCTACTATCATTCTTACTACAGCTAGCTTTCCAACTCTTGCTATTCCAGGTAACCCTACTATAGCTACTGGATGATTAAGATCTTCTCTTTTTACTTCTTGATATATTTTTGTTCGCATTTTGACCGCCGAAACTTTCGCTCCATTAATGGAAACATTTTACGTCTCTTTAAGTTTACTATTGTGGGATTGCTAAATCAATTGCGAAGTTCTCAAAAATGAAAGAGATATATGGTGAAATTTTATATGTTAGAAATATAGGTTAAAAGGTTGAATGTACAAAATTAGTGAAGAGGACCGCAATATGATTTATAACATTTGGATTATTGATTCTTCCGGGCTTTGTATATTTTATAGGTCGTATGGGGGGGTTAAGACAGATCCTCACCTAATTTCCGGATTTTTTACGGCTATATACAATTTTGCTAGGGAGGTTGGAGGAGATAGGTTAGAAACCATTTCCATGCAAGATACAGCTTTTACTTTTCTTGTCTCTAAAAATATACTTTTTGTGGTTGCTTCAGATGATAAAACTGGGAATGAAGGTAAAGAACTTCTGAAAGTAATTGAAAAAGAATTCTTTAAGAGGTTTGAACGAAAACTTGTTCTTTTCAGTGACATGCTTCGTGAAACTCCTGAAGTTTTAGCCTTCCAACACTTTGTGGATTCTTTAGTTGAAAAAATTAACGCTAAACCTACGGTTTTACTGGAAATTAAACTTGGAAAAGAGTTGGAAAATATTTATCCAAAGCGATTGTGCAGTATTATCGAACTATTAAGACGAGGTTCTAGAATTCGCGAAGAAATCATGAAAAAATTTGGTTTGGAAGGATTAGATGTTTTAAGCATTGCAGATGGAACCCGTAACATAGCGGAAATTTCTGAAATTGTCGGTTTACCGCTTCCAAGAACCCTTGAAATAATAGAGTATGCTAGACAACATGGATGGTTAACAATGCGATCAATTGGTAAAGCAGAAATTTCAAGCATTATTGAAAGTTTTCTTAGAGGAGAGATAAACATTAGAGAAGTCGGAGAGAAACTATCTAAAGTTTATGGAAGAAAGGTAGATGAAGAAACCATAATGAGATTAATAGAACCCGCTAAGAGAATTGAAGGAAGCATTAAAAAGGGTTTATCTGCATCGTTAAAAAGAAAAACGGCCATAAAAAAGGAAACCGTCTCAAAAATAGCGTTCCTAGCTGCAATAATGACCATAATTTTTGTGCTAATTTTATTGTTGACAAAAAATATCAGGATCTAGCCATAGGGATCTTTACTAATAACCATATAGTATTAGTGGTTTTTTAAAATAAATTGACATTTTATCTAAGAGACATTGAATTTTAAATTAAAACTACTGCTCAAATATGCGATGTAAAGACATATATAGGAGGGCGGTTAAATTTCATCTTGCTCTTCATCACTAATATTTATCTAGTTGAAAGTTGGTTATTTCTATTATTAGTGTTATGGAGGGCGGTTTTGATGATAGCGTTTGTACTCATAGTTACAAAACCAGACGCAGAGGAACAGATACTAAATAAACTTTCGGAATACGAAGAAGTTATAGAAGCTCATTTTGTAACAGGAGAATTTGACATTATAGCAAAAGTGCGAGGAAAAGACATAAAAGAAATCAGCGAATTTGTTAGCAAAGAAGTTAGGACTTGGGAAGGAGTGCAGAGAACGGTGACAGCACTATCCATCAAGGAAATTAAAAGGTAAATCAGCTTATTAACATCGTAACCTAATGCACTACGAAATATCAACGTTCAAGGTTTGAAATTTATTCTAAAAACTTTGTAATGGATATTTGCTTTGTTTTAAAGAATCTATACCTACATATCTCGAAAATTTTAGTAGAAAGCCTTTCAGTAGCTTCCCCTATGTCTCTTAAAATTGTTGTGACTTTTTCTTGCTGAGTCTCACGCAACCTGAATGAAAGCAACAATAAGGAAAACGCATTTTTTGCCAGGACAGACAGTTTATTCCAATCTCTTAAAGGAATCAATCCATGTCTGGTTCCAAATCTTCTCTTACCAGCCCACTTTATAAACATCGAAACATAAGGTTCACCATCAATGTTAAATATTCCAAAAGTCATTAAGGAAGTAAATCTTAGCAGAGATTCTCCTTCAATTTGCGGCAAATCTGATATTTTACATGTTTTGTTCTCTATCGCATGAGATGAGAGATTTATTTGGGGAGTTATTTCCATTGGTCCTCCAACAAAACTTTGAGTTGCAGAAAGTTTACCTGAAATTGTTTCATAAAGTTTTGACGTTATTTTTTCAGCTTCTCTTAAGGTTAACTTTATGATAAGGGGATCCCTGTTAAACAGTTTAGCAGAAGCTTTCAGAAAACTAATGGTTGCTACATTTAGTTTAAAGAGTTTATCTATCTCAGTAAGTGGGAATTGCACAGCTATATGGTCAATAAATGGTTTTTCAGTTGCTTGCCTTACATTTTTTGAAGAAATAGCTATTAATAGTTTCCATTCTCCTCTAAAATTAACGACACGAAATGAGAGAATATAAACCGTGTCATAAAATCTGTGTAAAATGATGGAGGGAAGAGGGAGCGCCATACTTTTGTTAAAAGTCAATTCATAAATTGATGGTGTTCCTAATATTAAGCGACTTGCCAAGAGTCTACACCTATATTCGACTTCAACTAAAAATATTGTATACTTATCTATATAAAAATTCCGAGATACTTCTCTATAAATTTAACATATCAATGGCAAATTAATATATAAACACCCATGGGGAAAGAAAAATAAATATCCTAGGGTTGAGGAAAATGGAAGACAAAGCTGCGAAGTTGAAAGAAATAGCTGAAAAGATAAAAAACTGTAAGAAATGTGAACTTTGGAAAACTAGGACAAATGCCGTTCCAGGAGAAGGCAATCCTAATGCAAAAATAATGTTTATAGGAGAAGCTCCAGGCAGAAACGAAGACCTTTATGGTATACCTTTTTGTGGAAGAGCTGGTGCAGTCTTAGATGACCTTTTAAGCGAAATAGGCTTGAAAAGGGAAGATGTTTTCATTACTAATGTTGTGAAATGCAGACCTCCAGGAAACCGTGACCCTACGCCTGAGGAAATCGTTGCGTGTTCCCCCTATTTAGATGAACAAATTAAAGTAATAAATCCGAAAATAATTGTCACCTTAGGAAATTATGCAACTGGTTATATTTTGAGTAAATTTGGGTTCAAGGCTGAAAACATAAGTAAGGTTCGTGGAAAAGTTTTCAAAGTAACCACGCTTTTAACAACATTAAAAATTATACCAACGTATCATCCAGCTACTTCTCTCTATAGACCTCCACTAAGAGAATACCTTAAAGAAGATTTTAAAATCATAGCTAGAGAATTAAAGAAAACTTAGAATAAATTAAATCGTTGTATGGTGAGGCTATAGCGAGAGAAGCGTGCTACGGACAGATCCTTTGCATCCAAAGATACACTTAATCCCCCAACAGAGGAGGATTGAGGATCACGCTTCACCTATCGCCGCCTCAATATTTATATTGCTGGATTATAATATTAGTTTTTCTATTTGGAATCTTAGAAGGCTAATTACAACCAATATTTGAATGTTTAATTTAAAGTCGGCTATATATTGCTGTACGTAAAATAAATTGTATTATC